>UMFW01027437.1_pt1 | contig 300690 bp, 273 predicted proteins | sample 1965111 | NCBI WGS metagenome assembly UMFW01 (sample SAMEA4836056, study PRJEB28245) | human gut metagenome | biome: gut microbiome; material: fecal sample | place: Denmark | collected 2008
TACGTCGAGATTCAGATATTTGCGAAAAATATTTGACAGTACCGACTTATTGGGCTCGTCAAAAAGGGGATATCGAAGAAGAAAAACGCCTCTTTTATGTCGCCATGACGCGAGCAAAAAAGAGGCTGTATCTCAGCTGGCACCAAGGATTCGGCCGGCAGAGCTATCTACCGAGCCGCTTCTTGAATGGTGTCAATTGGGATTATTGTGAAATCAGATAAGGCCGGCCATTCCCAGCACCAGTCCTAAGACGCCGGACCCGAGGAGGACTTTGATGACGCCGATGCCTTTACGGGTTGCCACGATAGCGGCGATGAGAATGACGAGTCCGCCGCGGCTGAAGGCCAGCCAATCAGAGGGCAGCTCTTCCGTATTCCATAAGGCCAAGAGGATGAAGCTCAGGCTGGCTACGCAGATAAGGGCTACAACGGCCGGGCGCAGGCCATTCAAGATGCCGCGGATCGGTCCGATATCACCGTACTTCAAAAAGATGCGGGCTAAGAAGATACCCAAGAAAAAGGACGGCGTTACAAAGCCCAGCGTCGCGACGACGGCGCCGCCAAGGCCGGCGATGCGGGTGCCGACGAAGGTCGCCGCGTTGATGCCGATCGGCCCCGGCGTCATCTGCGAAATCGTAAAGATATCGACGAATTCACTCATGGTCAGCCAGTGAAAGGTATCGACGACACTGGCCTGAATGAGGGGCATGGATGCATAGCCGCCGCCGACACAGAAGATGCCGACCTTAAAAAATTCCCAAAAGAGCAGAGCATAAATCATGACGGCACCCCCTAGTTATACAGCGCATCGCGCATGAACAAGAAACCGATGATGCCGTCGATGAGGATGAGCACCATGATATTGGTATCGAAGAACAAGTTGGCTACAAAGGTACCGATGATGATGAGCAGCGGCAGAATCAGTTTTTTCCGGCCCTGCTTGACCAGCAGGTCGATGCCGACATTGACGATGAGGGCCGTCGCCCCGCACTGCATGCCGCGGAGAACCATTTTAATATAGGCATTTTGAATAAAATAATCATAGCTGTAAGAGATGATGGTCAGGGTAATCAAACAGGGCAGAACCGTTGCGACAAGGGCCACCAAGGTCCCGAGAACCCCTGCCATGCGGTAGCCGAGGATGACGGCACTGTTGACGGCGACGACACCCGGCATAGACTGGGCAATGGCAACCATATCGAGGGTATCCTTATCGCTGATCCAATGGTATTCGTCGACGTACTTGCCCTTGAGCAAGGGAATGATGACAAAGCCGCCGCCGACGGTGAAGGCGCTGATTAAAAAAGTCGATTTAAAGAGTGTCCAATAAAAATGAGCATCTCGTTTCGGTGTGACAAGGTCCATGAGATTCATCCTTTCTGAGAATAAATGGCTTTTTACATGGCTAGTATACCATAGGTATATCTATATTGAAAATATTCGTATCGTTGCTATAATATATGTAAATCATATATCACAAAAAAGGAGACCCTATGGACCTTCGTCAACTCACGTACTTTTTGGCCATCGCCGAAGAAGGCCAGATCACGGCAGCTGCCCGGCGCCTGAACATGGCTCAGCCGCCGTTAAGCCAACAAATGAAAGCCCTCGAAGAAGAACTGGGCGTCGAACTTTTTCTGCGGGAACCGCGCAGCGTCACCTTGACCGACGCCGGCGAAATCCTATACCGCAGGGCTCGTCAGCTCCTCACCTTGGCTGATTCGACGCGCCGCGAAATCGGCGACTTTAAAAGCGGCCTGCGGGGCACCTTAGCCATCGGCACCGTCTCTTCCTCAGGCAGCGTCATATTGCGACCGGCCCTTCGGCAGTTCCACGACAGCCACCGCGGCATCCGCTTTGAAATCTACGACGGCAATACCTTCCACATCTTAGATATGCTGCGAAAAGGTCTTATTGAAATCGGCATCGTCCGCACGCCTTTTAAGCAGGAAGCCTTTGATTGTACCTTTTTGCCGGAAGAACCGATGGTGCTGGCTTATACCGGAAAAGACCCGAACCCTGAAAAAGAGACCTTGACCATCCACGATTTAGACGGCCTGCCCCTCATCGTCTACCGCCGCTTCAATCAGCTCCTCCTCGACGTCTGCGAAGGACACAACCTTACCCCGTCCATCCTCTGTCGAAACGATGATGCCCGGACGACACTCCTTTGGGCCGAAGCCGGATTAGGCTACGCCGTCGTACCGGCCTCTGCCCTGTCGCCGGCACGGCTGACGACGCTGCAGATGAAAGTCATCGACGAGCCCCGACTTTGCACGCGCCTGGCCGTCATCACAGCCAAACATCGCTACCTGTCCGGTATTGCCGGCCAGTTCATCGAAGCCTTGACAAAGCCTGAAATCAGGCCTTAACGGCCAAGCCCTCCCAATGAAGGAGGGCTATTTTTTTATCGATGCCGCCGGCATAGCCCGTCGCCCTGCCACCGGCCCCTAAGACACGATGGCAGGGAATAATGATTGAAATAGGGTTGTGACCGACAGCGCCGCCAACGGCCTGCGGGGACATTTTCTTCCCCGTCTGGGATTCCACGGCCTTGGCCAACTCGCCATAGGTCGTCGTCTGCCCGTAAGGAATCTGACAGAGGAGGCTCCACACGCGGCGGCGGAATTCATTGCCTTCCGGTGCCAAGGGCAGGCTCATGACAGCCGGCATACGGCCGGCAAAATAATCGTCGAGCCAGCGGACGGCCTGCTGCAGCACCGGCGTTTCTTTCACCGTCACCTCAGCCCCCTTCAATCCGTCCCTATCATATTTCTGCCCGTCAAACCAAAGACCGACTAAGGCCGTTTCATTGGCGGCCAAGGTCATGGCCCCTAAGGGCGAAGCATAACTCGTCGTGTAATACATTCCATACTCCTATTCCTACTCATTACAAACCATAATACGTTCTATACCAGGCAGCAAAAGCACTCAGCCCTTCTTCAATCGTCGTTTCCGGCTTGAAATCGAAATCACGCTGCAGTTCGCTGACGTCAGCATAGGTCTGATAGACGTCGCCGGCCTGCATAGGCAAATATTCTTTTTCCGCCGTCTTCCCCAGCACCTTTTCCAAGACTTCGATGAAGTGCATGAGCTGCTCCGGCTGATGATTGCCGATGTTGTAGACCTTATAACGGTCGCCCGACGCATTTTTCTGAGGTGGGTTGGAAAGCATGTGCTCGATACCAGTAACGATGTCGTCGACGTAGGTAAAGTCGCGGTACATATCGCCGTGATTATAAATTTGAATGGCTTCCCCATTGCGTATCTTATTAGCAAACTTGAAATAAGCCATATCCGGGCGGCCGTAAGGACCATAGACCGTAAAGAAGCGCAGGCCCGTCGCCGGAACCCCATAGAGATGGCTGTACGTATAGGCCATGAGCTCGTTTGACTTCTTCGTCGCAGCATAGAGGCTGATGGGATGATCGACATTGTCCGTCGTCGAAAAAGGCGTCTTCTCCTGATTGCCGTAGACCGACGAACTGGAGGCAAACAACAGGTGAGTAACCTTATGGTGCCGGCAAGCTTCGAGGATATTAAAGAAGCCGATGATATTCGAATCGATATACGTCCGCGGATGGTCGATGCTGTAGCGGACGCCGGCCTGAGCCGCCAGATTGACGACGATATCCGGCTGAAATGACGAAAAAATTTGTTCTACGGCCTGTTCGTCAGCTAAATCGCCCTTCACAAAGGTGAAATTCGGGAACTGGTGCAAAATTTCGAGGCGCGCGTCTTTTAGCGTGACGTCATAATAATCATTGAGATTGTCGAAGCCCAGGACCGTCGCCCCTTTCGCCAACAACCGCTTGGCCAGGTGGAAACCGATAAATCCGGCAGCCCCGGTGATGAGGACTTTTTGTGTTATATCAAAGGGTTTAAAATTTGCCATATTCAGTTCTCCCCTCTTAATCGCGGTCAAAAAGATCACGCGTATATACTTTATCCTTGACATCGGCCAATTTATCCGACCAGCGATTCGAAATGATGATATCGCTCATCTTTTTGAATTCGTCTAAGTCGCGAATGACGCGAGAATGGAAAAAGGCTTCTTCTTTCAGCGTCGGTTCATAGACGACGACTTCAATGCCCTTGGCCTTGATGCGCTTCATGACCCCTTGAATAGCCGAAGCCCGGAAATTATCGGAGTGACTCTTCATCGTCAGCCGATAGACACCGACGACCTTCGGATTTTGAGCGATGAGCATATCGGCAATATGGTCCTTCCGCGTCCGATTGGCAGCGACGATTGCAGAAATAAGATTTTGAGGCACATCCTGATAGTTGGCCAAGAGCTGCTTTGTATCTTTCGGCAGGCAATAACCGCCATAACCGAAGGATGGATTATTATAGAAATCCCCGATTCGAGGATCGAGGCAGACACCCTTAATGATTTCCTTGGTGCGAAGACCGCGCATTTCGGCATACGAATCGAGTTCGTTGAAGTAGGCCACGCGCAGGGCCAAATACGTATTGGCAAAGAGTTTTATCGCTTCCGCTTCTGTCGAACCGGTAAACAAGACGGGAATATCCTCTTTGACGGCCCCTTCGACCAATAAATTGGCAAAGGTTTTGGCTCGGTCCGATACTTCGCCGACGACGATGCGCGACGGATGAAGATTATCATAGAGGGCCTTCCCTTCCCGCAAGAACTCCGGCGAGAATAAAATATTATCCGTCTTGTATTTATCCTTGATTTGCTTCGTATAGCCCACAGGCACCGTCGATTTAATGACCATGACGGCCTTAGGATTGATGGCCAACACTTCTTCGATGACCGTTTCTACCGACGACGTATCAAAAAAGTTCCGCTTGGGGTCATAATTCGTCGGCGTCGAAATAATGACGAAATCAGCCCCGGTAAAAGCCTCTTTCGGATCAAGGGTCGCCTTAAAGTGCAGGTCGTCACGCTGCAAAAAAGCCGAAATATCGCTGTCAACAATGGGCGACTGACGATGATTCAACAAGGAGACTTTTTCCGGAACAATGTCCAAAGCGATGACTTCATTATGCTGAGCCAGCAGCATACTATTCGAAAGACCGACATAGCCGGTCCCGGCAACAGCAATTCTCATATATATTCCCTACTTTCTCTTCTTCCGAGCACGGCAAATTCGAACTCCGTCGTGCTACCGATAAAAAGCATACCAAAAAGGCCCCGCAAAAAGGATGGATCAACGGACTGCGGGGCCTCGTCTATTATAACTTATAGCGAATTTTCAGCCCGCTATACCAAAACAGGCATTGAATTCGTTTCCACGTTTCGCCCTTTTCCTGATAGACTTCTGCCAGCCGTTTGAAGCTGTGGTAGTAGGACGGTTCTCTGGGAGGCATGGGATCGTTCATGCTGTCCCAGAAAGAAATATCCAGGTAGTGGCGCCACAATTCATCATCCGAATCAAGGACTAATTCCCAAGGCTTGTCCCGACCGGAATAATGAATCAGGATTCCTTCTATGCTGAAATCTTTATTCTTGTGATGGAATAAATTCGGAATCGGCTTCATATTCCCATCGATGACAAGATTCAACAAATCCTGGGTCTGTCCCTTGAAACGCCGCGGATCGGCCCCTTGATAGGCAAAGACCTGTTCCGTAATTTTTTCACGAATCCATTCCTTGACATCGATCCACATCAAGCCGTCTGAAAAATAGACGTCCTGCTTCATCTTCAAAAAGGCCACCCGATCCGGTGTATGATAAGTCAAGGCACCGATAGCTTTGCCTTCTAAATCCGTCGTCAAAAACTGTTTTAAACTGCCAACACAAATCATGTCTGAATCTAAGTACAAGTAGTGGTCAGTGTAGTTCCGTAAAATCCACGGCATAACGATGCGAATATACGTGACCCGAGAAAAACGAGCGACTTTAATATGAAAATTCTGATAGATGCTCATATCCATCACATATAAATAGACATTACAGCCATATTTTTTAGCCGTCTTTTCTAAATTATCCTTATTTTCCGGGCTGTAGCTGTCGACAAAGACATGGAAAGAAAAAGCGATGTCTTTATTAGTTTCTAAAATCGATGTAATTTCTGCCCCCAAGGGTTTAAAAAAGGGATCGTTAATATTAAAGCCGATATGCATAGTCGGCCGTTCATCATGTTCCGGAAGCCATTCAAAGGCATGTTTTTCGGTATATAATGTCGCATTTTCAAAATATTCCGTCGTAAATGTATTTGCCATTTTCAAACCTCGCTTCATTAATATAAGGATATCTTTTTCTTTCTCAGCAGCCAATCAAATCGGAGGCGGCGGAAGAAGTCTAAGTTCGCATCAATGAATCGCTTCTGTTCCCGCTCCATAGACTGCAGACGATACCGATCATCTTCGGCCCGAACGAAATGGAAGAACTCTCGAGCCAACTTTTTATTGAGTCTGTCGATATACGACGAGTTACGCATATGTTCTTGATGAATCAAATCGTCACGTAATTTTTCAGTGCAGATACAGATGTCCAAAAACCGCTTGTGCCCGCCATGGGTCGTGCTCGTCGGGTTTTTGTAATAGTAGTATAAACATTCATCGGTAATCATCATCCGTCGACTGCGGTACAAGTAGCGGCCCGACACGTAATTATCCTGTGAATGGCAGCGTTCGGGCGATAAAATATCGATGACAATATGCCGCTTATAGACGGCATTCCAAACAACTTTACAGAGAAATTCCGTAAAATACAATTCAAAAATATCCGAGCCGGTAATGAGCTGATTTTCCACACCCTTTTTACGCGGCAAAATAGCCTCTTCTTTAGTCCCATCGGAACCGATGACGGAACAGCGAGCCATATCGAGATCATGTTTTTCTATAAGCGCGATAAGCCGTTCATACATCTCAGGATGGAGCCAGTCATCGCTGTCGACGAAAGCGATGTATTCTCCCTTAGCAAAAAGAAGTCCGTTGTTCCTAGCTCCACTGAGGCCTTCATTTTCCTGATGGACGGCGATGATACGATCATCGAGTCGGGTATAGTCATCACAGATTTTCCCACAGCCATCCGGTGAACCGTCGTCTACTAAAATGATTTGCAGCGGTTTATAAGTTTGATTGCGAATCGAATCGATACACCGGCGCAGATATGATTCCACCTTATATACAGGCACAATGACCGATAATAACCCTTTTTGCTCCATAGGACACCTTCCCAACTGCCTTATATGTTTAACCTACGTTATTATACTATAAAAAATCCAAAAAAACTATATTTCCTGATTCAGTACCAATTATTTTTTTATGTGCTTACAGCTGTTTTAAATATTTATGACGAATATGGGTGTACTTTCGATACTTTTTTAAATAAAACGTGAGCAGTTTATCCTCCAACCATTGAAGCAGCCTGCGTTTTGCCAAAAAAGCAGGACGCACCCGATGGAGATAAATTTGGTCATATATGGCAGGGTTATCAGCCAGTTCTCCCCGAATGACGGCATATCGGGCTCGTTTTGAAAAAGAAACCACCCCCTGTGAATCGACAACGGCCCCATCACTATCAACGACGGTGTAGGTAACCGGTGACGATGTCTGACAGCGGTATAAGTTCAACGGACAATGGTCTTGCTCCCGTGGCAATACATAATCATAGACAAAGTCATCCCCAACGAGAAGTTTTATAAAAGGGGGAATGACTCCCTTCGGATGAACTTCCGAAAAGATTCCGACTTCACTTAATCCCCATGCCGCTCCTGTAGTTTCGAGAATTTTCAAGGTACAAGCCGATACGCTTTTAGGGGCTGGCAAGGTGTATTCAAGAACACGGCCTCTGGTCGGTAAAGGGCCGATATCATAGGACGTTCCATCGCTAAAAGAAAGGCGAACTTTTTCAATCCGTCCGCTGTCTTCTATGTTTCCGGCAAGACGCACCGTCGTAATGACTTGCTGAGTTGACCACTGAAAATGGAGGCATCGTTTCGCATCCTGATCATCGGGGCTCCACAGATACTGAGCCGGAACAAATTTTTTCGCATCAATATCCTCGGTATCGATAAGTTTGAAATCACAAACCTTTGCTGCATTTCCGGAAGAGGCCGTAACCGCCGCCTGAAAGACGAGATTATCCGTCCGCCGCTGCCAAAAAACAGCATCGCCATTAGCAATCCGAACGGCGTGGAGGGCTGCACTTTGAGACGCATGTTGAAAAAGGGCTCGGTATAAAATATTACGGCGCAAATAAGCGCCTCTGCAGGCCGGCCGTACGGGAAAACGCAGGCGTCTCCCCCATTCATAAAGAGAAGTATCGATGAGAATGTCGTCACCGGACGGCGGTTTGGGTACCGAGCGAATATTGTCTGCATAAAAATCTTTCGGTGCCCCAAAAGACGTGCAGTAGGCAAAACCTTTTAAGACCGTCGGATGATAGGAGTTCCCGGACTGTCGAAGGATGTCTCCCAAGGCTTCTTCAAAGACGATGGAAGCTGCCCGATGGTCGGCGTGGACATCGCAGTCGACGACGACGAGGAGATCAGCCTTTAGCTCTGATACCAAGTCTTTTAAATCCCTTTTAAAGCTCTGCCGACAATATCGGCTGTGCTGACCACGCTTTATAAAGGCGTAATCGGGGAAATCATGGCAACCGTAGGTTTCTTGGTGCCCTGCCGGAGACGTCACCGCCTTGTCCGCCCCATAGAAAAGATGACCGCCGGCATAGGCATTGGACGTGTCCCCATAACCTAAAAAAAAGACCTTCTTTACACCTAGAACCTGCAGTGACCGCCAAGCTTCTTTCATCCGCGTCACCGCGTCAAAGGAGTAATCCCCATTGGTCGTAAAAGCACAAAAGACCTCTGCGCCGCTTTGAACGTAATGGTACATCAAACTGCCGGCGACATTGATTTCATCATCTTCATGAGGGACAATAACCAGAACTTTTTGCCCGCTGGCAGACTGATTCAAAAAAGAATTGTCCCCTGACTGACACAGATGCATTACGACCGCCTCCGTTTAGGATAATAGTGAACCAAGGAGGCGACATTATAGGACAGGATATAGGTAAGGTATTCTAATCTTTTACCCAAGGATAACGGCGTTACTTTCAGGAACCGTTTTAAGACCGCATGGTGCTCCTTTAAAGTCTGATTATAAGACGCCTCCCGGCGATGTTTAATATCATAACGCAAGAGGGCAATGATAGAACGGGCATACCCTCGAAAGGCACTGTCTAAAGCCGCCCCGATGATACCTTCTTCCTCCAGCCGCCGATAGATGCGCTCATGAACCCTAAAGTTCCCTTCCCAAACGGCTTCCGTATCCTTTCGAGATAAACTGTCTTCATGTTGTATATAGTGGTAAAAGACGTTGGATACGAGGGCCATCGTCTTTGCTTTTAAAATGATTTCAGTTATAAAGAGCTTATCCTCTGAATAGGCCAGCTTTTCATTGAATCGCGTCTCGCCGATAAGCGCCCTCCGATAGACTTTATTTAAGGAGCTGTCGATAAAATAGCCTTTTTTCGACAGATAATTCAGCGGCAAATTACTGACTTCGACGGTCCCGACTTCATACGGAATCCGTTCATAGGAATCCTCCTTGACAACCCGGCAGTTGACGAGATCAACCTTCTCGCCCTCTAACACCCCAATCATGATTTCGTACATCTGAGGATCGATGCAGTCATCTCCATCGATAAAGGCAATATACTTCCCCTGTGCTTCATCAAGGCCTCGATTACGAGCCGAACTGACGCCGCCATTCTCCTTACAGATGACCCGGACCCGACGGTCCCGACCTGCAAATTTTTGACAAATCGTCAAGCTGTCATCGCCCGAGCCGTCATCGATGAGCAAAAGTTCAAAGTCCTCATAACTTTGACGCAGCACGCTATTCAGGGTATTTTCCAAATAGCGTTCATTGTTGTATACAGGCACGATAATGCTCAACGAAGGCTTCATGAAAGCGTCGTCTCCTTTTCATAATACGCCCGACTACAAATGACCATCCCCCAAAAAAGCCAGTAGAGATGCATCATATGGCGTCCAAAAAAATCATAGTCAAACAGACCAAAAAGATAAATAGCTAAAATAGGCAGGAAAAATCCGGCCAGCCAGGGAAATCCCGGACCGTGGCCCCGATAATAAGCGATGAGGGAACGGAGGACTACTTTTAGTTGGAACAAGATGAGTATCAAAAAACCACTAAGGCCGACGAGTCCCGTTTCATTCCAAACTTGCAGATAAATATTATGCGGCGATTGGATATTTTTTTCATGGAAAGGATTTTCTGCTTCAAATCGTTCATGATAGACTTCGCCCCAACGGCCGAGGCCGATGCCGATGTAAGGCTTTTCCTCAATGAGCTGAACTGCCACCTGTGTCAAATAAACGCGTCCATCCTGACTGACATCCCGATGGAGGCGGTCAGAAATGAACTGCGGCGCTGCCACGCCGATACACAGACAAGAGAGCACGAGAAGGCAGGCCAGTACTTTTAACGTCAACCAATCCCGCCCCAAATAGCAACACAGCAAAAGCATCAAAAATATGACAAAAAAAGCCAAATAGGCATTACGAGATCCCGTACAAAGGAGGACGGCAAAGGCGATGGCACTGACCAGTGCCATGAAGCACGAAGTCTTAGGCCAGGAGGCTCGATAACGAATCGCACCAAATAAGACGCCGGGAAGCAGTACCAACAGTACACTGGCTAAGGAATTGGGACTGCTGAAAGGACCAAACAAGCGGTTGTCCTGCCAAATCGGATAGGCTGCCACCAAGCCCAGATACCACAGGAGCGACAGAAAAAGGGCGAACCAAACAGACAGAAACGTTCCTTTCCCCGGTCTGGCCATAAGAATAGCCAAGACGAGGGGAATCAGACGTTCGACATACTTTAAAAGCACGGCCGGCCGACCGTCATTAAAAGGAATCGTAAGCGCTGCGGTTCCCAAAAACAGCGCAATGGCCACGGCCGTCTGCCAAACGACAGGCGCTTTCCACAGCGTCCCCGCTGCCGGCAGCCCTTCTTTTCTGCAAATGATCAAGTGAGCCAAGAACGAGACCGTCATCAGTGATCCTGTCCCGGTTCCACAGCTGAGTGTCAACAAAAAGATTGGGACGTACGGAAGATAATTTTGTTCGAATGTTCGCCAATAAGACATAGATAGTTCTCCACTCTGACCGAGTTGGGCCTATCAAAGCCAGGCCTCAACCGGACGCAATAATTCAGGCCGCTGCAGGCAGTAAGCCGTCAAGCATTTCTCAGCCGCACAGATATCATCATAAGGGGCGGCACCTTGGATGACATCGGCACCGGAAGTTGCCGTTAAAGGTTGATAATGGGTTTCCCCAAAGCCGCCAATAGACTCCATATTCACCCAATGATGGGGCGTGACACAGGACGTTACCGCCTCTGTCAGGGATTCAAATAATGAATAGTATGTAAATCCGGCCGGTGCAATGAGCTCAAACAGCGTCGGTAAAATATTCATGTGACCGCCGATGCGGTTGCCTGCCAATGAATCTTTATCGAGTTCTCGATGATGGAACATGAGGACCGGAGAATGAAGTTCCCGGAAGGTATATTCCCTTTTCATGAAGGACGTATGCTGGAGTTCCGAGCACTTAAAGCCATGGTCACCGGTGACGATGAACAGGCTGTCCGGATAAGCCGCTTTCATCTTCTGAATAAAGTCATTAATGGCTCTGTCGGCGTACCAGAAGGTCCCCATTACTTTGGGAATGATGGATTCCTTTAATACATCGGGCTGGACGTCCATGATTTTCTTAGCATCAAAGCCCAAGTCCTTTAAAGGAAGCTTATAGGGCCCGTGATTCGATGTCGTATAGACAAAGTGGAACTGGGGCACATCATCGCTGCGCTGTTGAATCATATCAGCGACCTTATTCAGGAAAACATGGTCGTAGACGCCGACCCAGGATCGAGGCGCTTTGGGACCGCAGATATCGGTACCGGAATAGGAATGATTAAACCCGCAGGCCGGCGCAAAGTGGTTGAAATTGCCGTGGGATAAACTGCCGCCGTACCAATAATTCGTTTCATAACCCAGCTTGCGCAGCTGTATCGGCAGTGACGTCGGCAGTGTCCCTTCCCAAAAAGGTTCTCTCTCATTCAGTTCCATACCGGCATCAAAGATTCCCAGCATGAGGCCGACGATAGACGGGCGGGAAATGATTCCGCCGGATAACGTCGTATGGATAGACGCCGTATGGACGTCCTTCATCAGCTTCTTTCCTTCATCAGCAATGTGAAGGTCGGTAAAGGCCGGATCGAAATAAGGCTGAGAATAACTTTCACCGACAACTAAGAAAATATGGGACGGCCGCTTTATCTTAGGCCCTTTCGCCTGATGGGTCACCGCTTTCAGGGCATCGTTAAAAGAATCGACGGTGCCGCCCCGTTCTTCAATGAATGGCTTCACGAAAGCGAGGTTTTCTGCCGGGCTTCGCTGCATCCGCTCACTCATGCGGCGATGGCGAAGCATCTTCAAGGCAATCAAATCATCGACGGTGGCTTTAGCCAAAAAGGGATCACTCTTGACAATGGCCGGAATCGTATCCCATTCCGGTTTATCATCGTGCCAAAAGGTACCGCCGTAGCGAAAAAAGTAAAAAGAACCGATAAAAAACAAGACGAGAGAGGCATTGAAAACATAATAATGCCAGCCACTGATAGACGGATAGGGAATCACCGGCGTCGCCAATACAGCACGAAGGACGAAAAAGACAAGGCCTAAGTAAGGGATGAGCAGAGCCAATTTTCGAGCCCCATGGTATTGATGAAAAAAGATGTCGATGAGGTTGTTTTTTTCAGCTTTTTCACCGAGGAAAACGATATTATTAAAAATATCGTGAAACTGGTTATAGAAAATCATTTTTCCAACGAAAGCAACGTAGAGGACAACGCTGTAAAGGATGCCCAGTAAGATACGTATCAGATCGCCGTACTGGCTCCAAACCCCTATGAAAAGACCGGGCAGCGTAACCAGGACCATCGAAAAGACAAAGACATAAGCATTTAAATCCATGCCCCACCAAAAGCCAAAGCGAAAACATTCCCACAAGGCAGTCCGCTTGCCGGCAAAACCCGGATACGGATTATGGACATAAATGAAGATGCCTCTGAATACGGCACATAAAATCGGAAAAAAGATCCATACCTTGACATCCTGTTGAACTGCTAAAAAAAACTGCTCAAACACCATCTATTCCTCCCTCATATCTGCGAAGTTTTCTTAATTTGCGACTCAATGAGATCCTGCCACTGTTGCCAAACGACATCCGGATAATATGGCTTCATATCCGCTAATGCCTGCTGGCCTAAAGTCTGTCGCAAGATCTGATCTTTCATTAATCGTTCCAGTCCATCAGCAAACGACGTAACCCCCTCATCACATAGGACTCCGTTTTTTCCATCTACAATCAAATCGCGAACAGCATCGGCTGATTTAAACCCGACACTGGGAAGTCCCGTAGCCATAGCTTCCGTAAGGGCTAAGGGAAATCCTTCAAAAGCTGAAGGAAAGGCGAAGATATCTGCCTGCCTTAATTCCTCTTGAATAGCCTTTGTCGTACCGGCAAAATGAATTCGCTCCGTCAGCCCCTGTCTATCTACGAACTGAATCAACTGATTGTAGTAGTCCTTCTCCCTGATTTCACCCCAAATCCAAAGATTCCAATCAGGATATCGCCCTGCTAAAGAGGCAAACGCTTCGATTAGGATATGTGTCTGCTTTTGGTCAGCATCGATGCGGCCAACGGTAATCATCTTATACGTCGATTTAGAGTGCCCCATCTGTGCCCGCTCTGACTCTGGAACAGGCTCAACGACATTAGGGATCCAAACAACCGGTGTATGGCGGAGATACTGTCGGGCTTCGGCAACATAGGATGGCATGAGTACCTGAACAACATCAGCTTTTGCCTTTTCATCAAGGCCTCTGCGATTGCATTTACCCATAACGGCCTGGATAGAATTATGCATCATGGCAATAATCGGAATGGTATGGCCTGCCCAACGGTCTGCCACTTGGATGGCTTCATGGTTATAGGCAATGATACAGTCGATTTCCGTCGGACTCAGCCGTTTGCGAAGTTTTTCAACAGAGAGTGAAGCCCAATAAGCTTCGACAGGCCGGTCCATAAGTGGAATGACTCGGTTCACTTCTCGTTTTATTTTAATCCATAAGGGTATTTTTTCCGGGTGGACATCTAAATACAAGCATTCTACCCCAGCATCGAAAGGAAAGTACGGAACCGCGCCCGGGTCATCGTTGGTTGCTACCAGTACCCGATATCCCCGGGCCAGCATGGCATTGGCCATATTCGTTAAGACTTTTTCCGTTCCGGCACTCGCCGTTACCGTTTCATCGCCCATATAGAGCAGTAATAGTGTCTTCAATCGGTTTCCCCTTCCCCTCGTCCGTCGAGGTTCTTATTTTAAAACATTCTGTAAGAACGTTGCTGTACTGAAATCATGATTTACTCGTTTTAATTCAGCCTCATACGTCGGCAGCATCTGTTCGTAGGACTGCAAAAACTGTCCCAGTTGCTGACGGAGACGTCCCAGGTCTTGTAAGTCCACTTCTTGGCCGACGGTATAATTCTTAAGAATTTCCGGATTCAAGACAGCCGTAGCTAATACGGGCTTATACAGGGCCAAGGCATTGAAATAGACGGCGCTCCAATTATACAGATACCGTTCATTGCTGTAAGGTAAAAACAATACATCGACGCTTTGCAGCAAATCGTACCAGGCCATGCCCAGTACCTTCCCTTTCATAAAGCGAACGGCTGATTCACGGCTGTATTTTTCCATAATCCGTTCCATATCGTCAGCATCTTCGGGGCCGGTCGGCGCCGCTTGAACGACGAGCTCCGCCTTCCCTTCCAAATGGCTGTCCAAAAAGGCCCGGATAATGCCGTCAATATCTTTTTCTCCCTTGCGGTAGTGACCGAAGAAACCGATGCGTATCGGTTCATGATACGTAAAGTTTGCCGTCACCGAAATGCCTTGCGGAAGGAGAACCGGCGGCGGAATGATTTCAATTTTAGAGACGTGATCGTCTTTGAAGTCATTGCGGAGGCTCGTAATTTTTAACTTAATATTTTTATAGCCTTCGCAGCGCCGGGCCTGTTTGAGGAATTTCGGCTTTTCATGGGGATTGACCCCCAAAAAGATAAAAATAACCGGCACGGGGCTCTCTTTCAATTTACTTTTATGCAGCGATCGTAAATATCGATACGTCGCCGTCGTCAGTACAATGGCGTCCACTTCATGGCGGCAGGCCTTTTCATAGGCCGCATCGAACCAACGGATACGCCGCCGTTCCCGCTGGATGGACAGCCAGATTTTCTTTAGTTTTCCGACGCCTTCATAGTCGACAATCTCACCGCCGCTCATATATTCAATCGGGATTCCAAAATCAACGGGCAGGCTGCTATTTTCCGGCAAATATAGCACCGGTTCATGGCCTTCCTTCTTCAGTTCATCGATGATCAGACGATCGAACTCCTGTTCAAACCCGCCTTGTGTCTTCACTGTTTCTAAAATAGCTACCCGCATTATTTTTTCTCCGCTCTTTGCAATTCGTATAATTTCAAATATTTCAACATCGTATAGAAGAAGTGATTGCAGCACATGTAGGTTCCCATCCAGCCGTCTAAAAAGCCGGCCCGGGATACGAACATCTTAAAGAAGCCGCCTAAACTATGGAAAAAAATGCCCGATAAGGAAATCCGCTTCCCTCGCTTATAGGCATCTTCAGCCCATATGGTCGTATATTGGCAGAGTTTTCCTTCCCAGTGATGCCAGTTTTTATAGGTATAGTGTTCTAAATGACCGGGAAGATTCCGAGTCGGCAGGGCACATTCCGGATGCTCATGGACTTTATTCACCCAGGTGACCGTCGTCCGCGGAAAGAGTCGTTTTACATGGTCCGGCTTTAATACACCGTGATTGAAGGTCGTTCCAAAGGCGACGGATTTTCGTTCCATCGAATACTGATGGGTCAATGAATCGTGTTCCACAACGTCTTTAACCGCCGCTATGAGTTCGTCATTCAGTCGTTCATCGGCATCGAGATAGAGTACCCAGTCGGCACCGGTCTGCTCAAGGGCAAAGTTGCGCTGAGCTGAAAAATCGTCGGTCCAGGCACGAAAACAGACGGTCGCGCCCTGCTCTTTGGCCAGTGCCACCGTCTTATCCGTACTTCCTGAATCGATGATGATAACGTCATCCGTACATTTTTTTGCATTCTCAACAACGTCGACAATATTGTCTTCTTCGTTCTTCGTCAAAATCAAAATCGCTAATGAGCTCACGAGCCGCGTCCTCTTTTCTTTAAGATAAGGTCTTTCCTCGGTATACTTAAGCTTTTGACATACTCCCACGGCTAAAGCCGAGGGATTCTAGGATGCCAGCGAGAACCGCGCATCTCGCGATGGTCTTACGTTCTCTCTCCTAACGGATGATGCCCCACCCGTATACAAATTTATGCTATTAGTAGCCTCAGACCTTCTGACAAAATATTTCTAGCCGCATTGCGGTCTCGGTCGTGATGGCTTCCGCAAGAAGGGCAAGTCCATTCATAGACACGAATATTCTTAACTTCTTTGTTTTGGTAGCCACAGTCATGACAAAGCTGACTGGACGGATAAAATGTATCTACCTTAATAATTTGCGTTCCTGTCTGACGGCCGACATATCTCAGGATATTCTCGAACGCAGCAAAGCCGTAGTCGTTGACTTTTTTCCCGTGACCTTGTTGCATTGCCTTCATGCTGAGACTTTCAAGACAGATAACTGCATACTTCTGACATAGCTCTTTTGCGAGTTTAAAGTGGAAATCTCTGCGCTGATTCGCTTGTTTGTGATAGAGTCGTGCTAATACTTTACGATACTTCTGACGATTTTTCGAGCGGAGTTGACGGTGCGACAGATTTCGACAGGCCGTACGGATAGCCTTCTGGTTCTTCTGAAAGAAGGATGGCGCGGCAATATCATTTTCCTCATCCGGAGCAACGAGCATTTTATCTTTAAAGCAGAAATCGAACCCGACGCTTTTACCTGTTCGTAGTTTAACTTCTGTAATTTTTTGTTCACAGATGAAGTAGAGATAAATGTCTCCCAAAGTGTCCCGCTTAACCGTGAGTGTCTTAATTCTGCCTTCGATGTTGCGGCTCTTGAAGTAGCGGTACTTCTGTTTGGCTATGTAGACGGTGCCATGCTCCTCATCGAGCTTCCAGCCAGCTTGCTTGAGCGTATAAGACTTGTACTTGCGGACTTTCTTAAAACCTGGCGGTGCGGTCTTACGTTTATTGTTGAGATTTGTCCAGAAGAGATTGTACGCTCTATCGATGCGGTCAGTGACATCCTGCAATGCCTGCGAGCCTATTTCTTTGAGATAACTGAACCGCTCAAGCTTCTTGAGCTTCGTCAAGTGCTTCTGCAAAGCAAACTTGTTCAGCGACTTACGATACAGCTGCCAGTACCGCTTATGGAGTGCGATGCAATGATTGTAGGCAAGACCTGCAGCATTAATCTGCCGATGAAGTTTTTTGTTTCGTTTTGCGGTATAGAGCTTAAACTTGTAGGTCTTTATCATTGTAAACTCAGCCCCTTGTTTTCTGTGTATCAATATACCACTTGATAGTATCGCTACTGACATTGCCAGCAGTCGAAACGAAATAACTTCTTGTCCAAAGACTGGACATTCCTTTCAGTTTTGGAAATTCGTTACGAAGAACATGAGAAGAAGCTCCTTTTATCTCCTTCATGATTTCGGCAGGAGACTGCTTTGGCCAGCATTTCAAAAAAAGATGCACATGATCAATATGGCACTCCATTGCGAGAAGCTCAATTCCGAGTTCTTCACATTTCTGTCGAGTCAGTTCTTTGAAACGATTTTCTAACTGTGGAATAAGAAATATTTTGCGCCGATACTTTGGACAGAATACAAAATGATAGTTGATGAATGACACGGTAGTTTTTGTTCTAAAATATATCGTTTCCATGTTTATATTATAACGCATTTGTAGATAAAATATACTATACTGTCTACAAAAAACATTTATCCACGATTAAAATCATTGGCTCTCTGCTAAACAATATCGGTAATATTTTATCACATCCGGCCGGTAAAGTACAGAAAGGAGCCGACTGTACAAAGACAGCTGCTCCCTCTCTTTCATCGGCCCGTTCTTATCAGATCTTGTCCCAAAATTCAAATATTATTTCAACTTCTCCAGCCATGAATGCATGACCGCGTCATATTCAGGAAAGCGGCCAATTAAGCTTGCCGCAAAAGCCTCATCGTAGGTATGAGTCGTCAAATTCCGATCATCGACCATTTTTAAGGCCTGTTCCGTTTCTGTTTCGCTCAAAAGCCCGTTTCCCGGCAGGCACGGATCACTTTTTTCGGCGATGCGGCGTCGATACCGTCTGGGACATAGAGGTATTCCTTAGCACATTTCCAAATCAGTTCAAAAGAGAATTCAAACCGCTGAATCAGGGCATCCCGCTCAATTTCATTCAAGGTGTCACGGGAGGCTAATTCGTGAAATTTTCCCAAGACCCTGACGGCTAATCGATACCGTTCGGTTATTCTTTCCACAAAACTCCCTCCTCTCGAATTCGCCGGCATAAAGCGGCTCCGGCGCGATGCATATCCACCACATCGACGTGACGAGGAATCGTAGATTCTTCCAATCGTTCTCTCAGCAACGTAATTTCATAGGAAATATCGTCCCGGCTATCGATGGCGATATCGATGTCGGAACTCATCTTTTGTTCTCCTCGTGCCCAGGACCCGAAGAGATAAACGCGCACATCTCGTTCTTTGAAATGCTGCAAAACCACTTCTTTTACGCGCTGTACAGGCTCTTCATAGATGCTGTCGACTGTCATAATAATCCCCATCTTCCGATAAATATCTTTCTCGTTTCACTATAGCAAAGATTCCTTAACTTCGCAAGCGATTGGCAGGGCAGCGCCAAACAGCGAAAGGCTGCCCTGCCGAGTGGCGGGACAGCCTTTCCAATCCGGGATGTTCCCCGTTTTTATAACTGTTTGATGAGGTTGACCATTTCGATGGCACCGGTGGCAACGTCGAAGCCTTTGTTCCCGGCTTTTGTGCCGGCCCGTTCGATGGCCTGTTCGATGTTTTCCGTCGTAATGACGCCGAACATGATGGGAACGCCCGTCTTCAGCGATGCCTGAGCAATGCCCTTGGCCGATTCGCCGCAAACGAGGTCGTAGTGGCTGGTAGCACCGCGGATGACGGCACCGAGGCAAATGACGGCATCGTATTTACCCGATTCAGCCATTTTCTGAGCGATCAAAGGGATTTCAAAAGCTCCCGGAACCCAGGCCGTCGTGATATCGTCATCGTTGACGCCGTGACGATGGAGGGCATCATAGGCGCCGCCGAGCAATTTGCTGCAAATAAATTCATTGAAACGAGCGACGACAATACCAAACTTCGCACCAGAACCGATTAATTGACCTTCTTTAATGTGTGCCATAATAACAACACTCCTATTCTAAATTATATATTGAAGTTAAAATCCATTTTCCAGCAGTTTGTCCAAGGTCAGACCGGATGAGGTCTGAGGCGAACCGACTGTGAAGCGATGGACGTATTTCCCGATGACATCTGTTTCTAAATTGACGATGGCTCCCGGATGTTTATCCATGAGGGTCGTATTGGCCATCGTATGGGGAATGATGGAAACAGAGAACTGACTGTTGCCGACGGAAACGACGGTCAAGCTGATACCGTCGATGGTGATGGATCCTTTTTCGACGATGAAGATTTCCATATCCTTCGGAATGGAAATGGTGATGACCCGGGCAATGCCGTCATTGGCAATGCGGGCTACGTGACCGACGCCGTCGATGTGGCCGCTAACGATGTGGCCGCCAAGTCGTCCTCCGACCTGCATGGCCCGTTCCAGGTTAACCTTAGAACCGCTCTTAATGGTGCTGAAGGACGAACGGCGCATCGTTTCATGCATGACGTCAGCCGAAAAGGTCGAATCCGTCAAATCCGTTACGGTCAGGCAGACGCCGTTGACGGCAATACTGTCGCCGAGCTGTGTTCCTTCTAATACTTTATGAGCCGCAATCGTCAACCGAATCGAGTCGGGACGGCGGTCCATATGGGCAATAGCCCCTAATTCTTCAATGATGCCAGTGAACATAGGCACCCTCCCTATTGGCATTATATGCCGTAAGCAATACGTTATTTTCATGCATCTCTACAGAATCGTAGATAAGCGGCAGGCATTCATCGAGCTCATCGACGCCATAGCCGCCGACCGACGGCAGGGCCCCGACACCGCCGATGATCTTATCGCCCATGAAGGCATAGACTTTATCAACGAGGCGGGCATCAAAGAAACTGCCCTGAACGGTGCTTCCCCCTTCGACAAGGATACTGGTCAGCCCTTCTTCGTGGAGTCGCTTCAAGGCTTCCGGAAGATTGATGGACTGATTGTCTTGAAGTAAGGGTGCCAAAATGACCCGAACGCCGGCATTTTTCAAAGCCTTCATCTTTTCAACGGGGCAGGCCGACGTCGTCATGACGATGGTCGGCGTCGTCTTATCGGTTACGACCAGGGACTTCAGCGGCGTCCGCCCCTTGGCATCGAGGACGATGCGCACCGGCTGGTGCGGTGCTGCCTGACCTTCTCGTTCGATACGGCAGGTCAAGAGCGGGTTATCCGCCAAGACGGTGTTGATGCCGACTAAAATGCCGTCGTAAATGGAGCGCAGATAATGGCCGTAATTCCGGGCCCATTCGTTGGTAATCCATTTCGAATGGCCCGTCCGCGATGCCGTGCGGCCGTCGAGGCTTTGGGCCAGTTTAACGGCAATGAACGGTTTTTGGACCATCATGTTTTTGATAAAGACTTCATTGAGCTGGGCCGCTTCCTTCGACAACAGGCCCACTTCAACGGCGATGCCGGCCTTGCGCAGGATGGCCGCACCCTTACCGGAAACGCGGGGATTGGGGTCGAGCATGGCCATGACGACCTTGCCGACGCCCTTTTCGGCCAGCGTCCGCGCGCACGGAGGTGTTCGGCCGTAATGGGCACAAGGTTCGAGGGTCACATAAACCGTCGCTCCCTTGGCCTTTTCACCGGCCTCTCTCAAGGCCCACACTTCAGCATGAGGGGTGCCGGCCTTATGGTGATAGCCGGTGCCGACGATTTCACCATCTTTGACGATGACGCAGCCGACGGCCGGATTTGGTGTCGTATAACCCAGAGCTGATTTTGCCAGTTCCAGGGCTTTTCTCATATACTCTGCCGGTTCCAATATATTCCTTCCCTTCTTCTTGGATTTGCAGGCGGGAAAACGAAAAAAGGCTATGGATGAAAAATCTCCATAGCCCTTTGAGCACAACAAAAAAAGACACTGTCGTCTGTCTTTTCCCATCCAGACTGTACTGTCGGTACCGAAATTTCATCGGTTCAACCCTTGCGGGTTAGCGGACTGTCACCGCCGGTCAGGAATTGAAAGCCCAGCTTTCTCACCTTGCCTCAAAGACTATTTCTATTCTTCTTTTCATGTACGATTTTAGCACATGAAAAGGAGAAATACAAGTCCTTATCGCAAGGACGCAATGGCTGCTTTTCGATCAGCCGCACCAAATACAGCACTGCCGGCAACGAGGAAGGTGGCTCCGGCATCTTTGACCGTCTGAGCCGTCTTATCGTTGATGCCGCCGTCGACTTCGATGACAGCTTCGGTATTTCCTGCATTTTGAAGGAGTTCCTTGGCCTGGCGGATTTTGTCAAGGCTATAAGGAATAAACTTCTGACCGCCAAAACCCGGATTGACGCTCATGATAAGGATAAGGTCTAATTGTCCGGCAACACAGGACAAGGTCGATACAGGCGTCGACGGATTGAGGGCTACGCCGGCCTTCATCCCGGCTTCATGAATTTGCTGCAAAACTCGGTCCAAGTGGACGCAGGCTTCTTGATGAACCGTCATATATTGGACGCCGGCATCAGCCAGGCCGTCGACATACGCTTCGGGATTGGTCACCATCAAATGGGCATCGAAAGGAAGTTTCGTAGCCGGACGCAGGGCCTTGATGACGGGCACGCCGAAGGTGAGATTGGGTACAAAATGGCCGTCCATCAAATCGAGATGGATACAGTCGGCCCCCTTCTGTTCGACGTCTTTAATTTCTTCAGCTAACCGCGAAAAATCAGCGGATAATATAGAGGGACAAATCGTTACCATGATTATCGTTTCCTTTCTGCAATGGAGGTGATGATTTTACAGTACGTTTCATACCGTTCTTTTTGAATCTGCCCGGCGGCAACGGCCTCTTTTACGGCACATTCCGGCTCGGACAGGTGGAGACACGACGAGAACTTACAGCCTGCGCTGTATGGCACCATATCCGGGAATAAGGGCAGGACGTCTCGCGCATCAAGGTGTTCAAAATCAAGGGCGCTGAACCCCGGCGTATCGACGACATAGGTATTATTGTCGAGGCGCATGATTTCTGAATGGCGTGTCGTATGGCGGCCCCGCTTAATCTTTTCACTGACGGCACCGATGGATAAGTCCTGGCGCCCCAACAGTTGGGACAAAAGACTCGATTTACCGACGCCGGACGGACCGGCAAAGGCCGTCACTTTCTGCGGCAGCCGCTCATAGAGATTGTCCAGGCCTTCTCCGGTCCGGGCCGACACGAGGCAGACATCGTAGCCGCAGCGCTCGTAAAAAGCCTGATAGCTTTCAGCAAGTTTTCGGTCGAGATCGCACTTATTGAAGCAGAGTACGGGCCGAATGCCGCTGTATTCACAGGTCATGAGCATCTTGTCGATAAGAAAGCGGTTCGGATCCGGTGACTGGGCTGCCATGATGACCATCAATTGATCGAGGTTCGCCACCGCCGGCCGGCGGATTTGATTCCGCCGAGGCAGCTGGGCTTCGATGACGCCCTTGTCGTTTTCCAGTTCCGTAATTTCCAGTTCATCGCCGACTAAAATTTTCGCCTTGAGCAGTTTGCCCCGACGCCGGCATTCAACGAGGTTATCCCGGCCGACATCGACGTAATAATAGCCATTATAGTTCTTGATGACGCGTCCTTTTGTCATGTTCCTCCTCAGATATATTGATCCTGTACTAGCGAATTATTGATATAGACTTTGACCCGGGTCTTACCGGTTCCGCTGACGCTCTTTGAAATGTTGTCGCCGCCGGATTGATTGCGGTCGTAGACGACGCGCGAACCATTATCATCGGACACGATGATTTGAACGTGCTGGTTCGAAGCGCCGGCAGGAACACTGATATTGACCGTCCCGTAGTGCGGCGTACCGGCCGGTTCCTGGTTATTGGCACTGCCGTCCGAGCCGGTCGACTGCGAGTTTTGGCTGCCGGGATATTCGACGGTCAGGTTGACCACTTTGCCGTCTCCTGCAGCCTGAGCTGTAACGACGGCTTGAGAGCTGTCTTTCGAAGCATCGAGGTTGGCAACGGAGCCGACGGAATAGCCGGCGCTTTCCAATGCTTTTTCCGCTTCTTCGAGGGTCATGCCGCTCGTATTCGGCGCTTCATTAGCGGCTTCAGCAGCCTTTTCAGCCTCGCTCTTACGGCAGACGACGAGGTTGACTTTCGTCCCCTTATCGACCTTCTTCGGCGACGCCGGGCTCTGACTGATAATCGTCCCGTCTGCATATTGAGCGCTTTCTTTATAGGTTACCTTGCCGACGGATAAACCGATTTCCTTCAATTTACTTTCGGCCTCCTCAAGGGTCAGGCTCCTCAAATCAGGCATTAAGACCTGCTCGCCCTTATTGCCCTTGCTGACGGTCAGATAAATCGTTCGGTTGGCCTTGACAACGGCACCGCCTGACGGCGTCTGGGCGACGACTTCGCCGACAGGGACTTCCTCGCTTTCTACCTCCTTGACCGATACGTCAAGTTTTTTATCCTTGAGGATTTTTCGGGCAATTTCCACCTGTTTCCCCGTTACGTTCGGAACGGTAATATCTTCGGTGCTCCAAAAATTACCAAAGGAAAAGAAGGCCCATACGAAGGCGACGAGAAAGACACCGAGCATGCCGATGATAATCGTCTTTTGGGAATGATTACTGATAGAATCCATGAAACGAGTAAAAATATTCTTCTTCTTTTTCGGCGCTTCTTCAGGCAGCTCTTTTTCCTTTATGGGCTGGATTTTTTGAGTCCCAAAGTTATACGTCCCCTTACTGATGATCGGACGGGCACCATTGGTGTTGATAAAGCCCTGAGACAGGCGAAGTTCTGACATCATCTCGCCAATCGACTGGAAGCGGTCGTCGGGATTCTTGGACATGGCCTTTAGGATTACCTGTTCGACCAGCCGGGGAATGCGGCGATTGTACTTCGTCGGCAGGGGAATATCGTCCTGAACGTGCTTCAAGGCGATGCTGATGGCTGTATCCCCTTCGAAAGGCACGATACCGGTCATCATTTCATACATGACGACACCGAGGGAATAAATATCCGTTCGCTCATCAATATGGCCGCCGCTGGCCTGTTCCGGCGAAAAATAATGAACCGAACCGAGAACGGTGCGATCGCTGTTTTCCACGGAATTGACAGCCCGGGCAATGCCAAAATCTGCGACCTTAATACGCCCCGTTTCAGTCACCAGAATGTTATGGGGCTTAATATCGCAGTGGACGATGCCGTTAGCATGTGCGTTTTCAAGGGCTTCGCCGATATTGAAAGCAATCTGTATCGACGTATTGATCGGCAAATGGCCGTGTTTTTCGATATACTCTTTTAGCGTCTCGCCGCGTACAAATTCCATGACGATGTAATGGACATTTTCATCGTAGCCGACGTCGTATATATTGACGATATTGGGATGGGACAATTTGGCAGCCGCTTGAGCTTCCTGCCGGAACCGAACGACAAAATCGTGGTCGTCGCCGTATTTTGCATGAAGTACCTTGACCGCAACGATACGATCCAGGAGAATATCCTGGGCCTTATATACGCTGGCCATGCCGCCTGTGCCTACTTTTTCCAATATCTTGTATCTATTGTCTAAGATATGACCAATCATTTTTAACTATTCCACCACTTTCATAGTCGTTCCCGATTATATGGTTGTTAAAATTGCCGTGACATTGTCCTTGGCCCCATTTTCATAGACCTGGCCAAAGAGATCGTTGATGATCTCTCGTTCTGTCCGGCTGTAGTCGCCGATGGCATCGCAAAGTTCCGGCTTGCCAATAAAAGACGTCAAGCCGTCGGAACAAATCAGAATACGGTCATTCGGCTGTACTTCAAAAGCCCCGGTATCGACGATGAGATTGGAATCGACACCGACAGCTCTGGTCAGTACATGGCGCTGCGGATGATTGAGCGCTTCTTCTTCTGTAATCTTACCTTTATCGAGTAAAACCTGAACAATCGTATGATCGACAGAAATCTGTGAAAAGACTCCTTCCCGGTATAGATAGATGCGGCTGTCTCCGACGTGGCCCCAAAAGGCCATATGCCGGGCCAAGGTCACCATGGAAACGGTCGTCCCCATTCCCTTTAGGGACGGGTCGATCAAGGTCTTGCTGATGATGCTGGAATTGGCATACTGAATCGCTTTTTCCAACTGCACCGGTGCCGCATAATTAAAGTTCTTAAAATAGTAAGCAATGGCTTCTACCGCCGTCTTACTGGCGATTTCGCCGCCGACGTAGCCGCCCATACCGTCGGCTACGGCCAGCACGTTTCGCTCATGGCTGATATAAAAAGAATCTTCATTTACTTTCCGAACCAGGCCGATTTTGGATTCACCGTATGTGCCCAAATTCTCACGTCCTCTCACGGTGTTTCGTTATAGGTACACATTAATTCATATCATATTCCCTGTCACCTGTCAAATATTTTCACGTTTTATACGCAGCTGGCCGCAGGCCGCCTGAATCTTGCTGCCCATTTCCCGGCGCAGCGTGACCGGCACGCCGTGGCGCTGGAGGTAGGTAACGAATTCACTGATTGACTTGTCATCAGGCCGATAAAGGCCGACATCATAGTTGTCATTGATGGGAATGGCATTGATGAGAATATTTTTACCGCTGAAAAGGCGGGCCAGTTCTTTGGCACAAGCATGGGTACAGGTCAGATTTTTGATGAGAATATATTCATAGGTAACCTTCCGGCCTGTCTCTTCAAAATAATGATGGGCCGCCGTCAAGACGGCATCGAGGGGATACTTGTCGGTAATCGGCATGATACGACGACGAAGAGCATCATTGGGGGCGTGGAGGGATACGGCCAACGTAATGGGCATCCCTTCTTTCGCCAATTGGTACATCTTAGGCACGATGCCTGACGTCGATAAGGTCATGTTGCGGTAACCTAAGTAGAGGGTATCCTTTTCGTGGATGAGCTTCATGAAGGCGATGACATTGTCGTAATTGAGCAGCGGTTCTCCCGTCCCCATGATGACGATGGAGTGCAGCTCCGGCGTCACGTGTTGACGGAAAGCCAATAACTGAGCCACCATCTCTCCGGCCGACAGATTGCGGACGAAGCCGTTTTTCGCCGAAGCACAGAAGGCACAGTTGACGGCACAACCGACCTGCGACGAAACGCAGATCGAATTTCCGTAATCATGCATCATGAGCACCGTTTCAACGGTCTGCCCGTCGTTAAGGCGCAAGAGCAATTTAACGGTCCGTCCGTCCGGCGCATCAAGGCGCGACACGACGTCGGGCATCTGAATGGGCAGGACGTCCTTTAAAAGGTCCCGATCCTTTTGCGGCAGGAGCACCATGTCATCCCAGGAAAAGACCGACTGCTTATATATATAATGAAAGATCTGATCGGCCCGGAATTTTTTCATCCCTTGGGCGACGAGGAAGTCCTGCAGGTCTTTTTTTGTCATATCAAATAGATTCATCATATCAAGACTCCTTCTTCATTCGAGCAATGAAGAACCCGTCCATGCCGTCGTGCTGAGGCAAAAGCTGGATAAAGGGGCCTTCATGCCCCGGAACGGCCAGTTTCTCCGCAGCGTTTTCAACATGAAACTCCGGATGCTTCTGTAGAAATTCGTTGACGATACCGCTGTTTTCGTCATCATTCAGGGTACACGTACTGTATACCAAGACGCCGCCGGGCTTCACGCACTGAGACGCACTTTCCAAAATGCGCCGCTGCAGGGCCGGCAAAGTACGGAGATCACTCAACTGCTTGCGCCAGCGAAGGTCGATCTTGTGGCGCAGGACGCCGAGACCGGAACAAGGCGCATCGATTAAGACGCGGTCGGCCCGACCGCCGTACTTCTGGCCGATGGTGCAGGCATTCTGCAAGAGGGTGCGGACGTTTTTAAGGCCTAATTTTTGGGCATTATAGTCAATCAACTTCAATTTATGTTCATGGATGTCGCCACCGTAGACGATACACGACGGACCGCCGATAGCCGCTAAATGGGTCGTCTTCCCGCCGGGAGCGGCGCAGACATCGAGGACCAGTTCATGGGGCTGAGGGTCGACGATATGGGCGACGAGCTGAGACGGTTCGTCTTGAATGATGGCCCGCCCGTCTTTAAGGCATTCCAGTTCGTGAATCCCCAAGTGGCCGTCGATATAGATGCCGTCCGGCGAAACCGGCGTCGGTCGAGCCTGGATTCCTTGTTCGATGAGTTCTTTAAGAAGCTCATCCCGGCTGGTACGGGTCGTATTGGCCCGAAGGCACAGAGGCGGGATGGTATCGAAATACTGACAGAGTTTTTCCGTTTCCTCCGGGCCGTAATCTTCGAGCCAGCGGCGAATGAGCCAATCCTGCTGATGATACGTCAAAGCCAAGTAGGCGGTCATATCCTTTTCCTTGTCCGGAATGACGAAGGAATTGCGGTTGCGAATGCTGTTTCGCAGCATGGCATTGACGAATTTTGCCATGCCCTTATTGCCAAACTTCGTCGCCATCTTGACCGACTCGTTACAAGCCGCCGATTCAGGCACCTTATCCATGCCAAAAATCTGATAGAGGCCCAATCGGACGATGGCCAGGCAGACCGGATCAAGCTTATTTAATTTGCGCGTACTGAGCTGGGAAATGATCCAGTCCAAATAATTAAGACAGCGCAGGGTCCCATAAACAAGTTCCGTATAAAATCTCCGATCCCGATCAGAAAATTTATGGGCCTGTATCGCCTTCGAGACGACGATATTACTATACCCTTCATCCCTGCAAATGGTCAGCAGGCTTTGAAAGGCAATTTCACGTACGTTCATGAATCCTCCTAAATAAAACGTATGGCCATGCGTGCGGCATGCCGATTATAACGGTTCACCGACGGTCAGCGTGACCCCTTGCAGATACTGGGCTGCCATCAGACGCTTGCGGCTTTCCGGCTGAACTTCGGTAATGCGAAGAGCGCCCTTTCCGGTTTGGACGGTAAAGGATTTTTTGGTCACGGCAATGACGGTTCCCGGCACGGCATCCGTCCCTTCGACGACGTCAGCTGCCCAAATTTTCAGCCGCTTTTCATCACGGCACACCGTATAGGCACCGGGGTGAGGATCCAAGGTCCGGATCAACCGTTCTAAGACGACGGCGTCGGTATTCCAATCGAGGGCTGCTTCTTCTTTCGTGATCTTCGCCGTATACGTCGCCTGACTTTCATCCTGGGCAACGGCATTTCGTTCATAGTTATCCAGGTCGTCGACGACGGTCATCAAAGTTGAGGCACCCAGAGAGGCCAGTTTCTCGAACAAGGTGCCCGTCGTTTCCTTGGCATCTAAAGGGATGACCGCTTTTTTCAGCATCTTCCCCGTATCCATCCCTTCGTCGAGGAGCATGATGGTAACGCCGCTCTCAGCTTCGCCTTCTTTGATGGCATACTGGATGGGCGCAGCGCCCCGATACTTCGGCAGGAGTGAGCCGTGAACGTTCAGGCAGCCGTATTTAGGGATATCGAGGACCGCCTTGGGCAAAATCTTGCCGTAGGCAATGACGATAATGACGTCCGGAGACAGGCTTCTCAGTTCAGAAATAACCTCATCGCTTCGCATAGAATCGGGTTGGAACACGGGAATCCCCAGTTCGACGGCTTTTTCCTTCACCGGCGAAAAGGTCACCTTCTTCCCTCGTCCCCGCTGTTTATCCGGCTGGGTATAGACGGCCGCCACGTCATGCTGTGATTGGGCCAAACGTGCTAAGGCCGGAACTGAAAAATCGGGTGTTCCCATGAATACGATGCGTAAGCTCTCCATTATTCCCCTACTTTCTGTAAATCCGTCGCTTTTTCAATAAATAAATGACCGTAGAGATGATCCATTTCATGTTGGAAAATGCGGGCCAAGAAACCTTCCGGTTCATAAATGACCGTCTTGCCGTGGCGCGTTAAGGAGCGGACCTTGATTTTAGAAGCTCGCCGGACTTTGCCGTAGTAACCGGGAACGCTCAGGCAGCCTTCCGTATCGATGTTCGTTTCTTCCGACATTTCAAGGATTTCCGGGTTGATGAGTTCAATCAAACCGTTGCCGTCATCGAGGACGATGAGCTGCAGCGATTCATTGACCTGGGGCGCAGCCAAGCCGACACCTTCGGCTGCATACATCGTTTCGGCCATGTCATCGAGAATTTTCTTTATATGTTTATTCACTTTTGCAACCGGTTTTGCCGTCGCTTTCAGGACGGGATCGCCGGCTTTTATGATTTTGAGTAATGCCATATATCTTTCACCTCATTGTTATAGTAAAACGCTTATCCGTCTTATTATAGCGGAAAAAGAGCCAAAAGGCTACTGCAAGAATTCAAATTAACCGTCACCAAGAGTGAGAAAGAGAATCCTTACACTTCTATTATATCAGATTCATACAAGGCCCGGGGCAGCGATTCTTCCCTTTTCCAGGACCCGTCAAAGCCCTGCAAAAAGCAAGCCTGTGTGACATCACACAGGCTTTTATGTCAAAAATGTTTAAAAAAAGTTAAAAAGCTGCTACATCGACGGATCGACATCGATGACGACGCCCGTCTGCCAACAGGCCGGAAGCTGACGCATCCCCTTCTTTATCGGTCCCAGGTCGGCGGCTGTCAGCGATAAGACCAAGCGATATTTATTGCGAATCTTTTTGATGACGTCTTCATAAGGACCGATGACGATAACCGACTCTCCGTGGTCTTTATTCCAGCTCGAAAGGGCCGCTGCCACGTCGTTGGCCTTACGCCAGACTTCTTGTTCGTCGCTGTCACTGACCAGGATCTTCGTCATTTCCTGAAATGGCGGGTAGGCCAATTCTTTGCGGAACCGGATCTCTTGGTCGTAAAAAGCACGATAATCCTGGCGGGCGGCACATTGGATGACGTAGTGATCCGGCGCATAGGTCTGCATGACGACGCGGCCGGGAACGTCGCCTCGACCGGCCCGGCCGGCTGCCTGCGTAAGGAGCTGAAAGGTCCGTTCCCCCGCCCAATAAGCCGGCAGGTTGAGCAGGCTGTCTGCCGACAAGATGCCGACGGCACTGACACCGGGAAAGTCATGGCCTTTCGCGACCATCTGCGTCCCTAATAAGATATCGTATTCATGGCGTCGGAAGGCTTCGATGATGCGGTCGCCACTGTGTTTGCGGCTCGTCGTATCCTGGTCGAGGCGGACGATACGAGCCTGCGGAAAGAGCTCGTGGAGCTGCTGCTCCACCTTTTCCGTACCGCTGCCAAAAAATTTAATGTATTTGCTGCCGCAGGACGGGCAGACCGTCGGCACCGGCTTTTCGGCATCACAGTAGTGACATTTCAAATGAGACGACTGGCGGTGATAGACCATGGCCACGTCACAGGTATCGCATTTGACGACGTAGCCGCACTTGCGGCACATGACGAACGTCGAATAGCCCCGCCGGTTGAGGAGGATGATTGCCTGTTGACGGGCTGCCAAGGTTTCATTCAGCAGTCCGTACAGGGAATCGGACACGACGCGGTAATTGCCGCGGGCCAGTTCCTCCCTCATATCGACAACAGTGACTTCCGGCAAGGGGCGGTGGCCGACGCGTTCCTTCAGTTCCACCAAGACGTAGTCCCCCTGAAGGGCCTTATAATAATCGCCTAAGGCCGGCGTCGCGCTGCCGAGGATGACCGGACAGCCATAGTAAGCCGCCCGCTTCCGGGCTACGGCAACGGCATGGTAGCGCGGCGCTTCATCCTGCTTATACGAGCTGTCGTGGGCTTCGTCGACGATGAACAGGCCGATGGAACGGGCCGCCGAAAAGACGGCCGACCGGGCACCGATACAGATGTGGCTGGTCCCGTTTTGCATGCGCAGCCAGTTATTTCGTTTTTCGCCTTGGGACAACTGGCTGTGCATGACGACGACATCGTCGCCGAAACGGCGCAGGAATCGGCGCACGATTTGGCCGGTCAAGGCGATTTCCGGCACCAAGACGATGACCTGCTGTCCCTTAGCCAGTACCTTCTCGGCAAGCTGCATATAGATTTCCGTCTTGCCGCTGCCCGTAATGCCGTGGAGGACGTAGGTTTTTCCACCTTCATCGCCTTCGATGACACGGAGGGCCTCTTTTTGTTCCGCCGTCAGCGGCAGGGCTTCATCCGGTTCAAGTGTCGGCAGGATGTTTGTCGTCCCTGCCGGATGCTGCTCCCAGCGGGCCAGGCCCGTCGCACAGAGGCGGCGCATGAGGTCGCGCGTATAGCCCTGCGACTGAAAGTAAGCCGCCGGCGCCGTTCTCTTTTCTTTCAGTTCCGCCAATAAGGCCTGCTGTTTAGGCCGGCCGTGAAGGATCGCCTCGAGGTCATCCTTTTCAAAGGACAGCCAGTCCTCCATTTTATCGGCAATTTTATTCTTTAAAAAACTCTCGCTGCAAAGGCCTTTTTCGGCTAAGAGACGAGCCACGAGGTCACGACCAAATTTACGGCCGAGGGCCCCTTTTTCCACCTTGCCCTTATCGGCGACATAGAGCTGAACCGACCGGCCTTCTGCCGTCGTCGCCGGCGTCGGCCCCAGGGACAGGACTTCCTGACGGACGAGGCCGCGCTTGTCGATCATGAACAGCCGCAGGGCATCGGAAAGATTACAGACATAGTAGTCGCGGATCCAAAGGGCCGTTTCAATCATTTCTTCCCGGAATCCGGTCTGTGACGACAGGAGGCCCTCGATGGGCTTTAAGGTAAAATCAGCGGGCTCCTCCAGTTCTTCATGGAGGGCGACGACGATGCCCTCTTCCCGGCGAAAGCCAAAGGGGACAATGACGCGGCTTCCGACGCCAACGGTCAGGTGATCCGGCACGGTATACGAAAATGTCTGCTGTAACCGTTTGGCCGTCGTATTAATGATAATTTCAGCAATCACGGACATACCTCCTCATAAGGGCTACAGCTGAAGTTCGTCGCTGCCGTCCGAGGGCATACGCCCAAAAACAGAAAGAGACTGCCGTCCCTGCGGCAGTCTCTGCATCTCAATTATAAGCCGGCTTCTTTACGGAGCGTATCCGCTTTATCGGTCTGTTCCCAAGGCAGGTTGAGATCGTTGCGGCCGAAGTGGCCATAAGCAGCAGTCTGTTTGTAAATCGGCCGCTGTAAGTCGAGCATGGCAATGATGCCAGCCGGACGAAGGTCAAAATTCTTTTCAATGAGTCCGACAATTTTTTCATTGTCGACTTTGCCCGTACCAAACGTTTCAACGTGGATTGAAACAGGGCGAGCGACGCCGATGGCGTATGCCAACTGGATTTCGCATTTATCGGCAAGGCCGGCAGCGACGACGTTCTTGGCAACGTAACGGGCTGCATAGGCGGCCGAACGGTCGACCTTTGTAGGATCCTTCCCGGAGAAAGCACCGCCGCCGTGACGAGCCATGCCGCCATAGGTATCGACGATGATCTTACGACCGGTCAGACCGGAGTCACCCTGAGGACCGCCGATGACGAAACGACCCGTCGGATTGATGAAGAGCTTCGTCTTATCATCGAATAAGCCTTGCGGGAGTTCCGGTTTGATGACGAATTCGAGGAGGTCCTTTTCAATCTGTTCACGCGTGATTTCCGGGCTGTGCTGCGCCGAAATGACGATGGTATCGATGCGAACCGGTTTGCCGTCTTCATATTCGACGGTGACCTGGGTCTTGCCGTCCGGACGGAGATAAGAGAGCGTTCCGTCTTTACGGACACTGGCCAGGCGGCGTGCCAAACGGTGCGCTAAGGAAACCGGCAGGGGCATGTAGTCATCCGTTTCGTTCGTTGCATAGCCGAACATCATCCCCTGGTCACCGGCACCGATGGTGTCGAACTGGTCCGAATTGCCTGCCTTCTTTTCAAGGGCATCGTCGACGCCCATAGCAATATCCGGCGACTGTTCATCGAGGGATACCAAGACGCCGCAAGTATCGCAGTCAAAGCCGTATTTCGCACGGGTATAACCGATGGAACGAATCGTTTCACGAACGATGTGCGGAATGTCGACGTAGCACGTCGTCGAAATTTCACCGACGACGTGGACCATCCCGGTGGTCACTAAGGTTTCACAAGCAACGCGGGCATTTTTATCTTTTGCAAGAATGGCATCCAAAATGCTGTCAGAAATTTGGTCAGCCATTTTATCCGGATGCCCTTCGGTTACGGATTCAGATGTAAAGAATTCACGATTTTTCACCATGAGGTTTCCTCCTTAAAAAAAATTCCCCTCATTCATGACTGTCATGAGAGGGGCTTCCAATCCCCATCTGCCAGTATAAGACTGCTGGAATTAGCACCTTTCATTCATGAAGGTTGCTGCGACATCATAGGGCCAGTCCCTCCGTCGTCTCTTGATGGTTCTTTATTTGATTTACTGGTTCATTATAATTCAAACCCCTCTATTTTGCAAGTTCTTTTTTGGTATAGCAAACATGAGTTCTGTCTTTTTAAAAATTGTCATCATATCCATCCGACACCGTCCTTCCTGCAGAATGTTTTTTACATCCGTTACAGAAAACGTTATAATGAATAGATAGGAAGAAAGGATGATTATGATGACCAAATTGCGGCCAAGAGATATATTTTTCAACGACCCCTATTTTGACTTTGCCAGCCATTGTAAAACGGCAGATTTGCGTTTGGCCAAGCGCGTAGAAATCTGGGATAAATGGTACCGTACCCAAGGACTGGTAACGACCTTACTGCAGCGCGAAAGCCTGGCCTTCATCCGCTACAACGGCACGGAGCGGGAAGAAGCCATGATTCTTCGGATATACGAACGGACACCGGACCGTCTCCTCATCAATGCCTATTACGCATCGAAACGAAATGCCACCGAAATCTATGCCGGTACGATTCGTCTGGAACGCTACGCCACAGCCCAGACGACGGGCAACGATTCCTATATGGGCATGATCGACCTCTTGATGCTAAAAACGGACGATGAACTCGTCGGGTTGAGCGATGTCTTTGAAGATATCCAACAGGCAAAACACATGGCTGCCCAGTCCTTAGGCATCTATCTGATGGCCATCTACGACGGCCCCTGGATCGATGACAGCCGGGCTGACGCCGAGAAGACACCGGCTATGATTGCTGGCGAAGAACGAGAAGAACTCCTTCAGCTGCGCCAAGAAAAGGCCCAAATGGAAGCCGACCGGGAAGAACTCCTGCGCCTGCGTCTCGAATCCCAAAACCGCAAAACCGTTCTTTCTGAACTGGAACGGCTTCGTCAGGAACTGGAGGACGAACGAAACGGGCGCCAAGAGGACCTTCAACACTACGAAGCGACCCTCCGCCAACAAGAAGAATACACGGAACGAATCAAGGAAAAGGCCGCCATTCAGGTATCGGAGCTGTTGACCCTGCGTCAGACCCTTCGTAAATATGAGGCAGATCCTGAATTGGCGAAAAAAGCAGCCGTCGCACCGAATGCTGCTGCTGCCGGAAAACCTTCAGCGCCGATAACCGCCTCGACTCCGGTAAAATCAGACGCCCCGGCAACACCGGCAGCGCCTTCGAAAGCAGCAGAACCGACAGCCTCGACGGCACCGACCAAGGCAACGGAAACGGAAAAAGCGGCACCCTCGGAAAAACCAACGACGCCGACACCCCCCTCAGCTTCAGAAACATCGCCGGCTCCCGCGGCATCCGGCGAAGGGCCGACCTCGGCCGAGCCGATAAAGACGGCAGAACGGACAACCTCAGAAAAGCCGGGGAAGGCTGCCGAACCGGCAACCGCCCCACAGAGTCCGGAAACCACCGCCGCTAAATCGGAAAAATCCAAGGCTTCTTCCAAAGACCGCGGCCTCGAACTGCCGTCCTTCATGACCCAGCGGGACTATACGCACAGTTTGGACCGCTTCCTGGCCGGACGCCAAATCGCCTTGGCCGGCGGTACGCCGGAATGGCAGGGCCGGATAAAGCGCCGCTTCCCGACGGCTGCCATCCTCAGCGGCTATACCGGCGACGACCGAATCCTGCGGGCTTCCACCCTCTTAGTCATCAACTTGAGTGAAGGCCAGACCGATCTGGTCAAATGGGCCATGGCCGCTGCCAGAGACATGGGTTGCCCCTGCCTTCCCATTAAGACGACGAATTTAAACGGCTTTGCCAAGGCCGTCGTAGAATACGCCAAAAAAGTATAAAGAAAACGGCAAGAAATGACAGATAGCTTCTGCATTCCTTGCCGTTTTTTATGGCTTTAAAAAGGATTTTATTTTACCCAGGTAACGACGTCTTCCATAGCCTGCCGCGTCTTAGCATGGGGTTCTTCGTTGCGATAACCGAATCCGGCCATAACCGAGACCCCGAAGTGTTCCGTGTCGAGCAGGCCTTCGTCAGCCAGCATAGCATCGACCTTTGCGCGGTTAAAGCCTTCAATGGGGCAGGAATCGACGCCGAGCATGGCTGCCGTCGACAGCATGTTGGCCAGGGCCAGGTAGGTCTGTTTGCTGGCCCAGTCAAAGATGGCCCGGTCGCTTTCCAGTAAGTTGAAATCGTCTTTCTGGAAGGCCTCAAAAGCCGCTTTTCTCCCCTGCTCCGCATCTTCCGGCAAGTGCTGTACGTCACGCATGATATGGGTAATATAAGGAGAGCTGTACAAGGTATCGACTTTCTTGCGAGCCAGCAGGATTACGAAGTGACTGGCCCCTTTCAAGCTGTTCTGGGCTCCCCAGGCGATGGGAAATAATTTATCTTTGATGTCCTGGCGTTCAATGACTAAAAACTTCCACGGTTCAAAACCAAAGGAACTCGGCGATAAGCGGCCCGCTTCCAAAATGGTGTTGAAGTCGGCGTCGGATACCTTTTTCGCGGCATCGAAGCTCTTGGTTGCGTGTCTGAAGTTAAAGGCTTTTAAAATATCGGCTGCTGCAATGGTCATATGTACTCATCCTTTCCACATAATACTATATTTACATCAATTTTGAGTATTTATCTCATATATTTTTCATGGTCTAAGTATAGCATAAGATGGTCAAAAGGTGAAGAACGTATTTTTTTCATATTGACTCAGGATAAACTGATCTGGGTATGTTCTTTATACCGCCAAAGATACCGCCAAAAGAAAGACCATCCCAACAACCGGTCGGGATGGTCTTTCACTATGCCTTTTGTTTGGAAGTTTTAGCTTTGATAATCGCAGCTGCCCGAGCTACGATAATGGAAGCCAGTTCATCTTTTGCCATCTTTTCCAAGGTCTCTGAAGAGCCGTCGGGGAACAGCAAGGTGGCAATATTGGTCGTACCCTGGAAGCCGGCGCCTTCAGCGCTGACATCGTTGGCCACGAGCATATCGAGATTCTTTTTCTGAAGTTTCTTGGTACCGTATTCGATGACATTCGTCGTCTCGGCGGCAAAACCGACCAGGACCTGATGGGTTTTACGCTGGCCAAGACCGTATAGGATGTCCGGATTCTTGGCCATTTCAAGGTTCAGGACATCGTCGTTTTTCTTAATCTTATTTTCCGCCGGATGGGCCGAACGATAATCGGCAACGGCAGCCGCTTTAATAACTAAATCGCAGTCGTCATAATACGATTCGACAGCCGCCTTCATATCCCTGGTACTGCCGACGTCGATGCGCCGTGCCAGGCCGACAGGCGTCTTCAAGTTGTCCGTCGTACCGGCAACCAGGGTAACTTCGGCCCCGGCAGCAACAGCCGCTTTAGCAATAGCAAAGCCCATGCGGCCGCTGGAATGATTGCCGATGAAGCGGACCGGATCGATGGGTTCCCGCGTGCCGCCGGCCGTAACGATGACTTTCTTCCCCTTGAGCAGGTCATTCTTACAGGCCAGCAGTTCGATATAATCGACGATATCGTCCGGCTCAGGCAGGCGGCCGATGCCGGTGATGCCGCAGGCCAGGTATCCGCTGTCCGGTTCGATGAGATGGTAGCCGAATTTCTTCAATTTAGCCATATTGTCCTGGGTAATGGGATTCAGATACATATTGCTGTTCATAGCCGGAGCCATCAGAACCGGTGCCGTCGTCGCCATGACCGTCGTCGTCAGCATATCGTCAGCAATGCCATTGGCGATCTTACCGATGATATTGGCCGTCGCCGGTGCAATGACCAGGACGTCGGCCCAGCGGGCCAAAGCGATGTGTTCGACGTTGAATTCAGGAACATCTTCAAACATGGAAACGGCGACGGGATTTCCTGAGATTTCCCGCAGCGTCAGCGGCGTAATCAACTCCGTTGCATGGGCCGTCATGATACATTTAACTTCAGCCCCTGACTTCCGAAGCTGACTGGCAATGGATGCCGCCTTAAAGGCCGCAATGCCGCCCGTAATGCCAAGGACAATCTTTTTCCCTTCCAAACTCATGGCAAGTACCTCCGTGTCATTTAATGCCGTCGCGAGGGGCTTCATAGGTAATTTTATTCTGGTCGATTTCTTCCATGGCGATGGAAACGACTTTGTTCGTATCGACATTGACTAAGGCTTCATCGTGATCAGTCAGTTCACGAGCCCGTTTAGCAGCCAAGGTAACCAGTGTATATTTGCTGTCTACTTTCTGCATCAAAGATTCAAGGGTCGGTTTAATTAACATAGTTCATCTCTCCTAATCATTTATACAATTCTTTCGTATGCGCAATGTTCTTGACATTGCGCATAACTTTACACTGTTCGGCTTTTATGATCGATGCCGCTTCATCGATGGCAGTTTCCAAATCGTCGTTGACGATGACATAGTCATAGCGGTCGATCCAATCGAGCTCTTCGCGAGCCTTGGACAAGCGGCCGTCAATGACCTCTTCGCTATCGGTCTGGCGGCTTCGCAGGCGATGTTCTAAGACAGAACGGCTAGGCGGCACGATGTAAATAAAGACGCCCTTGGGGTAGCGTTCCTTGACCTGCATCGCCCCTTGGATATCGATTTCCAGCATGACGTGCTGCCCTTCGTCCAACATTTGATAGACGTATTTTTTCGGCGTGCCGTAATAATGGTCGTAGACCTTAGCGTGCTCCAGAAAGGCATCTTCTGAAAGAAGCTGTTCAAAACGGGCATTGTCTGCGAAATAATAATTGACACCGTCGACTTCTCCCGGTCGGGGCTGACGGGTCGTCATGGAAATGGAATATTGGATGTTGGGAAACTGTTTGCGCAAGGCCGCACAAATCGTTCCTTTCCCGGCTCCGGACGGGCCGGATACAACGATGAGCAGTCCGGAATCATTCATAGTATTACTCCCTTTCTTCTTCCGCTGTATCGATGGCGTCGGCCTCACTGCCTGCCGATACGATACGGTGGGAAATGGTTTCCGGCTGAAGGGCCGACAAGATGATCCAGCCATTATCCATGACGATGACCGACCGCGTCTTGCGGCCAAAGGTCGCATCGATGAGGTTGTTTCCGTCTCGGGCATCTTGGATAAGGCGCTTTATTGGAGCCGACTCCGGGCTGATCATGGCTACGACCTTATCCCCCATGACGACATTGCCGAAGCCGATATTTAATAAATTAAAGTTCATCATTCGATATTCTGCACCTGCTCGCGGATTTTTTCGATTTCATTTTTAAGCTGCAGCACCGACTCCGTGACGGCTAAATCGCCGGCCTTCGAGCCGATGGTATTGGCTTCTCGGTTCATTTCCTGAATAAGGAAATCGAGTTTTCGACCGACTTCGCCGTCGCTTTGAAGCATGGTGTGAAGCTGATTCAAATGGCTTTCAAAACGGACGACTTCTTCTGTCACGTCGACCTTATCGGAATACATGGCCACTTCCTGCAAGAGTCGGTCTTCGTCGGGCACCGAAGCCTGCGCCTTATCGATGAGCTGGCGAATTTTCTTTTCCAGCCGCTCCTGATAAGCCGCCGTCATGGCATCCTTACGACCGGCGATTTCTTCGACAAGGCCCTTCATAACAGCCGCCCGAGACAGCAGATCCCGACCGATGTTGGCCCCTTCGCGAAGGCGCATGGCAACCATGCTGTCTAAAGCGCCCTGCAAAGCCGTTTCAAAAGGCGGCCAGCTGGCATCGGTATCGATAGCCGGCGGCGTCTGGACGAACCAGTCTTTGGTCAGGGCCATGACCTCACCCAATCCGACGGGACTGCCGTCAAAAAAACGATTCTTAGCCCCTTCAAGAGCCGTCTTAACGGCCCCCAGTGCGGCATCGTCGATATGGATTTCCGGCGCCGCCGGCGAGAGGTCTTGAACGGTCACAAAGACATCGACCTTGCCCCGCTTCAAGACGGACTTAATGCCGCTGCGCAGGCGGTCTTCCAAAGCCAGGTAGGCATGGGGCATCCGTATATTCAATTCCAAAAAACGTTGGTTCACTGCCCGCATTTCAATGGTAACAGCCAGTTTGCCGTCATTGCCGGTTCCCCTGCCAAAACCAGTCATACTTCGCATGTTAGAACCCCCTTAATAACCTATTCAATACCTCATTATAGCCTATTCGGCGTCCATATTGCAAATTTTTTATATCGATGCCACGGTATGCCCGTCTTTCATCGACCTTACAGGAAGCGCCTGCACCGCCGATTTTCCGGCATCTCCCCGCTTGCCTTTCTCCGTCCATTTGCTACAATGAAGTAAAGAAAAGAGTGAATTCGATATATCCTAGATTTTCGTTAAGAACCAATCTATCTGCCGGAGCTGATTTTCCCATTGCGTCGCTACGCTGCGTCAGGAGGTCTTCTTTATGAGCAAACATTACCCGGATCTTTCCCCCTTGCTGGACTGCATAGCCGCTTTCTTCGGAATGATATACGCCATTTGCCTGTTGATTTTGGCCCTTCTCCTGGCCGTCCCCATCGTAGGCGTCATCGTCTATCTTTGTTCCTCCGTCCTATTCCCGGCAGATTGGGTCTTTCCCATCACAGCGGCCGGCACGATACTCTTTCTATTCATAACAGTTCTGTCGGCATGGTATGAATGGTGATTTTCCCTCATCCGCCCCTTCTTTTCTGAAGGGGATTTTTTATATCCCTTCACAGGACCTTTACAAACATGGTATGATAAAAAGGATTGAATTTTTTAGTGTACCAGATAAGGAGGTACTTCTATGAACTTAGACGGTATCACATTGCACTGCATTACCAACGAACTGGCCGACATTCTCCAAGGCGGCCAGATTTCTAAAATCTATCAGCTCGACGCCCGGTCCCTGTACTTCCGCATCTTTAATGATACAGGCCTTCACCATTTGGTCATTACCCTCGACGATTCTCCGCGCCTATACATTGCCGACACGGTCCCGCCGACGCCGGATATCCCGACGGGGCTCTGCATGTTTCTCCGCAAGTATTATGAAAACGGACGCATCGCATCCATTGCCCAGCTCCATTTGGACCGACTCATCGAAATCGCCGTCGACGTCCTCGATATCTCCGGCAAGGTCGTCACCCGTAAGATCCATGTCGAACTCATGGGAAAATACAGCAACGTCATCTTCACGGAAGACGGCGTCATCATCGAAGCCCTCATCAAGACCGGCAAGAACAAACAGGCCGTCCGCACCATTGCCCCCAAGGAGCCCTATGATTTTCCGCCGAATTTCATGCGCATGGATCCCTTTACCTTCTCCGCTCAGGAACTGACAGAGATGATGGAAACCGGCGGTGACGAAGCCTTAAAGACCTGGATGCTCAAGCGTTTCAACGGCATGAGTACCGTCGTCTTGACCGAATTATCCCACAACTCCGGCATCGATACAGCCACCCTCGTGCAGGATCTGTCCCCGGCTGACCGCTTTGCTTGGTGCCGTACGGTCGAAGCCTTTGGCAAGCGCCTCAAAGGGATTTCCGGAGCCTACGTCTATACCGTCAAGGGAAAGGAAATCATCTTCCCCTTGGAACTCGCCAGCCTCTCCCAGTATCCGCGGCGACACTTTCCCCTCATCGAAACGTATCTCAGCGAATACCAGGCCACGCACCGCAGCTTAAACGGCGAACAGGAACAGCTGCAAAAGAAGGTCGCCAAACTCATTGAAAAGCAAAAGCGAAAAATCAAGCGCATTGCCGATGAAATGAAAGAAACGAAAAAAATCGACACGTATAAATTATACGGCGACTTGCTCATGATTTACGCCTATGAAAAGCACGACCATGAAAAACAAGTGACCGTCAAAAACCTCTTATCCGAAAGCCAGGAAGACGTCACCATCGCCCTCGACCCGGCCTACTCCATGACCGACAATGCCAACCGCTATTATAAGCGCTATACGAAGCTGCGCAACCGCAAACAGATATCGGCTCAGCTCCACGAAGAAAATCGGCAGCATTTAGACTATCTCTACTCCCTCGAATATGCCTTGGAAAACACGACGACGAAAGATGAAATCACGGACATCAAGGCCGAAATGAAACAGATGAACCTCATCAGCGGCCATAATAAAGACCGGCAAAAGAAAGAATCGGCCCAGGACATTTTGACCATCGACGCCGACGGACTGACCATTTGGGTCGGCCGCAACAATCGGCAAAATGACTTCTTAACCTTAAAGAAAGCCCATCCCTACGACCTGTGGTTCCACGTCAAGGACCAACCCGGTTCCCACGTCATCTTAGCCTCGCACAACGCCGATCCGACGGATGCCCAAATCGAACGGGCTGCACAACTTGCCGCCTATTACAGTAAGGGCCGGGACAGCTCTAAAGTCGAAGTCGACTGCACCCTCGTACGCCATGTAAAGAAACCGGCCCACGCCGTCCCGGGCTATGTCATATTTACCAACCAGACGACGTACATCGTCGAGCCCAAGAAAGAATAGCCGCATCGAAACCAAGACGACAAAAAGCTCTCGCAACTGCGAGAGCTTTTTTTATTTCTGTTTCAAATACCAGCTCAAGGGCTTGGCCTTCGTCGTCGTATGACCTTTATCACCGCCGGCCAACGAAAAGATTAGGGAATCACGATACATCTTAGCCACCGTTTCCAGCGTATCCAAGCGATAGAAAGCTTCTTTAAGATCGGTTCCCAAGGTAACGGCGCCGTGCCGTTCCATGAGGAATACCGAGGCCGTTTCAGCGGCAGCACCGCATCCTTCAGCAAGTTCCAACGATCCGGGAGGCGCATAGGGTACCGTCGGCACTTCGCCTAAGACCATGGCCCCTTCGGTCACGATATCGGCTGCAAAAGGGATACCGGCTACGGTCAGGGCCGTCGCCGTAACGGGATGGGCATGGATGATGGCATGAACGTCTTGCCGCTTCCGATAGATGTTGAGATGGAGGGCCGTTTCCGATGACGGTTTCCCCATCCCCTCGAAAACGATGCCGTCCAAATTGACGACCAGGAGGTCCTTCGGATGGAGTTCACCCTTTGGAAGGCCCGACGGAGTAATGACGATAAGGCCGTCGTCGCGGCGATAACTGATATTGCCGTCACAGGCAGCCACCAATCCGCCCTTTTTCATGGCCTTTCCGATGGCACAGAGTGTTTTCTTATTATCCAACGTTCGTCCTCCTTATCGCATAGACGGCATATTGCGGCCGTTGTAGATTTCCAGCATTTCCTGCCGGACTTGGCGGCGGATTTGCTGCTGTTCCCGTTCGCTTAAATCGTCTTTGGTAATATTGAACAGGTAGTTATTTAAATCGAAGTCGTGGAGGACCATCTTGGTATGGAAAATATTCTCCCGATAGACGTTGACATCGATCATATCATAGCGATGCCGCGTCGCCGGCGCAATATAATTCTGAATCGAATTGATGCGATGATCGATAAACAGCTTCTTGCCGTTCATATCCCGCGTAAAGCCGCGAACACGGTAATCGAGGGTGACGATGTCGGAATCGAAGCTGTCGAGAAGGTAATTGAGCGCATTGAGCGGCGAAATGCGGCCGCACGTCGATACGTCGATATCGGCCCGAAAGGTCATGATCCCTTTTTGAGGATGGCTTTCGGGATAGGTATGGACCGTCAGGTGACTCTTATCGAGATGGCATACGACATCGGCATCGTGGACCTCTTCCTCAGAAATGAGAATGGTAACGCTCGCCCCTTGGGGATCGTAGTCCTGGCTGGCGACGTTTAAGATATGCGCCCCGATAATATCCGACACATTACGCAGGATATTGGTCAGTCGTTCGGCATTATACTGCTCGTCAATGTATTCGATATATTGGCGCCGCGATTCGTCACTGACGGCATAGCAGATGTCGTAAATGTTAAAGCTCAGAGTCTTGGTCAGGTTGTTGAACCCGTAGAGCTTGAGTTTTTTCGTTTTCATGAATGGTATATCCAGTTCCTTCCCCAGTGGGCTTATTTTCGGTCAATCTCGTGAAAGGCAATATCGGTAATGGTCCCGTCGTCAATGGTTACGACGGCATAGGTCCCTTTTCGCCCGTCGCGGGGCAGACCGATGCTGCCGGGATTGACGATCCACAGGTCAGACTCCCGCTTGATGAAGCGGCGGTGAGTATGGCCGAAGACGACGAGATCAGCATGCTGCTCGTGTCCTAATTCAACGAGTTTTTGCAGCCGCCGTTCTCCATACCATTGGCTGCCGTGAATGGCGACAATACGAATGCCGCCGACGGTAACGCAGCGGCATTCCGGATCGTTGGTATGGTTCAGATAGTCATTATTGCCCAAAACGGCATATACCGGTACGCCCGTGTATATGGCCAAATCCTCTCCGTCATCGCAGTAGTCACCACCGTGAATCCAAGCAGCCACATCGGGAGCACTGTCGGCCATGCGAGACAGGCATTCAAAACGGCCGTGGCTGTCACTGACCAAGCCTACCCGGACGGTACTCATGACAGGGCCTCGACGAGTTTCTTCAAGGCTTTCCCCCGATGACTGATTTCATTTTTTTCGGCCATGGACAATTCAGCCATGGTCTTCCCCTTTTCAGGAACGTAGAATAAAGGGTCGTAGCCAAAGCCGTTGTCACCGGCATAGACATCCTGAAAGACGCCGTCACAGCTGCCTTCAGCCTGTACGGTGCGGCCGTCCGGCCAGATGAGGACCAAAGAACAAATGTAGTGAACCGTCCGCTTTTCCGGCGGAAAAGCTGCCAGTTCCGCGATGAGCTTTTGATTATTGGCTTCATCGTCGCAGTCGGGACCGGCATAGCGGGCCGAGTAGACGCCGGGACGGCCGCCAAGGGCATCGGCAGCAATCCCCGAATCATCGGCCAGGCACGGAAGGCCCGTCGCCTTCATATAATACGAGGCTTTCAGCAAGGCATTTTCGGCAAAGGTCGTTCCCGTTTCTTCCGGCTCCGTAATCGAAGGCAGGACATCGTGTACTGAAACGGCTTCATAGCCCAAAGGCTCCAAAATACTCTTGAATTCCCGTATCTTTCCGGCATTATGTGTTGCCAGTACAATTTTTTCTGCCACGGCACATCCCCCTTGTCCGGCTGTTATTTTTTAAGCATTTTTGCGTAATTCTTGATGACGACAATCGGCGTCTTTTGGGACGCATTGCCAAAAGGATTGTCGATGAGGATCCGGGCGATTTCTTTCGGATTGATGCCCTTGCTGTGACCGAGGACGGCCGAGCGTTTGAGGTCGTTGACGTCGGCAACGACGGCGCCGTAGCAGCCCATGCGCTGTTTAATTTTTTCAGCGACCTTATCCGGTTCAGCCGGCCCATAGACGATGCATTTATCAAAAGGCGGCATGGTGCCCGTAACGTCATCGGTTAAGGACGCCTGACGGCATTTGGCATACCAGACACCGTTCTTGCCGGCCAATTTTGCAAAAAAGCCGACGATGAACCAAAACATCATCTTCCATTCCCCTTCAAGGTTCATGGCTGCCTGCATGCCATAGAGGCTGGCCATACTGCCTTCACCGGGAACGAAGCGCCGCATGAGGCGGGCCTGCCAAGACGGCGTCAGTTCTTCCGGCCGCGTATAGCGGTGCTGGGTAATCGCAACGACACTTTCGGCCGTGCAGACCAAGTCATCCGGGCCGACGACGTGTTTTGCATATTCTTCGATAACATCGACGATATCATCTTTATCCGTAAGGATTCTTGTTTTTACAGGGACTAATTCTACCGGTACTTCGATTTCTGCCATTGTATGGGACCTCCTAATTCAATTCCAATGCATGCTGTACTTCCGTGGCCTTCAAGGTAATGCGGGCCTTATGGATGTACCATTCGCTGCGGGATACGACTTGATAGACGAGATCAACGGGCATATCAGGGAAGGTCTTCAAGTCTTCGCGGATGTTGCCTTCTTTGCTGGTCAGGGTAATGGTGACGCGGATCATACCCCGATCGCGAGGATTAAAAATAACAGATTCCCAGTAGTTGTCATCGCGTTCGGCTGCCTTATTGGCAAGTTCGGACTGGACCGTAACCTTATCGTACTGTTCACGCGGAAGGAGGGTCCGAGGATAAAAGTCCATGATGGTTCCCAGCTGCCGGCCGGCATTGTGGATGGGCACTTCCGTTTCGAAGACGGCCCGGTTCTGGGTAATTTCTTTCATTTCAAAAGGTTTCCGATGGCGGGCATCGATTACAAAGCGAGCGTCCCCCTGCCGCCAGGCAAAGAAGCGGAACAGCAGGTACAGGACAGCAGCAATGCCGATGACGGCAATGATAACATTGAATAAGACATAGAAAAACACGGCGCAAGACTCCTTTATGTAAAATATAGATACGATTAAATGAGGGTAATTTCTTCAGTGGTAAATTCATTGGCCGGAATGAGGTGCTGCGCTAATCGGGCGCCGCGCTCCGCTTCAGCCGTAAAACAAAGGCGTAAATAGCCGTTTTCTTTGCTGGGATTGAGCAGTCCGTCTTTTTTTAAGACTTCCAGCGTTTCCAAGGCCATTTCATGGGCCGGATCGACGAAAGCAATGGAATCACCGCAAAATTCTTCAAACAGGGGCTGGATGAAGGGAAAGTGCGTGCAGCCGAAAATGGCCGTATCGGCACCGGAACGAAGGACCGGTTCCGTATACTGCTTCAAAGGACCGCGAATTTCCGGTCCGTCGAGGACGCCCCGTTCGATAAGGTTGGCTAAAGCCGGGCAGGCCTGTTCGACGATTTCAATATGTCCGTCCATGGCCTCGGCGACCTTGCGGTGGCTGTGATTGGCAATCGTAAGGGGCGTGGCGAAGACGGCAATTTTTTGGGTCGCACTGATTTCTCTGGCCGTCTTGAGCCCTCGGCTCATGCCGATCAAGGGGTAATCGACTTCCTTCACAACCGTATCGTAGGCCGCAGCCGTTGCCGTGTTGCAGCCAATAGCCACCACCTTAACGTGTTGTTCGGTCATGAAGTGCAGAATATCCCGCGTATAGGCGATAATTTCTTCCGGCGTCCGCGTCCCGTAAGGATTTCGCTTCGTATCACCAACGTAAACGATGTCTTCATGAGGTAGGAGCATGCGGAGCTTAGCCGCGACAGTCAGCCCGCCGACACCGGAATCAAACACACCGATAGGCCGTGAATTACCTTCCATGAATGGCTCCTTCGACGTCTGTATCTGCCTGTTCGGCAGCGTACATTGCCTGTAATTTCTTATAATCTTCCTCTGCCAGACGAGCTACTTTTCCGCTGGCTTTGTGGACAAATACGTTCTGCGTCGTTCCTGTCGCCAACAGGCGGTGGTCATCGTGGCGGACGATACGGTAGGAAAAGACCATCTGTGCCCGGCTGAGCTTTACCAGGCGGGTCTCGATGTCAATGATATCGGCATAGTTTATCGGGCTGATATATTCGCAGGATACACTCTTAATGGGATAGGTAATCTCTTGATCAAGGAGGGCGAATAAGTCGAGGCCGGCAGCGGCGAAATATTCACAGCGGCCGCATTCAAACCAGCGAATATGATTGGAGTGGTGGGCAATCCCCATCATGTCCGTTTCATAGAACCGCACTTTTTCAACAACAGTAATCATAAATTCTTAACTCCTAACTTTATACACGCTCATATTATTTTACGATGATGACCTTTGTTTGTCAAAGGAAAAGTCTGAAATACGAACGATAAAGGGACTGTCCTCGTGCGACAGTCCCTTTATCAATCATGCTCCGGTTACTTACGAAATTTTCAGGAACGGGAACATACGGCGTACCTTTTCCCGGTGTTCCGGTTTGACATAAGTCCCGGCCAAGTGCAAGGCTGCGGCGACGACAGCGGCATCGTCCAGCCAGCCAAACCCGGCAAAGACGTCCGGCACCAGATCAAAGGGCAAGATGACGTAGCCGATAGCCCCCATGAGGGCCAGTTTAATAAACTTCGGCGTGTCCTTATCTTGCATGCAATAAAAAATTGTCAGGATTTTGGGCAAAAATCGAACTTTTCTTCCTGCTGTGCGAATAAACATAATGAATCGGCCCGGTGTATAAAATTGGGCAAAAAAGCTCAGTATCTTCCACATGGGCGTTCACCTTACTTCAAGTCTTCTAAGGATTTTCTAGCATCTTCTACGGCAGCCTTGACTTTTTCTTCCACATCATCGGCATCCATGTCGGATACTTCCTTAGCGGCGTCCTTGGCAGCGTCTTTGACATCTTCCGCGGCATCCTTGGCGTCTTTGGCAGCGTCCTTCGCGGCGTCCTTAACATCATCCGCGGCGTCCTTTGCGTCTCTTGCAACGTCCTTAGCTTTATCCATGGCGTCCGAATCGACGACTTTGTCCACCGTATCATCAAAAGCATCTTTGGCATCGCCGGCGGCATCTTTCAGGTCATCGGCTTTTTCTTCGACGATTTCATCGACTAAATCGTCCTTATGGCGGACAGAATTGTACAGTTCTTCCCCTTTTTCTTTTACGTCCTGGATGCAGTCTTTGGCAGCACTGCCCCATTTCTTCATGAAATCGATGGTTTCATCGCCGAGGGGAACGTTCTTCAAGGGATTTTCTTTGATCTTATCGGCTTGTTCGCGAGCCTTATCCTTCCATTCGCCCATCATTTCGATATAAGGACCCATATCGGTAGGCATGCCGTCTTTCAGCCAGCGCTGAGTGACACGGCCCAGGCTGTAGGTAATGCCGACGGCAACGGGAACCTGGATGACGCTGAAGGGAATGAGCGTCGTCAGCAGCGTACCGGCTACACGGCTGCCGACAGCTCCTAAGAAGGCGATGAGAGCGCGTTCGCTCAATTTTACGTCATAGACTTTAGCGATACGGCTGACGAGATACACTTCATTAGCCATGAGGGCTGCCGTTCCGATAAGGGGAGCAATGACGATGGCACCGGCCCGGGCAGCGGCCCAGCGGCACAGCATTTCGACCTGAACGTCCTTGTCTTCCGTCGTCTGCTCCATGGCTTTGATGACACTGTTAGCCGCGTCTTCACCCGGCTGAGAATGGTTCTGCTTGAAATCAGCCAGTTCTTGCTTCAAGGCTGCAATTTCTTCCTGCAATTGCTCTACAATCTTTGCATTTTCTTCATTTGCCATATGTAACACCCCATTCTGTGACGAAATAAAAAACTATATTTTATATTTTCCCATGTTTCTACCAGCTTGTCAAACCCCCATCGACAGGAAGTGCCGCTGCCGTAATGAAAGAAGCATCCTCGTCGAGAAGAAAGGCAATGGCCTTGGCCACTTCATCGGCCCGAGCCAGTCGGTATAAGGGGTATTGTTCTTTCATGGTCTCCCGCTCCATATCGGGATGATCCCGCAGCTGTTTTTCGAGCATCGGCGTTTCGACGTCACCGGGACAGACACAATTGACCCGTATCTGATGCGGTGCCGCTTCGAGGGCCAGCGACTTTGTAAAGGCTACGACGGCGCCCTTGGTCGCTCCATAGACGGAGCAGGCAGTATTGCCCTGGAGTCCGGCATCGCTGCTGACGGTTACGATACTGCCCGGCCGGCGGCGCAGGTGCGGCAAGGCATATTTACAAAGGGAAATAGTCCCGTAGACATTGACGGCAAAGAGCTGCTGCACGTCGTCAGGCGTCACATTTTCAAGGAGCCCCTGGGTATAGACGCCGGCCGAGGTCACCAAGCCGTCGAGACTGCCAAAGCGGCGAATCGTTTCGGCCACCATATTCCGGCAGTCATCATCACAGCTGACGTCGCCTTTAATGTAATGGACGGCCCTGTCCTTTCCCAGTTGCTGCAGTGCCGCCTTCCCTTTCGCCTCGTCTCTGCCGCTGACGGCGACCTGCCAGCCCCTTTCCAAGAGTACGGCCGCCGTCGCAAGGCCGATGCCCGACGTGCCGCCGCTGATAAGTGCGGTATTCATGATAACCTCCTCATAAAATGCCAAGATAAGAAAGGCCCAGCTTTCCAATAAGTGCTGCCGTCACGACGAGCATGACGACCCGAACAAAACCGGTTCCTCGGCGGATGGCCAATCGCGAACCGAAAAAGGCTCCCGTAAAGATGCACAGGGCCATGACGATGCCGTAGACATAGAGGATCGTTCCGGACCAGACTAAGATGACGAAGGCTGTCACATTGCTCATGAGATTGAGCATCTTGGCATTGCCGGCTGCCGTGACGAAATCAAAGCCAAGGGCGGCAAAAGCTACGATGAGAAAAGTTCCCGTGCCGGGGCCGGCAAAACCATCATAAAAGCCGATAGCAAGCGCAAAGAGTACCGTCAAAAAAAGATTGCGCCCCGTCTCGCCGGCATAGGTATTGACCGAGCCGAGGTTACGCCGTGTAAAGACGACGACGGCGGCCGCCACCAACGACAGGATAATCAACGGCTGAAGCCATTCAGCACTCATGTGCAGCATGACCAGACAGCCCAAAACGGCCCCTGCAAAGGTACAGGGCAAAGCCCTTTTCATTAAATGCCGGTCGACTTTGCCGGCCTTAAAGAATTGCCAGGCGCTCATGACGGCCCCAAAGGTAGCTGAAAACTTATTGGTCCCCAGAGCCAGGTGCGGCGGAAGACCCGCTGCCATCAGGACGGGAAGAGAAACGAGTCCCCCGCCGCCGGCAATAGAATCGACAAAACCGGCTAAGAAACCGCCGGCCATGATAAAAATCAATACGCCCAAAGACAAGGTCGTATGAAAAAGTTGAACTTCCACAAACAAGACTCCTTTTAGAAAAAAACTCCTCTTGTTTCGCAAAGCGAAACCGAGGAGGCCCTTTTCTTTATGGTTCGTATATCAAAGATGACGGCACGGCCGCATCTGTCGCCGGCTGCAAGAGGCGGATGATTTCCTTGCCGATGACCCGTGCCCCGTCACGATGACAGTCGAGGCTGGCTTTCGACATAGCTTCCAATTTTTCCGGATGAGTAAATAAGTCCGATACGATGGAAACCAACTCTTCCTGTTTTTTCACCCAAGCGGCACAGCCCTTGGCCTGCATGTACTTGGCATTGGCCTCTTCCTGCCCCGGAATCGGGCTGTACAGGACCATGGGCACTTGGATGGCAGCGCCTTCCGTACAAGTAAGTGCTCCGGGCTTGGTTAGGAGCAGGGACGCCCGGCACATGAGTTTTGAAATCTGGTTCGTATAACCGAGGATTTCCACGTCATGATCGAGTTCACCGCGCATCTTCGACAGTTCATCGTAGAGATCGGCATTATAACCGGTTACAACGGTAAAGCTGTCGATGACGGATAACCGGTCCAGCAGTGCCAGGGATTGTCGGATAGATCCCATTCCCAGACCACCGCCCATGATAAGGATATTCTTATTATGCTGATGTTCCTCATCCCAGTGCCAGCGTTCTTGGTCAAAAGCCTTACGAACGGGAATGCCCGACACGACAATTTTATCAGCCGCGACTCCCTGTTCGACGAGCAGGTCTTTAATCTGTGTAGCTGCGACGCAGTAGACGTCGATTTGCGGGTACACCCACAGCTGATGGATAGCAAAATCAGTAATGACGCCGACTAAAGGAATATTCAGGCGATGCTGTCGTTTTAACAACGCTGCCGCGCCTGCCGGAAAAGGGTGGGTAAAGACCAGGACATCCGGCTTTCGATCCGCTAAGACCTTGAGCAGCCGCCGTTTAAGGCCCCACGCAAAGAGGGTCTTGACGGCAAGGCCCTTTTTATATCCTTGCGACGAGTAATACATCAAATCGTATAACAGCGGAAAGACATCGAGAATCTTAATGTACGTCTCTTTGACGATGTTGTCGATGGACAAGATATCATTGGACAGAAAATCTACGTGTTCGACATCACATTCTTCAGGAATGGTCTTGACATATTCTTCTATAGCCCGTGCTGCCTGTGTATGGCCTGTACCGATCGAGGCCGACAGGATCAGGACTTTTTTCTTTGCCATATAGGATCCCTTCTTTTATAAACAGCCTTCGTTGCACCTTCCACTATATAGTACGATAACTTGTATGAAAAGAAAAGGGCCGTTTTTCATGCGGCCCTTCGGGATCGTACTTATTTGTTATTAACCAAATCTTTAAGCTGTTTGCCTGCTTTGAAAGCCGGAGTCTTGGAAGCTTCGATCTGGATAGGTTCGTTGTTGCGAGGGTTGCGGCCTTCGCGGGCTTTACGCTGGCGGACTTCAAACGTACCAAAGCCGATAATCTGGACTTTATCACCCTGGGTGAGGCTGTCACTAATGGCTTCGAATACGGCTTTTACGGCCTTTTCAGCGTCTTTTTTCGTCAAATCGGATTTCTGTGCTACTGCAGCGATTAATTCTGTTTTGTTCATGTTACTAGGTCCTCCTTTGGATCGTCACATCTTCCTAACACTAACAGTCTAGAGTTTTTCCTGCCGTTCTATCCGCTTGGCTTCCTGCCAGAATGAGTCCAACTCATCCAGTGAAAATGCCTCCCATGGCCGGCCCGACCGGCTGACCCGATCCTCGACATGAGCAAAACGGCGACGGAATTTACTGTTAGCACGATGTAACGCACATTCCGGCTCTATATGATAGCGTCGGCATAAATCAGCAAATACGAACAAGACATCCCCAGCTTCTTCTTCCGCATGGACGGGATCGCCTTCATCAAGAGCCTGACGGAATTCAGTCCACTCTTCTTGGAACTTTTCCCAGACACCTTCGACATCGGGCCAGTCGAATCCGACTTTGGCCGCTTTCTCCTGAAGCTTGTCGGCAGTCAGGAGTGACGGCAGGCCGGGAACGACTCCGTCCAGCAGGTGAGCGTGCTGCTGGCGTTGTTCTCCTTGCTTTAATCTATCCCAGTTTAACATACTCGTCCCTATATTTTCAAGGCTTTTTTGGCTAAAAACATAGGGATGACGCCGAATCATCTTATTTGTGATATCTTTTACGACATCTTGGGCCGAGAAAAACCCTTTTTCTTCGGCAATTCGGGCATGAATGGCCACCTGATAGAGGATATCCCCCAGTTCTTCACGGATGCCGTCTATATCGTCACTGTCAATGGCATCGAGCATTTCATAGACTTCTTCGATGAGATATCGCCGCAATGTCCGATGGGTCTGGGACCGGTCCCAAGGACAGCCGTCTTCGCGGCGAAGTCTGGCCGTAACTTCCGTAAGGGGCATCAAATCAAACGGCAGTTGTTCCTTGTCCATTCCTTCTTCCTGCCGCTTCTGATTGATGAGACGGCGCACGGCTTCAGCCATATCCGGTCCGCCGGGAACGGTGTGAACGACGGCATGAAGGCGGCTCTCTTTCAGCAAGAGGTCGACGATGGGTGCATACGTTTCAGCAAAGCTTTTCCCGTCCTGCCCGTAGGTATCGAGGGGACGGTCATCTTTCCCTAAAGCGATGATTTTAATTTCCATGAAAGGTCCCTCATTTCTGTCAAAATGGCTTACGCCTGTCATTATACCACGGCCTGCCCCATTTGTCGCGGCCGGCGGCAAAGCCTGCGTTACCACGTGCAGGCCCTAAAAAAAGCTGAAAAGGATCCCCTTTCAGCTTTCGAATGATGATATGGAAATCAGCCGCTCAACTTGGTCAGCAAGAAAATAAGCTGCGTCTGTTCGGCTTCACTGAGGCGGCTCATGAGCATGGAAATGCGGAGATAATGATCTGGCAGCACATCGTCCATAAACTCCCGTCCTTGGGCCGTCAGGCGAACTTTTTTGCCCCTTTTATCGGTCTGATCGATGGCCACTTCCGTCAGTCCGTCGCGAACCATGCGCTTGACCATAGTCGTAATCGTCGCCCGGGTGACACCGGCCCGGTCGGCGAGCTGAGACGGTGCAATACCGTCGGTCATCTGGTACAGTACGAACATGACCCGAAGCTTGCCCCGCGACAAATGGTATTGGCTGGCCAATACATCATTGATGGCAGCACGGACATACTCCGCTGCCTGGGAAATGCGGAGCATAGCCAATACGGCCGACGGTTCAATTTCAGGAATCTTCTCTGCATATTTTTCCAATTCTTTCCGCGTAGGAAATACATCAAAACCCATAAGCGCACCCTCCTCTTCTAATTAGTGTACTAATTAAAAGTATAAAATAAAACGGAGAGGAATACAAGTTTTCTCCGTCTTATTTTACATCTGTTTTAATAAATTACATATTTTTGCTTCGTAACTCTGCCAAGATTTCCTGAACGCGGGCGACAGCCTGGTCGACGGGAACGACTTCTTCCTGACCGGTACGGCGAACTTTGATTTCTACCGTTCCGTCAGAGGCGCTCTTTTTGCCAACCGTAACCCGTACGGGGTAGCCGATGAGGTCGGCGTCGTTAAATTTGACACCGGCTCGTTCGTTTCTATCGTCGAGGAGGACGTCGGTCTTCATCGCCTGAAGGCCGCCATAAATATCTTCAGCAATACGAACCTGGTCCTGATCTTTCGTGCTGACCGGAACAACGGCGACTTCAAAAGGCGCAATGGCGACAGGCCACATGATGCCGTGTTCGTCGTGGAACTGTTCAATAGCTGCGGCAATCGTCCGAGTTACACCGATTCCGTAGCAGCCCATGACATAAGGCTTAGCTTTGCCGTTCTGGTCGAGGAAGGTCGCATGGAGGGCTTCGGAATACTTGGTACCTAATTCAAAGACCTGGCCGACTTCGATGCCGCGGACGACGTGAATCGGAGCTCCGCAGTGGGGGCAGGCGTCGCCTTCGACCATGGTGCGGATGGAAGTGACGGTGACGTCCTTAAAGTCGCGGGACGGATTGACATTCTGATAATGATAGCCGGCCTTGTTGGCGCCGGTAACGCCGTTGGGAACGGCCATGGCCGACGGATCGACGAGGACGAAGAAGGTTTCATTATCCGGTTTATCGGCATCGATAGGACTCATATAGCCCGGCTGGAGACCATGGGCCTTCAATTCGTCTTCCGTTGCCGGTTCGATGGCATTGCCGCCGACAAAATTCTGGACGGCTACGTCGTTGACGGAATGGTCGCCGCGGACCATGCAAAGGACCGTCTTTTCACCGTCGATGGTGAAAGCAACCGCCTTGATGGTCTTTTCGAGAGGAATGGACAAGAACTGAGCCAAATCCTCAATGGTGGCACAATTCGGTGTTTCAATCAATTCGATATCTTTTGCCGTTTCGGCTGCCATTTCAAGGGTCGGTGCAGCGGCTTTTTCGATATCGGCTGCATAGTCGCACTGAGAGCACGATACGATTTCTGCTTCCCCGGCCTGGGCCAAGGCCATAAATTCATGGCTGTGATTGCCGCCGATCTGACCGCTGTCGGCTTCAACTTGTTTGAATTCCAGACCGCAGCGGGTAAAGACACGGGTATAGGCGTCGTATTCGTCTTGATAGCTCTTATGGAGCCCTTCTTCGTCGACGTCGAATGAATAAGCGTCTTTCATGACGAATTCCCGGCTGCGCATGAGGCCGAAGCGCGGGCGGATTTCATCGCGGTATTTGTTCTGCATCTGCCACAGGGTAACCGGCATCTGCTTATAAGAGCGAAGTTCATTTCGCACCAAGGTCGTAATCAATTCTTCGTGAGTCGGCCCGAGACAGAACTGGCCGCCGTGACGGTCTTCCAGTTTGAACATTTCCGGACCATAGGCATTCCACCGCCCCGATTCATGCCAGATTTCAGCCGGCTGAACGATAGGCATCATGATTTCCTGGGCGCCGATATTATTCATTTCTTCGCGGATAATGGCTTCGATTTTGAGTTCGACGCGGCGGCCAAGAGGCAGGAATGAGTATAAACCGCCCCCACTTTTACGAATGAGACCGGCTTTCAGCATGTACTGATGGCTGGAAATTTCGGCGTCGGCCGGAATTTCCCGAAGGGTCGGGCTGTACAGTTTGGATGCTAACATGAGTTAAGACTCCTTTGCGATTGATTTTTCTATTTCTTCTAAAAGAGCAGCGACGAGCTGATCTTCCGGTGCCGTACGAAGGACTTTGCCATGGGCAAAGACGATACCGCTCCCCTTTCCGCCGGCAATGCCGAAATCGGCTTCTTTCGCCTCTCCCGGGCCATTTACGACGCAGCCCATGACGGCGACCTTAATGGGAACGGTCAAGTGGGAAATGGCCGCTTCGACTTCTTTGGCAAGCTCGATGAGCTGTACTTGCGTGCGGCCGCAGGTCGGACAGGAAATGAGGGTCGGTCCGAAACGACGCAGCCCGAGGGAGCTTAAAATGGTCTGGGCGACCTTGATTTCTTCTGCCGGATCCTCTGTAAGGGATACGCGAATCGTATCCCCGATACCTTGGTATAATAAAGTCCCGATACCGATGGCTGACTTGATGCTTCCGTCCCGGACGAGGCCGGCTTCGGTGACGCCTAAATGAAAGGCATAGGGCACTTTATCGGCCAGTTCCTGATACGATTCGATCATGAGCGGCACGTCGGAGGCTTTGAGGGAAATGACCATATTGCGGTAATCGAGACGCTCTAAAATACGAATATGGCGCAAGGCCCCTTCTACCATGGCCGCTGCCGTCGGATGACCGCCATGAGCCTTCAGGATATCGGCCGGAAGGGATCCCGTATTGATGCCGATGCGGATGGGAATTCCCTTAGGTCTTACTTTTTCGACGACGCGAACGACGTTGTCATCGGCACCGATATTGCCGGGATTGATGCGAAGAGCCTGGACACCGCTGTCAACGGCAGCCAGAGCCAATCGATAATCAAAGTGGATATCGGCTACGATAGGAATATCGACGGCCTCTACGACGGCCGACAGGCCTTTGGCCGCTTCCATATCGGGGACGGCAAAGCGCAGGATTTCAGCGCCGTAAGAGGCCAGCCGTTTGGCATCGGCAATAGCCTCTGCGGTATGTGCCGGGTTGATAGTCGACATGGTCTGAATCGAGATAGGCGCGCTGCCGCCTATGGTAACGTCTCCGGCCTGAACCGGAATCGATTGTCTGCGTTTCATCGATGACCTCCCTTTCTAAAAGCGGCTGATATCCTGGAACATGGCAAAGAGGAACAGAGAGCCTAAGAGTACCATCCCGACAACCTGAATGTAGTACAGGGCTTTCCCCGGCATGCGCCGGCGCATAATCCCTTCGAGAATCAGCAAGATGATATAGCCGCCGTCGAGGAGCGGTACCGGCAGAAGATTTAAAATCCCCAGGTTGATGCTGAGGAAGGCCGTAAACATGAGCAGGTTAGAAAAGCCCGAGGCGGCTACCTGGCCGGCAAGCTGGGCAACGCCGATGGGGCCTGCCACTTCCGCCTTTTCCTGACCGGTTATCATCTGATAAATGCCAACCAGCATGAGCCGGCAAATCTCTCCGGTCCGCTTGACCGCCATGATGCCCGAATCAAGGAATCCGTGGCGTTCTTCCGTGGTCATGGGCATGACGCCGAGCATGACTTTTTGAGATGTGCTGTCGACTTCCGGTATCATTTCGACATCCTGACGCTTCCCGTCCCGCTCGATTTGAACGGTGACGACGGCGTGACTGTAAGGTGCTACGGCTTCCGAAATATCACTCCATTGGGAAATATCTTTATTGCCGATACGAACGATGCGGTCCCCTTCCGTAAGGCCGGACTGTTCAGCCGGCGAACCGGAGATAGTCGAGCCGACGACGGCTTCCGGCGACACGGTCACCGTACCGATGGCAAAGAACAAGCCCCAGAAAAGAACGATAGCCAGCACAAAATTCATGATCCCGCCGGCGGCGATGACTACCAGCCGAGCCGGAACGGATTTATTCAAGAAGGATTTTTCATTGAGCGGCTCTTCTTCAGACATGCCGGCAATGCGGTTAAACCCGCCGAGGGGAATGGCCCGCAGAGAGTATTCCGTATCGCCGCGGCGTGTACTGTATATTTTGGGTCCGAAGCCGATAGCGAATTCATCGACTTGCATGCCGGCCCATTTTGCCGTGGCAAAATGGCCTAATTCATGGATGAAGACGATGATGCTGAACACAAAAATGGTCGCTAAAATAGTAATACCCACAGAATTCACCTTTCTATAATAAAGAAGCAGCACAGCGGCGAGCCCAGGAATCTGCCTGGCGGATCGTTTCGAGGCTTACCTCGCCTTTGACATCGTGCCGCTCCATAACCGTATGGACAATTTCAAAAATACGCGTAAAAGAAATTTCCTTACGCAAAAAAGCATAGACTGCCACTTCATTGGCCCCGTTCAAAACGCAGGGCATGGTCCCCCCGATTCGGCCGGCTTCATAAGCGAGGCCGATGGAGGGGAATTTTTCATCGTCAGGCGGGAAAAATTCCAAACTGCCCAAGGTCTTCCAATCGATAGCTTTGGCCCCGCGGACCGAAAGTCTGTCCGGATACGTAAAGGCGTACTGAATCGGCAGGCGCATATCGGGCATACCGAGCTGGGCCAGTACCGAACCGTCGATGAATTGTATCATAGAGTGGACGATACTCTGCGGCTGGATGACGACTTCAATGCGATCAAAGTCCATGCCAAACAGCCAGTGGGCTTCGATGACTTCAAGGCCCTTATTGAACATCGTCGCCGAATCGATGGTAATCTTGCCGCCCATATTCCACGTCGGGTGCTTTAAGCACTGTTCGACGGTAATGGACGGAAAGTCTGCCAAGGGACGGTGAAAATGGGGACCGCCTGACGCCGTAATCAAAAGTTTTTCGACTTCGTCGGCCTTGCGGCCGTCGAGGCATTGGAAGATAGCACCGTGTTCGCTGTCGACGGGCAGAATGCGGACTCCTTTACGGGCCGCTTCCTTCATGACCAGTTCGCCGGCAGCCACGAGGGTTTCTTTATTGGCCAGGGCAATATCCATACCCCGGTCAATGGCCCGCAAAGTCGGTTCAATACCGGCCGCGCCGACGAGGGACGTAAGGACGATGTCTGCCTGACATTCATCGATGAGCTTCAGCAAGCCCTGGCTACCGGAAAAGACGCGGCATGACGGGCCGACAGCGTCTCTCACCTTTTCGGCGGCCCCTTCATCGACCATACAAGCCAGGTTGAGGTGATGGCGGTTGATCTGAGCGGCTACGTCTTTAAAGTGTCCGTAAGCCGCCACACCGACCAGTTGAAAGACCTCCGGATGGGCTTCGATAACGTCGACAGCCTGGGTCCCGATGGAACCGGTACTGCCGAGAATCAAAATTTTTTTCATATCGTCCCTTCTTTTAAATGACCAGCATTAAATAGACATACATGGCAGGCGCCGCAAAGAGGAGACTGTCGAAACGGTCCAAGACGCCGCCGTGACCGGGAATGATATTCCCCGAATCTTTGACACCCGAAACCCGCTTTAAAATAGATTCTGCCAAATCGCCGAGAGGTGCCATGATGCCGATGATGACACCCAAGGCTAAGGCGTGGAGAATGGAAAATTGAAAAATCAGTGAAAAAATCACGGCTACGACCAAGGTTCCGATAAAGCCGCCGATGGCTCCTTCCCGAGTCTTACCGGGACTGATAGACGGGCACAGCTTTACCTTGCCCATCATCTTGCCGACGGCAAAGGCCGCCGTATCGCTGGCCCAGGTCGAGAAGATTAGCAGAAAGACGAAGAACCGAGCCGGCTCTACCATAACCGTGCTAAAGTGGTCGCTCATAAAAGATACGGCGGAACCGCTGCGCAGGGCCAGGAGGGCCAAAAAGCCGCTGCCGATGTACAAGAGACCGTACAGGGCATAGGCACTGTCGACAGGCTTTACCTTGTCGTGGAAAAAGACCGTCCGCAGCATGAGCCACCCCAAGAGGACCAGTCCCAAGAGAAACATCAGTTTCGTACTGCCAAACCAGTAAGCTCCCAGCATGGCTAAGAGCCATACGGCTCCGCCGGTATCCGCCGTAACGACCTGAAGCTTGCGGACCATGTTGCCGTATTCATACCAAGCGACGACAGCCAAGAGAGCCATCATCAGGAAGAACAGCCAATTGCCTTCATAGACCACAAAAATGGTAAAGGCACCACCGATGATGCCCGTTAAAATTCGTTTTGCCAACATAGTTAACTACCCTTCCTGCCTTATTTTAAACCGCCAAAGCGACGTTCTCGGCCTTGAAAGGATGAGATAGCTTCGACAAGCGTTTCTTTCGTAAAATCAGGCCAGCAAAGAGGCGTAAACCAAAATTCAGCATAAGCCATCTGCCAAAGGAGAAAGTTGCTGACCCGTTTATCGTCGCCGGGACGAATAAGCAAATCGACGTCATTGTCCGGTGCCGTATAAAGATAGCTCGACAACCGGTCTTCATCGATATCGCCGACGTCACAGCGACCGGCCTTGACATCGTCAGCCAGGCGGCGGACAGCCTGAACCATTTCTAAACGACCGCCGTAATTGACGGCGACATTCAGGATAAGGCCCGTATTGGCCGCCATATCGGCTTCCGCCTGAGCGAAGGCCTCCTGCAGTTCCGGATGAAGACGTGACTTGTCGCCGATGATGTGCAGCTGCACGTTATGTTCCTTAAGCTGGAGTAAATTATGGCTGAGATAATTTTTCATCAGCTTCATAATATAGGAAACTTCCTCTTCCGGCCGCTTCCAGTTTTCCGTCGAAAAGGCATAGACCGTCAGGACTTTAATACCCAATTCATCCGCGGCGATGACGATGCGCTTCAGCGTATCGGCACCGGCACGATGGCCGTAACTGCGCGGCATCCCCTTGCGTTTGGCCCAGCGGCCGTTGCCGTCCATAATGATGGCTACGTGACGGGGAATATTATTCATATCAAGGCCATGATTCCCTGCCGTTTCAGCAGGTTCTGTTTTATTGCCAAAAAAGTTAATCATCTTGCATGTCTCCCTTGGACAGTGCGTCGGCCACGGATTCGCTCATCTCGAGGCTGTCATTGACCAAAAGCGATATGACACCGTCATCACCGGCTTTAGCGCGGATGACGTAGGTCTGCTCCGGGTCGCAGCGGAAAAAGCGGGACCGCGACACCGTCCGTTCTACGACGTAAGGAATATTTTTCTCCTGTAATACAGATTTGGCATACCGTAACGGCATGCCAATAAAAATCCGTATATCCATCATACAGCCATGACTTCTTTTTCTTTTTTTGCTTTGATTTCGTCGATGGCCTTGATTTTTTTATCAGTCAGTTTCTGGATATTGTCCTGACCTTCCTTGCTATCATCTTCCGAGATTTCCTTTTTCTTTTCCATCTTCTTGATGAGTTCGTTGGCGTCACGACGGATATTGCGGACGACAACTTTCGAGTCTTCGGCGACCTTGCTGACTTTCTTGCTCAATTCCTTACGGCGTTCTTCCGTCAATTGAGGAATTTCCAAGCGAATCATTTTCCCGTCATTATTGGGATTGAGGCCTAAATCGGACTTTAAGATGGCCTTTTCGATTTCACCGAGCATCTTTACTTCCCAAGGAACGATGGTCAGCATCCGCGGTTCCGGAGCCGATACGTTAGCCACCTGGTTCACCGGCGTCGGCGTCCCGTAGTAATCGACCATTACGCGGTCTAAGAGGGACGTACTGGCACGGCCCGTACGGATGGAGGTCAGTTCCCGTTTCAACGCTTCAATCGTCTTGTCCATCTTGGCTTCGTGCTGAGCGAGCAGTTCTTTTACTTCCACATCAATCACTTCCTTATTTTATTTTTATAAGTATATCATACAGCGTTTAGTCTTCTTTGTCGACCAAAGTACCTAAATCTTTTCCGCTGGCAGCCGCCACAATATTCCCGGGCTTGTCGATATTAAAGACGACGATAGGAATATTATTGTTGCGGCACAAGGTCGTTGCCGTCGCATCCATAACCTTGAGATCCTTGTTGATGACGTCAAGATAGGTCAGGCGCTTGTACATCTTGGCATCGGGATTGAGCTTGGGATCACTGTCATAGACGCCGTCTACGCCGTTTTTAGCCATGAGGATGGCATCGGCTTCGATTTCAGCAGCACGCAGGGCTGCCGTCGTATCCGTCGAAAAATAAGGATTGCCCGTACCGGCACCAAAGATGACGACCCGGCCTTTTTCCATATGGCGGATCGCTCTGCGGCGGATATAAGGTTCTGCAACCTGCTGCATATTAATCGCCGTTTGAACGCGGGTAGCGACGCCGTTCTTTTCCATGGCATCCTGGAGTGCCAACGAGTTCATTACCGTGGCCAGCATGCCCATGTAGTCAGCCGATACCCGATCCATGCCTTTGGCAGAACCGGACAGGCCGCGCCAGATATTGCCGCCGCCGACGACGATGGCGACTTGAATATTGAGCTTATTGACTTCGACGATCTGTTTGGCAATCGTTTCTACCGTTTCCGGGTCGATGCCGTAGCCTTGTTTGCCGGCCAATGCTTCGCCGCTCAGTTTCAATACGATACGATTATATTTTTTCGGTTCCATAAAAGAAGGGCCTCCTCTGTATGTTGGCAAATGTTCAATTAGAAAATAAGAGAACACGGGTTGGGTGTTCTCTTATGAAATCTTATTTAGCTTGTGCCATTACTTCAGAAACGAAATCATCATTCCGTTTTTCAAGGCCTTCACCTAATTCGTAACGGGTGTAGCGGCGGATATCGATTTTTTCGCCGATCTTAGCAACGGCTTCGGTAACGACCTGCTGAACCGTCTTGTCAGAATCTTTGATGAATTCCTGATCGAGGAGGCAATTTTCTTTGTAGAATTTTTCGATACGGCCGACGATCATCTTTTCGACGATCTTTTCCGGTTTGCCTTCGTTCAGAGCCTGCTGGCGAAGGACGTCTTTTTCATGTTCCAAAACGTCAGCCGGAACTTCTTCACGTTTGAGGTATGCCGGTTTTGCAGCAGCGATCTGCATGGCAATATCTTTGCAGAGTGCTTTGAAATTGTCGGTCTGAGCGACGAAGTCCGTTTCGCAGTTGACTTCGACGAGAACACCGATGCGGCCGTTGCCATGGATGTAAGAATAAACCAAACCTTCAGCAGCGATGCGGTCTGCTTTTTTAGCAGCTGCAGCTAAGCCGTGTTCACGAAGCAAGTCGACGGCTTTGTCCATATCGCCGTTGCTTTCGGTCAGTGCTTTTTTGCAGTCCATCATGCCTGCCCCTGTTTTTTCTCTCAATTCTTTTACCATTGCTGCTGTAATAGCCATGAGTATTCCTCCTAAAAGTAAGTTTAATATACCGTTTGAATAAAGGTAAGAAGCGAAGGCTCCTTACCTTTATGTATAACCATTTAATTCTCAGAGAATAAGTCTGTCTTATTCTGCAGCTGCTTCTTCCGTCGTTTCTTCAGCTGCACCGGCTTCAGTCTGGTTGCCCTGGTTGCCTTCGAGGACAGCGTCAGCAATTTTGCCGGTCAAGAGTTTTACGGCGCGGATAGCGTCATCGTTGGCCGGAATCGGGTAGTCGATAACGTCGGGATCGCAGTTGGTGTCAACCGTAGCGATGATAGGGATGTTGAGTTTACGAGCTTCCGCAACGGCGATTTCTTCTTTTTTCGGGTCGATGATGAACAAAGCATCGGGGAGCTTCTTCATATCTTTAATACCGCCGAGGTATTTCTGAAGTTTTTCCATTTCATGTTTGAGGAGCGTAACTTCTTTCTTCGGCAATACTTCGAAAGTGCCGTCTTCAGCCTGTTTTTCCAACGTTTTCAAGCGTTTTACGCGTTTTTCAATCGTCTGGAAGTTGGTGAGCATACCGCCGAGCCAACGTTCGTTAACGAAGTACTGGTTGCAGCGTTCTGCTTCGCTCTTAATCGATTCCTGAGCCTGTTTTTTCGTGCCTACGAATACGATTTTGCCGCCTTCAGCTGCCAAATCGCGGACAAAATTGTAAGCTTCGTCCATTTTCTTAACGGTTTTCTGCAAGTCAATGATGTAGATACCGTTACGTTCGGTGAAGATGAAACGAGCCATCTTCGGGTTCCAACGGCGGGTCTGGTGACCAAAATGAACGCCGGCTTCCAATAATTGTTTCATAGATACTACTGCCATAATGTGTGATTCCTCCTGTTTTTTCCTCCGCCCGGTCATCGCCCATCTTCACCCGTATTCCTAAGAAACGGGCACAGTGCTGGACTCGCCAAGCGTGTGTATTTTGAATCTTGGTATTCAAACCTTGAATATTATATCACATCTCCCCATGGAGGGCAAGAGGTGAAATACCGCTTCCCTGCCTGCAAGATGCGCAAAAAGGGACCTGCCGCAGCAGGCCCCTTTCCTGGCACATATTATTGTAAAATATAGACCGGCACCATGCGGCGGCCAAAGGCCATGCAAACATCGTAGTCTTCCATGCAGAGATCGATGCGGTTGCCGAGGATGGCCCCGCCCGTATCTTCGGCACGAGCTACACCGTAGCCGGGAATGTATACCGTCGAGCCTAAGGGTATGACGTTGGGGTCGACAGCGACGACGCCATAGCGGGCACGGGTTCCCATGCGGGTAATCCCCAATCCGTCTCCATCGGTAGGCAAATAAGCCGTCGCTTCCATGGCGATGACTTTTTGGTAATGCGAAATGGAACCGGTGTTGATTTCAACCGTTGCCTTGGTACCCACTTTGCGGACCATAGGCTGCATTTCTGAAATGAGCTCTGTTGAAATCGTCTCTTTATCGGCAACCTGACCGTCGACGCTGACGATGTTCAACTTCACTCGCTTGCGGCCGTTTTGCCCCTGCTGGACAATTTGTTCTTCCCCCTGCCCTAAGTTTTCATCGGGAATGCTTTCCACGGCATAAGGCACGACGTCATCTTCCGTAATCGTCTTTCGTGAGACGTTGCCGATGACGATTTTTTGTCCGGCCTGGAGGGGCTTTTGAATATCGCCGTAAGGGCGGTATTTTTCTTTTGAATAGCCGTACTGCTCGGCCACTTCCTGGGTATTTCGCTTAGCCGTATACACAGTCTGCGATTGGCCCCGATAGACGAGGGTCACGGGAATGGCACGACGCACCTTGACGTAACTGCCCTCATCGAGATCCGGCGTCGACATGGTGACCTCATCATTGGCCCCCATCTCGACGTTATACTCACGCAGTAAGGCATCTGCATTGACAGCATGAGTATACACCTGGCGGGTCGTCCCGTCGGCGACAAGGGTTACCGATTTCCCTTTATCGATGAATCCGGTCAGAGAAACGAGGATCAACAGGGCGATCATGGTCGCATACATCTGCGTGATCGGCCCTTTTCTCTTCCAGCTCAGTATACTGATTTTTTTCCAGTCCATGCCATGCCTCCTAAAACGTTTCTTACCATTTTAGCAAAGGCCGCAGGGATTGTCAATTTAGTTGTCGCCTTGTTCCGTCGGATCCGTCGGGCGCGGGCGAAGGACGATATTGCGCAGCTGCCGAACTTCACGTTTACGATGTGCCGGAAGTTTTTCGGCTTCACGCTGGCAGGTATCCTGGGCGTTAACAGCTTTTCCCGTTCGTTCATCCGCCAGATAACGGTACGAACCGTCCTGATTCATGGCGTAGGCTTTGACGTTGTCGTCAAAATAGAGTTTCAGGATATGTTTAATCTGTTCTTTATGGGGCGCAAATTCGACAGGCGTCATCAATTCGACGCGTTCATTCAGGTTTCGCGGCATCCAGTCAGCCGAGGAAATGAATACGTCTTCGCTGCCCCCGTTATAGAAGTAGAAGAGGCGGCTGTGTTCCAAGAATCGGCCGACGATGCTGTGAACTTCGATGTTGTCACTGATACCGGGAAGGCCCGGGCGAAGGACGCAGATACCGCGGACGATGAGGCGAATCTTGACGCCGGCTGCCGAGGCTTCGTAAAGTTTGGCAATGACTTCTTTATCGAGAAGAGAGTTCATCTTAGCGATGATGAGTGCTTTTTTCCCGGCTTTAGCCCAGGCGATTTCCTGATCGATTTCCTGATAAATCGTTTCCCGGAGGTTCAACGGTGCCACAGCCAGTTTATTCCATTCCGGAGGATCGGAATAGCCGGACAAGAGGTTAAAGAAAGCCGACGCGTCGACGCCGATGAGAGTATTGGAGGTCAAGATGCCGACGTCGGTATAGATGCGGGCCGTCTTGCCGTTATAGTTGCCCGTTGCCAGGTGGACGTAGCGGCGGATACCGTCTTCTTCCCGGCGGACGACAAGGGTGATCTTCGAGTGTGTTTTAAGACCCATGATGCCGTAAATAACGTGGCAGCCGGCTTTTTCCAGCTTGCGGGCCATGAGGATGTTGTTTTCTTCGTCAAAACGGGCCTTGACTTCCATCAGGACCGTGACCTGCTTGCCGTTTTCAGCGGCCTGAGCCAGGGCTGCGATAATCGGCGACTGGCTGCTGACGCGGTACAGGGTCTGTTTAATGGCCAAAACGTCGGGATCGACAGCTGCCTGGTGGATGAAGTATTCTACCGTTTCAAAGGTTTCATACGGATGGTGTACCATGATATCCCGTTCAGCAATGGCCGACCAGATATCGGTACTGCCCATGGCCGCCAGTTCCGACGAAGGCTGTGGTTTTACCGGCGGATAGCGCAGTCCGTCGAAGCCTTCGATGCCGACGAAGGAGAAGAATACCTTGCAGTCAAGGGGTCCCGGGATATAATAGATATCCCTTTCTTCTAACTGCAGTTCGTCGCGCAGAAGTTCGCGGATCATGCGGCTCGAGGAAGCCGCCAGTTCGAGGCGAACGGCTGCCCCTTTGCGGCGTTTTTTCAAGCTCTTTTCAACTTCGACCAACAGGTCTTCTACGTCGTCGTCGATAGCCAGGTCGGCGTCACGGGTAATTCGGAAGGGCGCTACTTCTAAGATGTCACAGCCGAGGAAGAATCGATCGGCATAGGCAGCGATGATGTCTTCCAAGAAGAGGAATTGATGCCCTTCGGCCTGCTCTCCCACCGGCGACACGCTCTGGGGAACTTCGATGATGCGGTTGATGACCGACGACGGCACCGGCAGAATGGCCGTCTTGACCGACGGATCCCCGTGCTTACGGCGAAGGAGGACGGCCAAGTCCAGGTTCAGGCTGGACAGGAACGGGAAAGGATGGCTGGAGTCGACAGCCATGGGCGTAACGACAGGATAGATTTCGCGGCCAAAGAACTCGTCGAGCCACATGTGCTGATCTTCGTTGAGGTCGTCGACGCCGATAAAGTGAATGCCGTGATCCTGCAATTTCTGCTGAATACCATCGTAATAGCGGTACTGGTCGGCGACGAGCTCGTGGACCATGGACTGGATGGCATCGAACTGTTCCGACGGGGTCATGCCGGCAATATCGATATGTTTCACACCGCTTTCGACAAGGTGTTTGACGCCGGCGACGCGGATCATGAAGAATTCATCCAAGTTCGAAGACGCAATGGCGATGAAATTCAGCTGTTCCAACAAAGGGTTCGACGGCACGATGGCTTCTCGCAAAACCCGTTCGTTGAATTTGATCCACGTGCATTCGCGATTTAAATAATATTGAGCATCTGTAAAATCTGGCATAATTATCTTATCCTTTCACTAATTTCGTCGAAATGCCAAATACTTCGGAAAAGTTGACGGCCATCTTCATATAGGTCCAGCGTTCCAATGAAATATCGGAATCGGCCGTATAATAGACGATCAATTCATCTTCGCCGAGTTCGGCCCGAAGATCACTGATTTTACCTAAATGGCTCTTATCCAAAGAGTCTGCCAGTCGGAAAATAGCCGTTAATTTTGCGGTAATGACTTTCTGACGGGGTGTCAGCTCGTGATAGACGGGCGACGATTCCTGCAAAGTCCCATCGAAGGCGTAATACAAGACGGCGGCCAGAATCTGTTTTTCGTCGTCGGCCAAGCCGAATATATCTGTCTCTCCGATGAGGTTATACGTACAGAGGTTGTGTTTGCGGATATTGATAAATTTACCCGTTTCATGAAAAATCGCAGCCATCTGCAATAAATACTTCGTTTCGTAACGAAGGCCGATGAACTTGTACAAGGCTTCAAAGAGGACGTTGCAGTAGCCTTCGATTCGCGTCGAATGGATGGAATCGTACAAGTATTTATTCGCCATACGGCGCATCATGTCGAGGCGCAGAGCCTGTAATTGTTCCATGTAAGGATGCTTCGTCTTCTGGGCTACATAGTACATCGTATAGCCTTCGGTAAAGGTCGTCGGCATGACGACCAGCATGTCGATGTCTACCAATCGAAGCAGTTCGTAGTACAAGAGAATCGTCGGCATGATGACGTTGGCCAGGTTCTGTGACAGGCCGAAGCGCTTCATGAGTTTAAAAGGAGTAACGCCTTTTAAAGAATAAATAAACTGCCGCAGTTCTTGTGCCGTAATGAGGAACAAGCCGTCTTCACTGGCCTTTCCCATGATCCGTGCGATGAGGCTGCCGCCGCGGCCCGAGAGGACGATATATTTGATGTCATACTGCTGGACACCCTTCCACAACGGATATAAGGTGCCGTAAATATATTCGCGGACCGCCGTCGGGAATGTCAGCTCATTGCGCTGCTTCTCCGTGAAGTTTTCCAAGATGCGCAGGGATCCGATATTGATATTTTGCTGGAACAGTAAGCAGTCTTTCTTCCAACCCGTCAGGCCGACGCCGCCGGACGTGATATCGAGCAGCATGACTGCCTTGTCAGCAAAATTGAATTTCCCTTTCAGCACATTATAATAAAGACCAAAGAATTTATAGAAAATCTCCTTGGTCATGTGGGTTACTTCAACGTGGAACCCTGTGCGGATACGAATCTGGTCGAGGACATTAATCAAATTATCAGCTTCACTGATAGCCGTCGTCGATAAGACGCGGACGTCCTTTACATCATAGTCGCGAAGCAGCTGTCGGAACCCCAATAAGACCTGGCAAATTTCATTCAGTGATTGAAAGCTGACGTGGCGGCTCTGAAACACCATTTCGCCATATTTTACTTCTTGCGCTACGTTTTCGATGATCTCCATATCGTCAAGCGATGAATAAGCGATGATTTTCATCGTCATATTGACCGTGCCGATATGGATGATCCCCAAAACATTCCGGGTCTGTTTTTCCATTATTCTCCCCACTTTTCTAAACAAAATCCTCGCCGTTACGCTGAGGCTACTTCTATTATACATGAAAGTTAGTTTGGTTATGTATAATTTTTGTAAAAAATCATCATTTTTCTTTACATTTATCTTTCATTATCTCCTGTAGAAGGACATAAAAAAGTGCCTCTTTTCCTTCCGTAAGAGCCGAAACGGATAGACTGTCAATACGTATTTATCCTAATTTTCTTCGAATCGGCAGGTTGCTAAACAGCCTGTTATAAAACAGATCCATAAAACCAGAATAAGAAGAAGATATCCGTATAATACGGACAAAAAAAATAGTTTGAAGCAATTTTTCTTTTTTTTACTAATTTATTTGTAGTATAATAGAACGGATAACCAATTCCGGTAAACATATAGAGAAATGAGGTATACCATGGAAAAATTAGCCATTATTGACTTGGGCTCCAACTCCATACGTTTCGTCGTTATGCAAATCACAGACAATCAGTCCTATTCCTTGCTGTATCAAGAAAAAGAAGCCATCCGCTTAGGACACGGTCTGAACCAAACCGGCGCACTCAGTGAAGAAGGGATTCAGCGGGCTTTGACTTGTCTCCATGTCTATAAACATATTATGACCGTTCTCGGCATCAAGGAATGTCGGGCCGTCGCCACAGCTGCCGTCCGCAATGCCAGCAACGGCGAAGAATTTCTAAAGCGCGTCAATGACGAAACGGGCATCACCATGAACATCATCACCGGTGAGCGCGAAGCCTACCTCGGCTATTTAGGCGTCATCAATACCATTGCCATGAAGGACTTCCTCCTCTTCGACTTAGGCGGTGCCAGCGTCGAAATGACCTTGGTCCAAGACGGCGAAAACATCCATTCCATCTCCCTCCCCATCGGGGCCGTTACCTTGACGGAAAAATTCAATACCCAAGGCAACCCCGACGAGGAAGCGATTGCGGCCTGCCTGAAATATATCCGCAAAAAGATGAATGAAGTCGAATGGCTCCCCCATATCAACCTGCCCATTATCGGAATCGGCGGTACGGCACGTAACATCGCAAAAATGGACCAAAGGGCGACAAATTATGAGTTGTCGAAACTCCACAATTACATCATGCCCTTAGAACACTTTGAAAACGTCTTTGAAACCCTCTCGACCCATTCCAGTGCCAACCGTAAGAAGATTCCCGGCCTTTCCAGCGACCGCTCGGACCTCATCGTCGCCGGCGCCGCCGTCATCAAAGCCATCTTCGATGTAACCGGCAGTTCAGAAATGGTCGTCAGCGGCTGCGGCCTCCGCGAAGGCTTGTTCTTTGAATACTATGCGTCGTACTGCAACCTGCCGTCACCTCGTTTCGACGACATTCTCGACTTCAGCGTCAAGAATTTTATCGGCACCTTGAACGGCTTCATTTTAAATAAAGATCACTACGACCAGGTCACGCGCATTGCTACCCAGCTCTTCGATGAGCTCCAGCCCCTTCACGGCTACGGCGAGCGCGAACGCCTGCTTCTGCAGACAGCGGCCCGGCTCCACGACGTCGGAAAGATCGTTAACTTTTACGACCATGCCCGCCACTCGGCCTTCATGATTTCCCAGGCCCCGCTTTACGGCCTCACCCAAATCGAACAGATCCTGACCGGTTTTATCGCCGGCTTCCACCACGGCATCAGCCGTAAAATTCTCCGGGCATACCGCTATGACCACATGGCTTCGGCTGATGACTGGGTCATGATCCGAAAACTCTCGACCATTTTGGCTTTGGCCGAGGCTTCGGATTTGACGTATGAACAAATCGTCACCGACGTCGACGTCACCATGGCAGAAAACGTCGCCGTCGTCATCTTGTCGACAAAGCCTGACTCGACGTATAACGCCGCCGATTATGAAATGAAACAACTGAACAAACAATTCAAAAAAGAATTTGGCGCCTCCCTGTTATTGGTCTGGCGATAAGAACTTATACATACCAAAGGGGCTGTCTGTGAACTTCATTCACGGACAGCCCCTTTATAATGGGTGATTTTATGTAATTAGCGGATCGATACGTCTTCACCAGCCAGGATGCGTTTCATCGTACGAGCCGGGCACATCTTGCCGCACATCGTGCAGGTCCCTTCGCATTCGGGCTTGCTCGATTCATAATACCGGCGGGATTTTTCCGGATCGATAGACAGGGCAATCATGGTGTCAAAGTCGACTTCAACGCGGGCCTTGCTCATGGCGTCGTCCCATTCCTGGGCGCCGGGAATACCTTTGACGAGGTCGGCAGCATGAGCGGCAATACGGGCAGCGATGATGCCTTCCTTAACGTCTTCAACCGTCGGCAGGCGCAGGTGTTCCGCAGGCGTAACGTAGCACAGGAAGTCGGCACCGCTCGATGCCGCAATGGCACCGCCAATGGCACTGGTAATGTGGTCATAGCCCGGAGCAATATCGGTAACCAAGGGTCCGAGAACGTAGAACGGAGCCCCGTGGCAGAGGCGTTTTTCCAGCTTCATGTTGGCAGCGATTTCGTTGAGCACCATATGGCCCGGGCCTTCGATCATGACCTGGACATTGTGGTCCCAAGCCCGTTTCGTCAATTCGCCAAGCGTAATCAGTTCTTCGATCTGAGCAGCATCGGTCGCATCGTGGGTACAGCCGGGACGGCAGGCGTCGCCGAGGCTCAAGGTGACGTCATATTTTTCACAGATGTCGAGGAGGCGGTCGTAATATTCATAGAAAGGATTTTCCTGGTCATTCATTTCCATCCAGGCAAAGAGGAGCGAGCCGCCGCGGGAGACGATATTGGTCAGGCGCGGATTGTCTTTGATGCGCTGTGCCGTCTTGCGGTTCATGCCGCAGTGGATGGTCATGAAGTCGACGCCGTCTTCGGCGTGCTGTTCGACGACGGAGAAGAATTCGTCGACGCTGATGTCTTTCAGGTCTTTATCGAGCATGCCGACGGCATCATACATGGGAACGGTCCCGATCATAGCGGTCGACATTTTGACTAATTTGCGGCGGAAGTCCCGAGTCTTGCCGAAGTTCGACAAGTCCATGATGGCTTCGGCCTTCATATCGATGGCATTCTGCACCTTCTGCAGTTCTTCTTCGTGATTATTGTGTTCCGGCGAAACGCCTAAGTTGACGTTAATCTTGGTGCGGCAGTCCTGGCCGACGGCTTCAGCCGACAGGCTTTCATGCATCTTATTGGCCGGAATGGCGACCTTGCCGCTGGCGACGAGAGCCATTAATTTTTCAATGGGCATCTTTTCCTTTTCAGCGACGACCTTCATCTGCGGCGTTACGATACCCTTGCGGGCCGCATCCATTTGTGTTGTGTAATCCATTATAAAATCCTCCTATATAGAAAATGACGATTGCCACAAAAAAAGCCCACCATGCGGCCTCTCCGCAGGTGAGCTTTATAATCCCGTAAAGCTTCCCTCCGGCGGCATTATCCGCATCAGGTAAAGGGTCAAGTGTAATCCAGCACTTTTCTCAGCCCGAAGGCTCCCCTAGCTTCTTTTATGTATCTTTAAATATTATAGTATGCCCGGTCAAAAAATGCAATACTTCTGTAACATTCTAAGTAGACAAATGTCCTGATTTTCTTTTGGGAGTGGATATGTTCTGTCAGATATGATATAATCGATACAATCACTACAAAGGAGGTTATTTACATGAAAAAAATGTCTTTAAAAGGCCTCGTCGTGGCCGCTATGCTCGCATCCTCTCTCTTTGTTACTGCCCCTCAGGCTTTCGCTGAAGGTCCCCAGCCGTCCGTCGTCACCGTCACCGGCTATGCCCAGCAGGAAGTCGCTCCTGACACGGCATATATCACCATCGGTACATCCAGCACCGATGCCGACGCCCAGCAAGCTCGGACCAAGAACAATCAAGTCATGAACAACGTCACCAACGCCATCAAAGCGATGGGCATCCCGGCAGACAACCTGAAGACCACCGGCTTCTACATGTCGCCCAACTATGATGTAAAAGGCTCTAAGGTCACCTCCTATACGGTAACCAACAGCCTGACCGTCAAAGTCAGCGATCTCAGTCTGATTTCGCAGGTCATCAGCAAAGCCGGCAGCCTCGGTGCCAACCAGATCGACAACATCCGCTTCACCAACGAACATTCCGATCAGATTAAAGACAATCTGATTAAAGAAGCCGTCCACAACGGTCAGCGTGCCGCTCAGGCTGCAGCCGCTGCCGCCGGCAACCAGCTCGGTGCCGTAAAGGAAATCAATATTTCCGGATCCAGCCCGTCCTACAGCCGCGCTTACAGCAACGTAAGAATGTTGTCGGCTAAGATGGAAGACGCTGAAACTACGCCTGTCGAAGCCGGCACCAATACCCTGAGCCAGACGGTCAGCCTTACCTATTATCTGAAATAAAACGCCTCCCTTATGGGGACGAACCTAAAAAGGAGCCTTCGGGCTTCTTTTTTATTTCCTTAAAATATGCTATGATATTAGTGTTCAAAAAATAAATTGAATAGTTCTGAATCATGGAGGCCAGACAAGATGAAAGAATACACCCCTTTTAAATCCGGTAAAGTACGTGAAGTCTATGACGCAGGTGACAGCATCATCATGGTTGCAACGGACCGCATTTCCGCTTTCGACCATATCCTGAAAAACAAGATCACCAAAAAGGGCGCCATCCTGACGCAGATGTCCAAATTTTGGTTCGATATGACATCCGACATCATTCCGAACCACATGATTTCTGTCGATAACGCTGACATGCCGGAATTCTTCCAGCAGGAACAGTTCGTCGGCAACAGCATGAAATGCCAGAAACTGACGATGATCCCCATGGAATGCATCGTTCGCGGTTATATCACCGGCAGCGGCTGGGAAAGCTACCAGCAGAACGGTACGGTTTGCGGCATTAAATTACCGGCAGGCCTCACAGAATCAGAAAAACTCCCGGAACCGATCTTCACGCCGAGCACCAAGGCTGAACTCGGTGACCATGATGAAAACGTCTCCCTCGAAGTAGGCGCCGCTTACATCGACAAAGTCTTCCCGGGAAAGGGCATGGAATACGCCGAAAAGATTCGCGATTACACCATTGCCCTCTATAAAAAATGTGCCGAATACGCCCTCTCCAAGGGCATCATCATCGCCGATACGAAATTCGAATTCGGCCTCGATGAAAATGGCACCATCGTCTTAGGCGACGAAATGCTTACGCCGGACAGCTCCCGCTTCTGGCCCCTCGAAGGCTATAAAGCCGGGCAAAGCCAACCGTCGTATGACAAACAGTTCGTTCGTGACTGGCTCAAGGCCAACCCGGACAGCGACTACCTCCTGCCTCAGGACGTCATCGACAAGACGATTGAAAAATATGAAGAAGCCTATGAAATGCTGACAGGCAAAAAAATCTAATCACATCCAGGCATCAAAAAAAAAGGACTGCACCCCCACGGGTGACAGTCCTTTTTGGTTGTCTACCAAACTTTTACCTGAATCCATTGATCGTTATAATACTTATCTTCCCGTTCCCCTAAGTAGCGGTACGTTTCCTGACCGGCGTAGGCTTCTTTCGGCGGGAAGACGACGGGATTATCCTTATAATCTTCATCTTCTTCCATCTCCGGAACGGCGATATTCGGTGTCGAATAGGTCAGATATTCAAAGTTCTTCAAGGCGATGTCGGGACGGCTCATGAAGTCGATGAATTTATGAGCATTTTCGACGTGGGCTGCATTCTTAGGAATGACCCAGGAGTCAATCCAAAGGTTGGTTCCTTCTTTGGGAATGACGTATTCCAAATTCCGGTTGGCCAAGATCATCCGCAGGGCTTCGCCGGAAAAGACGACGCCCATGGCCGCTTCGCCGGAAACGAGTTTATCTTTGACATCATCGATGCCGTAGGCCTGAACCAAAGGTTTCTGGGCAATGAGCAGGTCTCTGGCCTGTGCAATTTGGACCGGATCCGTCGTATTGAGGGAATAGCCGAGGAGCTTCAAGGCAACCATGAAGGAATCGCGGGGCGAATCCTGCATGATGATTTCGTTCTTATACTTTTCATTCCACAAGATCGACCAGCTGTCGACAGGGTCGTCGACCATGGTTTTGTTATAGACGATGCCGACGGTTCCCCAACAGTACGGCACGGAATAGCGGTTACCCGGGTCGAAGAACTCCGACTGCTGCCAGAACTGCTCTCCGACATACTGCCGGGCATTGGGCAGCTGCGAATAATCGAGGGGCTGCAGCAGACCGTTGTGAATCATCTTTTGGATCATATAGTCCGACGGGCAGATGACGTCATATCGTTCAGCCCCGGCCGCAACCAAGGGATACATGCTTTCATTGGTATCGAATTCATCCATGACGACGCGGATGCCCGTTTCTTCTTCAAACTGTGTAATCGTATCGGGGTCGACATAGTCCCCCCAGTTATAGACGTAGACGACGTTATCTCCGTCTTCCTCCCCTTCCAGGAACCCGCAGCCCGATAAGGCAAGGACACAAAAGAGTCCCATGAGGAGCAGTCGAATATATTTCATGACAGGCCTCCCTTTTATAAATCTCGTCCCAAGGCCAATCGCTTGCGGTTCATCGTGAGCAAGACGGCAAAGACCAAGACAAAGACGAATACCAGTGTCGACAGGGCATACATTTCCGGATGGATACCGAGTTTCAATTCTGCGTAAATTTCAGTCGGCAGGGTATCGATGCCGGCCCCCTTCGTAAAATGGGTAATAATGAAATCGTCGGCAGACATGGTAAAGGCCAGCATGAATCCGGCTAAGAGACTGGGACGCAGTTCGGGCAGGACGACGCGGCGAAAGGCCACAAAAGGCGTGGCCCCAAGATCTCGCGCCGCATCGTAGCAGCTGCGGTCGAGGGACAGGAACTGAGGCATGATGCACAAGATGACATAGGGCAGATTAAAGACGACATGGGCCATGAGGATGGAGCCATAGCCAAGGCGCAGCCCCATGCCGAGAAAGAGCAGCATCAGCGAAATCCCGGTAACGATATCGGCATTTAAGAGGGGCAGACTGGCTACCCCGAGGAGGACCGAGCGCTGCTTACGTCCCATGCCGCGCAGGGCCATGCAGGTAATGAGTCCCAGGATGGTCGCAAGGGCCGCCGACGTCAGGCCGATGGTAATCGTATTCTGCAAAGCTTCGAGAATGCCTTCATTTTGAAAGAGTTCACCATACCACTGCAGGGTAAAACCCGTCCAGTGGCCGCGATAGCGACTGGCATTGAAGGACTGGGCAATGAGAACACCGATAGGTGCGTAGAGAAAGAGAACGACTAAGGCCACATAGCCTTTTTTCCATTTTTCCATCACTTCTTCACCTGCCCTTCACTGCGGTCAAAGTAAGCCGTCATCACCATATTGACGATGATGAACAGCATCAGCACCAAGGATAAACCGCTTCCTAAGTGCCAATCGTAAGCCATGGTAAATTCCTGTTCGACGATGTTGCCGATGAGGAGGACCTTATTGCCCCCTAAAAGGCCGCTGATGAAGAACGTCGTCAGCGAGGGAATAAAGACCATGGTAATGCCGCTGATGGCACCGGGCAGGGACAAGGGCAGGATGACCTTGGTAAAGGTCTGCCAGGAACTGGCCCCGAGGTCGCGGGCAGCGGCGATGACGTTGCGGTTGATTTTACTCAGTGAGACATACAGCGGCAGGATCATATAAGGCAGAAAATTATAAATCATGCCGATGACGATGGCTGACGGCGTATTGATGAGTATGACGTCCGGCAGAGACAAGAGCCGAAGGAACTGATTGAGGATACCGTTCTTTTCAAGAATCGTCTGCCAAGCCATGGTCGTCAACATGGAATTCATCCACATGGGCAGGACAAATAATATAAATAAGAGAGTGCTCTTGCTCCGCTTTTCTTCGGTCAAGATGAGGCACAGCGGATAAGCTACGAGAAGACAGACAACCGTGCTGACTAAGGCCAGGAGCAAGGACAGTTCCAAGGATTTTAAATATTCCCAGTGAGCAATGAGGCTGATATTTGCTAACGTAAAAGTCCCGCTGCTGTCGGTCAAGCCGTACCAGGCAATGGCCACGAGGGGACAGAAAATAAACAGGATTGCCCAAATGAGGAAGGGCAACGTAAACAGATTGCGGATCGCTGCCGAGTTAATCATTTTCCATCGCCCTTTCGTCTTCGGATTCCGGTTTATTCATGATTTGGATATTAAAAGGATCGACTTCCAAGCTTACTTCGTCGCCCGGTTCATAATTCTTCGTCGACTTGACCAGCCATTCGATATTCCGGGCCTGAATGGTGATATTGTAGTTCATGCCTTCAAAGATGACTTTAGTGACGACGCCGTTGAAACCGCCTTCACGGGCCGGCCGCACTTCCATGTCTTCCGGACGAATCTGAACGTCGACGGGACGATTCGTACCAAAGCCGACGTCGACGCATTCGAAATCGTAGTCGGCGATACGAACCAACTTATCGTGGACCATGAGGCCGTCGACGATGTTACTGTCGCCGATGAAGTCGGCAACGAAAGCGTTTTCCGGTTCATTGTAGATGCTTTCCGGCGTGCCGATCTGCTGGATATAGCCTTGGTTCATGACGACGACGATGTCGGACATACTGAGGGCTTCTTCCTGATCGTGGGTTACGAAGACGAAGGTAATGCCCAGCTCTTCTTTAATCTTGATGAGTTCCAGCTGCATACTGCGGCGCAGCTTCCGGTCCAAGGCACTGAGTGGTTCGTCGAGGAGCAGAACCCGCGGTTCATTGACGATAGCTCTGGCAATGGCTACGCGCTGCTGCTGGCCACCGGAGAGGTCGACGATGTTGGCGTGTTCATAACCGTCAAGGTTAACTAATTTCAGAGCATAGCGAATCTTATCGCGGATGTAGTCGCGGGGCTTGCCGTGAATCTTGGGCCCGAAAGCGATGTTCTCGGCCACGTCCATATGCGAAAAAAGGGAATAATTTTGGAACACCGTATTGACCTGACGCCGATTGGGCGGCAGGTTGGTAATATCCTTCCCATCAAAAAGAATTCGCCCCTTATCAGGCGTTTCGAAACCGGCAAGGAGACGCAGCGTCGTCGTCTTGCCGCAGCCGCTCGGTCCTAAGAGGGTGACAAATGAATTTTCTGAAATGGTAAGATTCAGCTCGTCTAATACCAGATGCCCCTCATAGGATTTGGATACATTGTCCAAATAAATCAATTCTTTTGCCATTCTCACTTCTCCTTCTTATCCAACAGGACTCTAAAAAAAGGGATTCCGCACAAGCTGTCCCTTATGCGAGGTCCCTTCTTTCTATAATGGAATATGGTTCCTGCCCCGTATGAGAAGCGCCTCATCCAAAAGGCGCCGTCTTTTCAGGAAGCCCGGTTCAGGCTTCCTGATACATTAGGTATACTTTACTTTATTATAGCATATACCGCTGTATTTTTTAAAGACAGGACACACCATTTAGTTTCAGGACAGTTCAACGGTGACAAAATCAAAAGCCTCGACGTCGAATAATCCCGTATCGAGTAATTTAAGTTTCGGAATGACCGGCAGGCTCATAAAGCACAACGTCATGATGACATCGACATCGGCACTGACGCCTAAGAGGCTGCGAGCCTTGTCATAAAGGTCATCGAGAGCGGCGTCGACTTCCGCCGCCGGCTTATCGCTCATCAGACCGGCAATCGGTAACGGAATGGCGGCCAATACCTTTCCGTCAAGAATGACGGCCATACCGCCCTTCTGTTGTTCCAAGACTTCGACAGCCGCAGCCATATCCTTATTGCCGGCGCCGGCCACGATGATATTATGCGAGTCGTGGGCGATAGAAACGGCGACAGCTCCTTTTTTCAGGCCGTAGCCGCGGAGCAGGCCGAGGCCGACGTTGCCCGTGCCGTGATGGCGTTCGACGACGGCGACTTTGATGATATCAGCCCTTTCATCAAAGATGAAGTCGCCCTTTTCATCACGTCGGATTTGGGCTTCCCCTTTTCCGGTAACGACGCCGCCGGGCATGATATCGATGGTCCGCACATGGTCGCTCTTTAAATGCATGACCAGTTTTTCTTCCGAGAAATCGGCAATCGTCACTGAACTGCCGACCGAACTGTAATCGGCTCTCGTAAAGGGAGGCAGATACTGACCGTTTTCAGCGACCTTCTGCCCTTCAATAAAGGTAGCCCGGACCTTGAAGTCCTGCAAGTCTTCAAAGAGGACGATGTCAGCTCGCTTACCCGGTGCCAAGGCGCCGCGGTCGTCAAAATGATAGCATTCAGCCGCATTTAAGGTGCCCATGGTGATGGCAGCTTCCGGTGAGAGACCGGCAGCAACGCATAAGCGCAGGTGTTCGTTGAGGTGGCCTTTTTCAAAAATCGTCTTGGGATGAAGGTCGTCCGAGCACAAGAGGAACCGCCGTAAACTGGCCGGCGTCACGGCTTTTACCAGTTTCGGCAAGTCGTGGCAGGCCGAACCGTTGCGCAAGAGGACGTACATCCCGGCCTGGACTCGTTCTTCGGCATCGCTTTTACTGAAGCATTCATGGTCCGTCAAAATACGGGCCGATATGTAAGCCTGGAGGTCCTTACCATGGACGCCGGGACTGTGGCCGTCAATAGGTTTTCCCGTACCATAGGCCGTAATGAGCTTATCGAGAACGGCATCGTTTCCTTCGAGGATGCCCGGGCAGTTCATGAATTCGCCGACGCCAAGGATGCGGTCATCGGCCAAGGGCGCTTCCATATCCTTTGCTTCAAGGGTCGCTCCACTGTGATCAAAAGGCGTCGCCGGCACACAGGACGGCACCATGAAATGGATATCGAGGGCTGTCTTTTCAGCGGCCTTCATCATGTATTCCAAACCCTTTAGGCCACAGACGTTGACGATTTCATGGGGATCGGCCACGATGGTCGTCGTTCCGAAAGGTACGACCAGACGGCCGAATTCTTCAGGACTGACATAACAGGACTCGATATGGATATGACTTTCAATCAGGCCCGGCGCTGCATAGGCACCCTTGGCATCGATGACCGTCTTTCCTTCATAAGGGCCGCCGACGCCGGCAATGACGCCGTCAGCAATGACGATATCTCCCTTTCGAGTGGTCTGTGTATATACATCTACAATATGGCAATCTTTAATGACAAGGTCTCCCGGTTCAAGGCCCCGGGCAACGGCAATACGCCGTTTTAACTGGTTCCGCGTCACTGTCATAATGTACCCCCTTATTTCGCTAATATCATATATTTTATTGTTCTGACTCATTGTACCATATTCTCCCTTTTTTTGACAAAAGTATTGCCCAAATATGCTAAAGCCCCTATAATGATAATATTCCATAATATCTACTTGTCATTATTCATTATATTCATTTATGGCAGTATTAAAAAAGGAGTGTGAACAAGTTATGGAAAACCAACCGTCTTTTCTCGACCGTATTTTTCATCTCCGTGAAAACGGCACGACGGTACGCACCGAAATCCTAGCTGGGGTTACGACGTTTATGACTATGGCTTACATTCTGGCCGTCAACCCGACAATCATGAGCGCCGCCGGTATGGACAAGGGCGCCGTCCTGACGGCAACGGCCCTGGCGTCCCTCATCGGGACCCTGTGCATGGCCGCTTTTGCCAACTATCCCTTCGCTTTGGCACCGGGCATGGGGCTCAACGCCTTCTTTGCCTTTACGGTCGTACTGCAGATGGGCTATACCTGGGAAATGGCCTTGGCAGCCGTCTTCGTTGAAGGGATTATTTTCATCGTCTTGTCCCTTACCAATGTCCGCGAAGCCATTTTCAACGCCATTCCTATGACCCTGAAAAAGGCAGTTTCCGCCGGCATCGGCCTCTTCATTGCCCTTATCGGCCTCTTGAATGCTCAGATTATCGTCGCCAATCCGGCTACGAAGATCGCCCTCTTCTCCTTTAAACAGTCCGCCGCTACGGGCACCTTCAATACTGTCGGCATCACGGTCCTCCTGGCCATGATTGGAATCATGTTCACCGGGGTCTTGATGGTCAAAAAAGTCCGCGGCAACATCCTTTGGGGCATCCTCTTTACATGGATTTTGGCCATCATCTGCGAACTCACCGGCCTCTACGTCCCCAATCCGGAATTACACATGTTCAGCGTCATCCCGGATCTCTCCGGCGGTGCTGCTGCCTTTACCCCGGCCAGCCTGGACCCGATTTTCGGCCAACTCGACTTCAGCCGCGTCTTCAGCCTGGACTTCTTAGTCGTCATGTTCGCCTTCCTCTTCGTCGACATCTTCGACACCTTGGGAACCCTCATCGGCGTATCGTCTAAGGCTAACATGCTCGACGAAAACGGCCGACTCCCCCGCATCAAAGGCGCCCTTTTAGCCGACGCCGTCGCAACGACCTTCGGCGCCGTCCTCGGTACCAGCACGACGACGACCTTCGTCGAAAGTGCTACCGGCGTCAGTGAAGGCGGCCGCACCGGCTTGACAGCCGTCTGCGTTGCCATCCTCTTCGCCTTGTCCCTCTTCTTATCCCCCTTCTTCATGGCCATCCCGGCCTTTGCTACGGCACCGGCCCTGGTCATCGTCGGGTTCCTCATGCTGACGGCCGTCGTCGGCATCGACTTTGATGATTTCAGCGAATCCATTCCGGCATACATTACGATTATTGCCATGCCTTTCTGCTACAGCATTTCAGAAGGTATCTCCTTCGGCATTATCTCGTATGTCTTCATCAACGTCTTGACCAACAAACGGGAAAAGATTTCCCTCCTCATGTACGTCCTAGCCGTCATCTTCGTATTAAAATATATCTTCCTATAAAAAGATATATATAAAGAGGCTGTCCTCCGTGAGAAATATTCACGGCGAACAGCCTCTTTTTTTTGTGCCCAATTTTAAGGCGGACAAACACAGCCTCAACCCACGCACCCACGAGGGGTGCGACAAAAGTATGATAAATAAAAAAATAAGTAATACGTTTCAATCCACGCACCCGTTTGGGTGCGACTAGACAATATTATTGTATCATTTTTGCCAATTAGTTTCAATCCTCGCACCCATTTGGGTGCGACGTTAAAAATGTTCCGACGATGCTAGAGGAAGTAGAGGTTTCAATCCACGCACCCCTTTGGGTGCGACTAGCGTTCGTTTCGATGATCGTTGCGTACGTAACGTTTCAATCCACGCACCCGTTTGGGTGCGACAGCTGAAACGACAAACATCGCGCCGTTCCTAAAGTTTCAATCCACGCACCCGTTTGGGTGCGACGCACAGGTGCAGTTAGAAACCAAGTTTAACAGGGTTTCAATCCACGCACCCGTTTGGGTGCGACTTCCAAGGCTACGACACCGGACGAAGGCCGGCAAGTTTCAATCCACGCACCCGTTTGGGTGCGACTACGGGCGAACTGCCGTAAGGAGGTGAAAACGTTGTTTCAATCCACGCACCCGTTTGGGTGCGACAAATCCGGGATGGCATTGTAGCCGCCTTGGACATGTTTCAATCCACGCACCCGTTTGGGTGCGACGATTTTCAAATCTGTTTTTGTATTGTAATTCTCTGTTTCAATCCACGCACCCGTTTGGGTGCGACTTGATGCCGATGGGCGCTCTATCACCTGGTCACAGTTTCAATCCACGCACCCGTTTGGGTGCGACAGCAACTTTAAGAAGTTCAATAACTCCATCTTGAGTTTCAATCCACGCACCCGTTTGGGTGCGACCCGGGATTTATTTGTCATCATTGACGCCGCTGGTGTTTCAATCCACGCACCCGTTTGGGTGCGACGGGTAATTAAGTAAGGCGCGTGGATTACGAAATGTTTCAATCCACGCACCCGTTTGGGTGCGACTTTGAGTACCATCTGTATAATAGCCTACCATAACGTTTCAATCCACGCACCCGTTTGGGTGCGACGCAAGTATGGCCCGGATAAGCTGCGGATCAGTAAGTTTCAATCCACGCACCCGTTTGGGTGCGACACTGGGATCCATTGACGGCATCTGTACTGGTCTTAGTTTCAATCCACGCACCCGTTTGGGTGCGACAGTACCGACAACCGCAGTTATACGTTTAACGTTGGTTTCAATCCACGCACCCGTTTGGGTGCGACAGTACCGACAACCGCAGTTATACGTTTAACGTTGGTTTCAATCCACGCACCCGTTTGGGTGCGACGCAAGCGATGGCGGACCAGGCCGTCGATGCCTTAGTTTCAATCCACGCACCCGTTTGGGTGCGACTTGCGCACCGTCGGATGATGTAACAGCTGATAGGCTGTTTCAATCCACGCACCCGTTTGGGTGCGACTCTAAGTAGGACAGTGAATTGGGCGACTCCATGGGTTTCAATCCACACACCCGTTTGGGTGCGACTCCGGCAACATTCAATTTTTCGGCCAAATCGTCGGGTTTCAATCCACGCACCCGTTTGGGTGCGACTTTAGCCAAGAAAAGTACCTCGAAAAATTGAATGGTTTCAATCCACGCACCCGTTTGGGTGCGACTATAGGGCATTTTTTTACCTCCTGGGCATAAAAAGTTTCAATCCACGCACCCGTTTGGATGCGACTATCTTTGTGTTTAAGCATGATGGCGTATCGGTGGTTTCAATCCACGCACCCGTTTGGGTGCGACTTGAGATGTATATGCGTATCGCGTTTGCCAATATGTTTCAATCCACGCACCCGTTTGGGTGCGACGTCTTGAGATTTCAGAGTAAGTAATGCTCTTCTTGTTTCAATCCACGCACCCGTTTGGGTGCGACCGTTAAGGCCCTTGATGCCTCCCATCGCGCTTTTGTTTCAATCCACGCACCCGTTTGGGTGCGACGCTATGTTATAAGGAGGACGAAAAAATGATAAAGTTTCAATCCACGCACCCGTTTGGGTGCGACTCGTTTTCCGGCAACGAAAATAGCGTACTAGGCAGTTTCAATCCACGCACCCGTTTGGGTGCGACAGCGAAAATTATATTTTTTCGCTTCTTTCTTTTATATCGATGTGCCTAAATCCCCACTGCCGAGCCTTATTCGACTGTGACTAGGGACAAGGTTTACATTTTTCTATTTTAGCCTCTCCTTTCACGGGGAATTATCATGGTCACTTCCCCTTCGCATTTATCATCGTCTTTATCTCTTCGGGCTTTGTTAAGACTATTATAGCACACGTGATTTTTCTTTCTGTAAGAAAAATCAGTTTTTCCTCATCTTTCACGCTGTACGAAAGAACTCCCTGTCAGGAATGTCTCTGTCCTCTCCGAACTTTCTCTCGGTCCTCCTTACATTCTCTTCCGGAATGGCTTATAATAGAAACATTCCAGCACCATGAGGAGTTTATGAGCATGAAAATCACGCAGATACTTTATACAAATTCTTTTTCGGGCTTGTCCTGCCGCGGCGAAGAGCGTTTCCTGCCTTACGGCGAGGGTATTTGCCTTACCGGCCGTCCTGTGCCGACGGCGCGGTTATGGAAAAAGTTAAAAGCCAATCCGGTCGTGACCTTTCCCGATCAGACGGGAGATATGACCGGTCAGTGTCACCTAACCGAGAAGAGTTTCACGCCGCGCAAGGCCGAATATACCTTACACCGCACGGACAACAGCGAGACAAAGAAGATTGCCACGGTAATTATCGAGCAATTTTCTCGACCCACGGCCATCAAGGGCCACAAGGTCCGCGGCCGCATTGCCGTCACCGATACGACAGCGCCATCGGATACGGCTGAAGCGTTGAAACTGGCCGGCGCCCTCGATACGGCCGGACAGATTGCCTTGGGACTGGGATTGATTCGCCTCGTCTATAACGATACGCCGCCCGTTTTCGACGACGAGGCTACGAGCCTGCGCGACGAATTGACTCAGACGAGAGCTTCCTTTCAAGCTTTGCAGGAAAATTATGACGGCTATGTGAAGACGCTGGAACAGTCCCTCCAAGAATGGGAAGTCCGCTGTCCCCAAGAGGATATAGAGCAAAACGCCTTTCCCCTTCCCGACGACTACACGGCACGCCTTGAAAAAGCGACCGATACCTTTACGGTCTGTGTCGCCGGCGGTAATGACTTATGGCACGAAAAAATCAGGACTCGCTTTCCCGACTGGACGATTTTGGAGAACAAGAATTTCGACGGTCAAAAACTTCAGGGCGCCGACATTCTGATCATCAACACTAATCACACCGGCCACGCCTTAGTCCGCAAAGCCTGCCAGCAAGCCGCTTCTCAAGGCACGATGGTCTGCTATACCAGCCGCTATAACCTTAACGCCGTCGCAGCCGACATTCTCTACGCCTTAGGAGAATAGTCTGCCGTCGTAGATTTTTCCATAATATTCCAGAACAAAAAAATCCTTCCTAAGCAAGGTGTCACATCACTTGCCCGGGAAGGACTTTTTTCGGTCATATTTTGATTACACTAAGTGCTTCGGAGCCGACGAGATGGCCCCTTCGAGGCTTTCTTTTTCGGCAAAGTAGATCCGCCGCGCCATTTCATCCACCTTATGGGTCAGCCACATATACGCCGTCGTTCCTTCACGGTAATCGGCTTCAGCATACATGTCGATGCGTCCGTCTTCCCGCAGCTGATTGACTTGTTGGAAGGCCGTATCATTTCCTTTAGGATAGATGGCAAAGGTCGCGCCGCCGAATTTATTGATGACTGAAAAGGCCGGTACATCACTGGGGCCGTCGGCAATATAAATCATATTCGGAAAGGCCACGCGGCGATAGGCGTCGGACATCTTGGCGTTGACATCGATATCGGGCCGTTGAGGAACGCCCTTATTGATTTCGAACAAGGCGCGGGTCTTCGTCGTATTGTCGATGGTGTAGCCGATTTCACTGATGATTTTCTGTTGATTTTCGTCAACGTCCTCAATGAATTCACAGCCCCAAATGGCTTCAACGTAAGGCATGACAGCCGAACCCTTGATAATGGCCAACATCCCCGTGCTGACGATATAGTGTTCGACCTTGATATTGTATTCCTGATAGCGAGGATTATTTTCCACGACCGCTTTGAGATTCTTGAAAATATCGGGAACGCCGGGATAATACTTCTGTTTTTGACCAAAGCCCCGGAGTTTTTCATTGTTCAGTCCTTTAAAAGTCCCCTTGCGTGTTTCCTTAATGAACTGATTCAAATAAATCGTATCGCCATTGACCCGGATTCCCTCTTTGGCATACTGAGCGGGCAAGGCATTGACTTCCTTCCAAAACTCGGTCTTATCGATATGGTATTCTTCAAAAATCGGATCCTGCATATTCCCGTCAATGAGGGTCTTATCAAAATCCCAAATGACGGCGATGATGTTCTGCATAGGCTTCACCTCGCTGCTTCACTTGAAGAAAAAAGAGCTCTATATTCGCTTAAAAAGAAAAGGTGTCTTTCAGTCCCAACCAGTGCTGGTCTTTATCACTCATCGTAAGAGGCGTGCCATCGGCCAGGGTGTAGCCGGCAGCGCTGCAGCTTCCGTCATAACTGCCTTTCAGGCCGGGCCAAAGGATACCGATTTCCGGATCGTTCCAAGCCATGCCGCCTTCATCATTGGGATGCCAGAAATCATTGACTTTATAGCAAAATTCAGCGACGTCGCTGAGGACCAAAAATCCGTGAGCAAAGCCCTCAGGAATGAGGAACTGCTTCTTATTCTCAGCGGTCAGTTCTACACCGTACCACTTACCGTAGGTCTTTGATTGGCGGCGGAGGTCGACGGCGACATCAAAGACGCTGCCCCGAACGGCGCGAACTAATTTGCACTGGGGGAAGTGTTTTTGAAAGTGAAGGCCCCGCAAGACGCCTTTGGTCGACATGGATTGGTTATCCTGAACGAAGGCGATGTCAAAGCCGGCTTCTTCCATATCCCGCTGATTATAGGTCTCCATAAAAAAACCGCGGTCATCGCCGTGAACGGCCGGTGTGATAATGCAGAGGCCTTCGATATTTCCGACATTCTTTTCTACTGTAATCTGCCCCATTGATTTATATCTCCTTTATCTTCTTGTAAGGCCCGTATCAGACCGTTACTGTAAATAGCGCTTCAAGGCATCCTTCCAGTCAGGAAGGGGCGTAAAGCCGGCTTCGACGAGTTTCTGTCTGTCCAAGCGCGAATTGAAAGGCCGCTTGGCCTTCGATAAGCCGTATTCTGCCGTCGTAACGGGAATGACCTCAGTCTTATAGCCGGCTTGGCGGTAGATTTCACAGGTAAAATCGTACCAGGAAATGTAGCCTCCCTCATTGGTCGCGTGATAGTAGCCGTATTTATCCGTTTCAATCATATCGACGAGGAGTCTCGCTAAGTCAAAGGTATAGGTCGGCGTCCCGATCTGGTCGTTGACGACACGGACCGTATCGTGGGTCTTGCCGACACTTAGCATGGTCTTGACGAAGTTTTTGCCGTTCTTGCCGAAAACCCAGGCGATGCGGACGATAAAATACTTATCCAAAGTCTGAGATACGGCCAGTTCGCCTTCAAGCTTCGTCTGCCCATAGACGTTGAGCGGCTGATAATCGCGGCAGTCCGGCTGCCACGGTTCCGTTCCCTGACCGTTAAAGACATAGTCCGTGCTGAGATAGAGCATCTTGCAGTCTAAATCTTTGCAGACATCGGCAATATGCTGCGTCCCGCCGGCATTGACGGCGCGAACCTTATCGACCAGTCCGTCGTCTTCAGCCATATCGACGGCCGTCCAAGCAGCGCAGTGAATGACGGCGTCGGGCCGGATTTCACGCAGAACCTGTGATACGGCTTCTTTATCGGTAATATCCAAGGAGCGGTACGGCGCCTTGGTGACTGCCGAGTCATCAGCAATACCGCTGTATGTCGAGGCCAAATCGCTGCCGATACCGACATGACCGCGTTCGGCCAATTCATTCATCACGTCATGTCCCAGTTGTCCATTGACACCGGTCACGAAAATTTTCATAGTATGTCCCTCTTTCCCTTCATCGGATTTAACCGCGATGGCCGTACATCTCTTGATAATAGGTCTGATATTCACCGGAGACGATGGGCTGCCACCAATCTTTGTTTTCCAGGTACCAGGCGATGGTCTTTTTAATGCCGTCGGCAAATTTCGTTTCCGGCAGCCAGCCCAGTTCCTCGTGAATCTTGGTCGGGTCGATGGCGTAACGGCGATCGTGGCCCTTGCGGTCGGTTACATGCTGAATCAGACTTTCGTCCTTCCCCAGTTCCCGGCAGATCAAGGTAACGATGTCGATGTTCTTCATTTCATTGTGGCCGCCGACGTTATAGACTTCGCCGACACGGCCCTTGCGAAGGATGAGGTCGATAGCCCGGCAGTGATCTTCAACATAGAGCCAATCGCGGACGTTGAGGCCGTCGCCGTAGACAGGAAGAGCTTTGTCGTTCAAGGCGTTGATGATCATGAGGGGAATCAATTTTTCCGGAAAATGATAGGGGCCGTAGTTATTGGAGCAGCGGCTCACCGTCACCGGAAGTCCATACGTCCGATGATAAGCCAGAACCAAGAGGTCGGCCGAAGCCTTCGACGAGCTGTACGGACTCGACGTGTGAATGGGTGTCGTTTCCGTAAAGAACAGGTCCGGACGATCTAAGGGCAAATCACCGTAGACTTCGTCTGTCGATACTTGATGATAGCGTTCGATGCCGTACTTTCGGCAAGCGTCCATGAGAACCGCCGTCCCCATGATATTCGTTTCTAAGAAAATCGAAGGATTTTCAATAGAGCGGTCGACATGGGATTCTGCGGCAAAGTTGACGACCATATCCGGTTTTTCTTCTTCAAAGAGCTGATAGACAGCTTTTCGGTCACAAATATCGGCTTTTACGAAGCGAAAATTCGGCTGATCCATGACCGGCTGCAGCGTCGACAAGTTGCCGGCATAGGTCAATTTATCCAAGCAAATAATCCGATCTTCAGGATGTGTTTTTAACATATAAAAGACAAAATTAGAGCCAATAAATCCAGCACCGCCGGTGACGATGATATTCATGAAAAAGTTCCTCCCATTTCTCGATGTAACCTTGTGATAAGACGTTCCTGTAAGGTGTTATTCGTCCCGCAGGAACCGTCCTTCAGCGACTTTCTTCAAATACTGCCCATAAGGGCTCTTGCCGTATTTTTCAGCGCTCTCTTCGAGAACTTCCTTGGTGATCCAACCGTGACCGTAAGCAATATCTTCCAAGGCGGCGATTTGAATCCCTGCTCGGTTTTCCACGGCCTTTACGAAAGAAGAGGCTTCACTCAGGCTGTCGACCGTTCCCGTATCGAGCCAGGCATAGCCTCGTCCCAGGGTTACGACATCGAGTTTTCCTTTTTCCAAATAAATCTTGTTCAAGTCGGTGATTTCCAGTTCGCCGCGGGCAGACGGCTTCACCTGTTTGGCATATTCGCAGACGTGGCGGTCATAGAAATAAAGGCCCGTTACGGCATAGTTCGACTTCGGCTGCTGCGGCTTTTCTTCGATAGAAATGGCCTTTCCGGCACCGTCGAATTCAATGACGCCGAAGCGTTCCGGATCGTCGACATAATACCCAAAAACGGTGGCCCCTTCCTGCATCTTAGCGGCTTGCTGCAGATGACGGGTCAGGCCGGCACCGTAGAAAATATTATCGCCGAGGATCATGGCACACGGTTCCCCATCGATAAATTCTTCCCCGAGAATAAAGGCCTGAGCCAAGCCGTCAGGCGAAGGCTGAACCTTATAGCTCAGATGGATCCCGTAATGAGAGCCGTCGCCGAGGAGGCGCTCAAAGTTCGGCAAATCCGTCGGCGTAGAAATAATCAAAATATCCCGAATTCCGGCCAACATCAAGGTCGACAAAGGATAATAAATCATGGGCTTGTCGTAGACCGGCAATAACTGCTTCGATGTCACTGTCGTCAGCGGGTACAGACGAGTTCCGCTTCCGCCAGCCAATACAATACCTTTCAAAAGATCACTCCTCACTTATGCTCATTAAGTATACCATATTTTCAGGGCCTTTGCCCAATATGTACCCACTCAGGATTTCGATATCTGACAGGAAAGATCAAACAGCTGCGGTCCTTCTCACCTTGCTGCCGTAATTCCGAAACGTGCCTGCATAAAAGATGCGGCAAGCAGTTTCAAAGAACCACTTGCCGCATCACGCTTTTAATCCGCGCACCCAAAAAGGGTGCGATATCGTTTGTGGTAAGCTAACCACAACATATATCTTTCAATCCACACACACTTTTAATCGATACAAATCAAAAGTGTGTGACACTTACACACCTATTATACCATTCACGCCCCAGCCATTTCAATCGCCACGGCCATTTAACGAAAAAAACAGGGCAACATAATCACGAAAATACAACTTACATTTCTATCCCCCCACCCGTCGGGGTGCGACGAGACACCCAATGTTCTCTCAGCTATTATCCGAGAAAATTGGGCTCCATTTCCACTTTTATACTAAATCATATTGGTTTTCCTCCCGTTCTATCTTTATTTCTCCTTAAAAGTCCCACAAACAGGTCTGTAAATGGAATGTTCTTCCCTTTCGCACCTTATATGATGAGAGTGCTCTCGATATCGTAAGCCGGCTTTGCCCCGACGTGTTTAACTTTCAGTTCTTTGGTCTTGCCTAAGTAATAAAACCGCAGACTGTCTGTAGCTTCGTCAATGATTTTCTCCAACTTCAGTTCTAAGGTTTTGCACTGCGCCGGATCGACTTTGCATTCAAAAACAGAGTTTTGGACGCGCTGCCCGTAATTCTGACAGACCTTCGCCACCTTCCGCAGACGGCTTTTCCCGGCACTGTCGACGGTGCTGATATCGTAAGTAATTAAGACGTACATGATCATCCCTACTTCCACATAAACGGCGGGTATCCGTCTAAATCACCGCGCAGATACCGTGCCAACAACAAGGCCTGCGCATGAGGAACGAGGCCCCATTTCATCTTTTCTTGTAAGAAGGGGTGCTGAATCGTCGCTTCTTTGTGATCGTGCCAGTACGACAAGACCCTTCGGCGTCCTTCGTCGGTCAGCAAGACGGCTCCCCCTTCCTCCTCATAAAAGTCACTGCCCTTAATTTTCTTGGTATTGACCATAGCCAATGCCGTACGGTCGACCATGACCGGTCGAAGCTCTTCCATCAAATCCAAGGCCAGGGACTGGCGTCCCGGCCGGTCGCGATGCAAGAATCCCACGTAAGAATCAAGGCCGACGCCTTCTAAGGCTGCTCCGGCATCATTGGCCAGCATAGCGTATAGAAAGGACAGTAAGCAGTTCATTCGGTCGAGGGGCGGCCTTCTATTTCGCTCCGTAAAGAAAAAGTCGTCCTTCTGATTCAGTATCATGGCATCGAAAACGGAAAAGTAAGCGGCTCCGGCCTGCCCTTCAATCCCCCGTATCTCTCCTAAATCGGCAGCCGACATCAGGGACCGGCAAGCCTCTTTCATAAGGGTTGACGTTTTTTGAAATTCCTCCATGGGCAGCCGCATCTCGTGATCGCGCATCATCCGTTCCAATACCCATCGGCCGTTATAGAGCTTCCCTAAAATAAAAGACCGTGCTAAGGGCAAGCACATTTCTTCGCTGTCTGACCGGCGATACTGCTCTTTTCGAAGCAAAACATTACCGTTGCTCCTTCCGATGACCCGTGCCTGAAACCGTCCCTGAGGCGACATAAAATTCAAGGCAATATTCATATCAGCGCACTTTTTCATCAGAGCCGGGCTGGCTCCCAAATAGCTGAAGGTCGTGATCTGCTCAAAATTATGGAGAGGAAATCGAGCCAGTGCGGCCTGATCCCTTAAGACGACGATATTTTCTCCATCTAAAGACAGGTAGACCCCGTCCGTCGTTACAAATAAGGTATTCAATAAAGGCTTCATTCGATCAACTTCTTTTCTAAATAATCTTGAACCGAAGTATCTTGCTTTAATTTCGGCAGGCAAATATCGGCTAAGGAACACTTCCGGCATCCCTTACGGCGCCGTACTTTCGGCGTATAGCCCCGGGCAATATATTGGCGCATCTGCTCCAAGAGCTTCGAGATCGTGTCCCGCTGGTCCTCCGAAAATACCGTTTTTTCACGCCGCCTCGTCTCCCCGTAATAGATATAGCCGTAGGGAATGGTCGTACAGAACATGTCTTCCAAACAGAGGGCCTGCAAGGCTAATTGAAACACATCTTCCTCGCCCTCCTTCGGCCGGCCTCGCTTGTATTCAATGGGTACCACCTCGTAGGTGCCCTCAAAAGAAGGAATAAAGACACCGTCCTTCTTTTGATGAAACTCCACGATATCACAATCGCCGGAAATCCCCAAAGACGCCGAAAAAACGCGCATCCCCCGTACGATGATCTTCCCCTTTCGCTTTTCCCGGCTCATGGGGTCATGGGCCTTATCATGCAGGGCATGACCTTCAATAGTCAAGACATTTTCCTGCCACTGTCCCTCCAAATAATCCAAGGCCCACTGGCGAGGGCAGAAGGCAAAGTGTTGAATTTCTGCAATCTGTAAATACTCTTCTTCTGAATATTTTCTATCATTCATAGACTCACCCGTTTCCAGACAAAAACTGTCGTCCTTAATAACTTCGTCACAGACAGCAAAAAACCCTGCAAAATTCATTGCAGGGTTTGATAATCGCTACGACAGATTAGTTATTAACGTGGGTTCTCCAGTATTCCGTGGCGCCCGTAATGTCAGCGATTTTCCAGAACAAGCCGTCAAAGAAGGCTTGGTTGTTTTCCGTCATTTCTTGTCTGACGTTTACGCCATTATGCATAACTCGGTCGACGGAGATATAGCGTTCGGAGTTGCCCGTGTAGGTCGAGAAGGTAACGTTGTACGGGTCGAGCTGGCTGATAGCAACATCGCCGCTGCCTTTCTGTACTTTGTAAACCAATCCACCTAAAGCAGGAACACTGCTTTCACGGTTGGAAAAATAGGTGCTGGAAGGATCCAGATAGTAGTTACTGTCTTCATCAGAGCCGATAAACGGATAGGTTCCGTAAAGAGGCGCCGTGGAATACGATGATTGACCAGCGGGAACGATCGTAGCTGCAAAAGAAGTCGACGACACAGGAAGTAATACTGCGGCTAAAACCCAAAACATTGCAATTAACATACTTTTTTTCTGCATAGTAACATCCTCCATTTCCAGTTTTCAAATGCTATTAAAAATTACTTTTTGTTATTATAACACAAAAAAAATAGTCAGTCCAGCCAAATTTGGCCCCTCCATCGCGTCTTTTATAAGATTATAATGTATTCATTACACCCATAACGCCTGCTGTTTTTTTCGCATCACTCCGCTATTATCCGTCCATCACTTGTTTTTACTTAAATAAATCGTTCCTGTTTTACAGCGCCATCCCTCTCTCTTAACGAAGTGGAAATCTCCCTTTTCGAGGACTGCCATTTCGAGGATTACGAGAGTCCCTTTTTTAAGATGACGGAAAGAAATTGTATAAATAGTATAATAACGACAAAAATTTGGTATAATAGAAATAATCAATACGGCCTCGACAGTGGAAATAGGGACATGACCGCAGAATCAAATAAAAAGGGGTTATCCCATGTCATAAAAACAGGTCGTCATTCCCTTGCTTCACAGCGAGAATAGACGCCTTATCGAGGCAAAATCTAAAGAAAGCAGGTGTTATCTATGAATTATTTAAAAGAATCTCAATTCGAAGGCTCGGTACTCGGTTTTATCGGCTACTACCTGATCATGACCCTCCTGACCATTTTCACCTTAGGCATTGCCTATCCCTGGGGCTACGTCATGTTCCAGCGCTGGCTCTGCCGCAATACGGTCATCGACGGTCACCGCCTCTATTTCGACGGAACGGGGACACAGCTCTTCGGTAATTACATAAAATGGTGGTTCTTCACCCTGATTACCATAGGTATCTATGGCCTCTGGCTTTACAATAAAATGACGAATTGGCGCGTAAAACACACCCATATGGTATCGGCCGAAGACAGCCTCGATGCTTGATAAGAAAATGAGGATGAACTCGCGGCAATCACAAAGCCGCGAGTTCATCCTAAAGGGCTCACACGGCCGGAAGCAATCATTCTGACCTTGGATTGTGTGAAAGGATTACAATATCGCCCCCGCCTGACTAGAAGATATGTATCCCTTCGGAAGGCACGATAAATGCACGAAAAACGCTTTTGGGGTAGATGTTGGGATAGAGAAATCCCTCAGCCAATAGAAATTATAAAAAAAGAAAGCCGCACTGCTAAACCCATAAAAGGCTTACCAGTGCGGCTTTTCGTATGGCGGAGCGGGTGGGATTCGAACCCACGAGACCTTTCGGCCTAACTGATTTCGAGTCAGCCCCGTTATGACCACTTCGATACCGCTCCACAAAAGACTTAATTAGTATATCACGGCACATACTATTCGTCAAGTAATTTCCAGGTAATTTCCCTGTCGTCGACAGGAAAGCCGCCCCTTCGAAACGTCTTTGCCAGCACGCTTCCTTGGGGTGGAAGAGGCCGACTCCCTATGAAGGAGGTTCCACTCCGCTCATAGGGAATCCCTCTGACAGACGTAATGCACGACGACCGATTCCTGGCGCTGCCTTGGCTTACAAGGCTTCGCCCCTCGTCGTTTTAACCCAATAGTTGGCAATGTCGGCAAATTCTTGGAGCGACAAGGTTTCACCGCGGCGCTGACCGTCGATTGATGCTGCTTCCAAGACCTTGGCAATCTGTTCCTTGGTCATGCCTGTATTCTTTAAGGCATTGGACAAGGTTTTCCGCCGCTGCTGAAAGGCCGCTTTGACGACCGAAAAGAACCGTTTTTCATCGGTCAATTCAACAGGAGGATTCTTGCGAACGTCCATGGCAACGACAGCCGACGTGACTTCCGGCGCCGGCATGAAGCACTTCGGCGAGATTTCAAAGAGCATCTTCGGTTCCGTATAATACTGGACCGACACGGAGAGAGCCCCGTAGATTTTATGACCCGGTACGGCTACCATTCGTTCAGCCACTTCTTTTTGAACCATGACGACGATTCGTTCGATAGGCAGTTTCTGTTCCAACAGCTTCATGATGATCGGCGTCGTGATGTAGTACGGAAGATTGGCACAGACCTTGAAAGGCTTGTGATTCATGAGGGTTTCAATGTCCGTACGCATAATATCGCCGTGGACGACGCGAACGTTGTCGTAATGTTCCAAGGTCTTATCGAGGACAGGCAGCAGATGGTCATCCAATTCGACAGCGGTTACGGCTGCCCCCGTTTCTGCTAAAGCCTGGGTCAGCGTCCCAATGCCCGGCCCGATTTCAAGGACCGGATCGCCTTCACCGAGATCCGCCGCATCAGCGATGTCATCGACGACACTATGGCGAATGAGGAAGTTCTGCCCCAGCTTCTTATTCATGCGCAGGCCAAAGCGGTTGACGACGTAGCGGACGACGTCGGGATTAGATAAGTCGACTTCTTTCATTTATTTCACCTCATCGATCTGACGGATAGCCTGATCCCACTCTTGGCGGGTAACACCGTAATGATTTAAACGCTTCAAAAACTGTTTGGCATTGCCGTAGCCGATGCCGAGTATGGCCCCCACTTCAGCCCGGCGGTCCGATGCGTCAGGACTGCCGTTCAATCCGGCCCCGGTAAGGTCGCTCATGGTAAAGGTATCCTGCGGTTCATAGGCGGCACAGCGCACCTTGGACAAAGCCAGTCGGATGGCTTCGGGCGACGCCTGTTCGACACCGAGGTCATCGTTGGCAATGGCATCTTTCCGGGGAATAAAGGCATGCTTGGCCTCTGGAAAACGGTCGGTCAGGAACTTTCGGATTTGTTCGCCGGCCCGGTCGGGGTCGGTCAGGATGATGATGCCCCGCTTTTCATAGGCACAGCGAATCTGGTCCAGCGTATGGGGTTTTAAGTTGAACCCATCGGTCGTAATCATGTCGACGTCGATGTGACTGGACCGGATACGGGCGACGTCAGACCTTCCTTCGACGACGAGGACTTCCTTAATCATGAGCCGCTCCTTCCCGATGTTCGGCAATGTACTGGGCCGCGCTCAAAATAGCCAATACGTTGTGTTCAAAAACGATGCCCCCTTGGAGGTAGATCATGTAGGGATTGCGAATGGGGCCGTCGGCCGACAGCTCAATAGACGAGCCCTGAACGAAGTCGCCGGCTGCCATGATGATTTTGTCGGCATAGCCCGGCATATCATCAGGAATGGGCGTGACATGGGCATCGACAGGCGAAAAGCCCTGAATTCCCTGGCAAAAAAGGCACATATTCTGCTCGTTTTCTAAATAGATAGTCTGAATCAAATCGACGCGCGGCGTCGTAACGGCCGGCGATACGCGAAAGCCCATTTTTTCAAAGACCGCAGCTGCAAAGACAGCCCCTTTAATGGCCTGAGCCGTTACGTGAGGGGCCATAAAAAATCCCTGGAAAAAGAGTCGGTAGCCGGCAGCATAGGACCCGAGTTCGTCACCGAGTCCCGGCGCCGTCAGGTAATCGGCTGCCGCTTCGACCAATTCGGCCTTGCCGGCGATATAACCGCCCGTCGGGGCAATGCCGCCGCCGGGGTTCTTGATGAGTGAACCGGCGATGATATCGGCACCAGCTTCGATAGGTTCCCGTTCAGCTGCAAATTCACCGTAGCAATTATCGACGAAGCAGATCGTCTTCGGACTGACTTTCCGGACGACGGCGATAATTTTTTCAATGTCTTCAATGGTGAGCGACGCCCGCGTGCTGTAGCCGCGAGAGCGCTGGATGAGGACCAGTTTCGGCTGCTTTTCGCCAACCTGTTGTTCAATACCGGAAAGGTCGTAAGCATTGTCCTTCAAGGGTACCTCTTCATAGGCGACGCCGATTTCTTTCAAGGAGTGAGGCGTATGGCGGGCATAGCCGATGACGCCCTGCATCGTATCGTAAGGGGCTCCGACGAGGCTCATCATGAGATCACCCGTGTGAAGGAGGGACAGTAAAACCGTCGCCAAGGCGTGGGTTCCCGACACGAAGTGGGGACGGACCAAGGCTTTTTCCGCCTTGAAGACCCGGGCAAAGACTTCATCGAGTTTTTCCCGGCCCATGTCGCTGTAGCCGTAGCCTGACGTACCGGCAAACTGATAGGAAGAAATTTGCGCGTCCTTATAGGCTTTCAATACTTTTTCCGTATTTTTCAGACAAATGGTATCAATGCGTTCAAACTGAGGGGCACAGAGTGCCAGTGCTTCTTTTCGTAATACTTCTAAATCCAGAGACAATGTAGTTGATTCCTTTCTATCTATAAGCTAAAAATCAATATCCTCCAAGACGGCGGCTATCAATCCTTGTTCGTTATCATAGTGCTCCTTATCATACCAGTGAATATATGGCATCCGCTTAAACCAGGTCAGTTGACGCTTGGCAAAATGCCGCGTCCGGGCCTTGATCTGACAGACGGCCTCGTCGAGAGGCATCGTTCCCTGTACATAGCGGGCCAGTTCCTGATAGCCGATGGCCTTCATGGCCTGGCTGTCGGGAGAAACGCCAAGATGGAGAAGGTTTCGGACTTCGTCAATCCAGCCCTCTTTTACCATGACGTCGACCCGTTCTTCAATGCGGGTATACAAGACCTCCCGCGGCAGGCGAAGGCCGATGACATAGGCATCATAGACGAGGTCATGAGCCTTTCCCTGGCGGACGAAAGACTTTCCTTCGCCCTGCTCGATGGCGCTGACCAATCGCGTCAAGCGGTGAGTGTTGGACAGGAGTTCGTGCCAATCCGGCGGCTCCCAATCCGTTTCTTTTCGGATATAGTCTTTGAGGGTTTCCGCATCGAAGCCTTCTAACTTGGCCTGAGCTCGCCGTTTATCGGCTTCCGTCATCCGCGAGGCCTGAAAGTCATAGCCTTCGAGGAGGGACTGGACGTAGAGGCCCGTACCGCCGACGAGAACGGGGATCTTCCCCTCCCCATTGATTTTGGTAATAGCTTCACCTGCCATGCAGCAGAATTTAGCAGCCGAATACGGCTCATCGGGGTCGGCGATATCGATTAAATAATGGCGGTACCGGGACAGTTCGTCAGCCGTTGGCTTGGCCGTGCCGATATCCATGTGGCGATAAATTTGATAGGCATCGCCGGAAATGAGGTCGGTCCCGTAGTGATCGGCCAGGGAAAAGCTGAGGGCTGTCTTTCCCACCGCCGTCGGACCGATGATGGCAATTACTTTTTCCATGATTCACACTCCAATACGGCATAGCCAATGTGACTGTATTTGCCGCCATACAATTTAGCCTGGGGGAAATCCCGACACAATTGGCGAAAGTCCCGTTCTTTAATGACGACCCGGCGCCGCGCCTTTTGAAGAGCCCGCTCAATGAGGTCCGGCGTCAGGCTGCCGTGATCCATAATAGCCCGCACGGGCTGGAATTGGCAGCTCCCTTCGACGGGCCGCCGGAACATGGGATCGAAGTAGAGGACGTCATAAAAAGGCCCGTCGTCTGCTTCGAGATAGTGACGATAATCACCGCAGTGCAGGGAAATGCGGCGCAAGGCCGCCGTGACGTCATCCTTATCGTGGACGAAGCGGGAAAACCCCCAGGACGTCACAGCCGAAAGAAGGGGCGACACTTCTAAGGCATGAATGGTCGATTCTTCCGGCAATCCAAAAGAGGCGACGATAGAGTCGGCGCCAAAACCGCAGGTGCAGTCGAGGACGGACAAGGGCACATCTCCCGGAGTCCCACCCTGAAGAGCCGTCAGCAAATGATCCGGCTGTCCCTTGCGGAGGTGCTGAATCCGAAGTTCAGCCATATTGAGGCTGAAAAAATGACTGCCTTCGGGACGGTCAATCTGCGGCCCCCGCGACGAGTAGACGAGGAAATTTTCTCCATAATCCTTCATCAAATCGGAGATGGTCCGCTTGCGCCGCGGCACAAAGGAAAAACCCATTTCTTCGGCCCAGGCTCTTCCCTCATCGTGCAATTTTTCTTTGGCCTTTAAGGAAGGCACGACGTAGATATTCGTCCTCATGTCCGTTTAAAGAGATGGGCCAATTCTTTCGGCGTAAAGCGGATGATAATCGGCCGGCCATGAGGGCAGACGTAAGGTTTTTCCGTGTGGAACAAATCATCCAAGAGCTGCTTCATCTGGCGAATATTAAGTTGGTCACCGGCCTTTACGGCGCCGTGGCACGAGAGATATGCCAGGGAGCGATGGCGGACCATGGCCTTATCGGGCTCTTTCTGGTCGTGCAGGAGTTGGCAGATATCCTTCAATGAATCTGCAATGTCGCTGCTCTGCAGATCGCAGGGCACTTCTTCCATACGAAGGGTCGACGGCCCGGCTTCAGAGTAAGCATATCCCAAGTCGGTAAAGAGGTCCTGCCGCTCCAAGAGGAGGGTCATATCGTCGCTGTCGACTTCAATGAATTCCGGAGTCAGCAGCTGCTGACTCGGCATCCGTTCGACGCGGCGGCAGAAGGTATCGTAACGGATCCGTTCGTGGGCTGCATGCTGGTCAACAATGTACAGATCCTGCCCCTTCTTGGCGACGATGAAGCAGTCGGCTACGACGCCGAGGGGGATAAAGACGTCGTCATCGCCTTCAAAGACGATTTTCGGCGCCGCTTCCCCTGCATCGGATGAAGCGGCATCCACCGCCCCGCCGCCTTGTCCGTGCTGAGCCAGGGCCTCTGAAAAGAGGCGACTGCTGTCACCGGTTCGAGTCGGCGGTTCATAAGTCCGTTCCTGACGGGGAATCGAAGAAGCAGTGCGGCCGGTAAAGGAGCTGGCCGGACTCGGTTCTTCCCGCAGGGAATCCCTCTCTTCCGAAGAAATCGCTTTGTCGACGGTAAACAGTGCCGCAGGCTGAGGAACTGCCGACACGGGCGAAGAAGCCTTTTCAGTCGGTGCCGGATCAGACGGCGCAATGCGTATTTCTTCGACGGTCGGCCGTCCCATCGTCTTTTCGTCTGACGGCGGTTCAATCGTCTTGGCCATATCTTCCGGTTTTTCCTGCTCAACCAGGGCCGTTACAATACTGCGGTAGATAGCCCGGTAGACGGCCTGTTCATCGGAAAACTTAATTTCTGTCTTGGCCGGATGAACGTTGACGTCAATGGCCGCCGGATCGACGCGGAGGTGGAGCATGGCAAAGGGATAACCCGATTTTGGCAGCATGGCATGGTAGGCGTTGTCGATGGCCTTGAACATCAAGGGGTTATGGACGATGCGCTGGTTGACGATGCACGTCTGCCAGCCGCGGTTGCTCTTTAAGACCGACGGTTTTCCCACGTAGCCTTCGAGGGTAATGCCGTCCTGCTCGCCCTTAATGGCAAAGACTTCGCGGGCCACTTGGGCACCGTAAATATTGGCAATCGTCTCCCGCAAATCACCGGTACCGCCGGTCTTCATCGTCGTTCGGCCGTTATTGGTAAAGGTAAAGGCAATAGACGGATTGGCTAAGGCCAGTTTGGTAACCATTTCCGAAATCTTGGAGCTTTCCGTCCGTTCGCTCTTTAAGAACTTCCGCCGTGCCGGCGTATTGTAAAAGAGGTCGCTCACTTCCATCGTCGTCCCGACGGGAGCGCCGGCCTGGTCTTCCGACGTAATGACGCCGCCGTCGAGGAGGAGGTGGGTTGCAAAGTCATCCCCTTCCTGACGGGTCGTAATCTGCATGTGCGACACGGCAGCGATGCTGGGCACAGCTTCGCCGCGAAAACCTAAGGACGTAATGGCAAAAATATCTTCGACGGAACTGATTTTACTCGTCCCGTGACGGATGATACATTTTTTGGCATCTTCGGCACTCATGCCGCAGCCGTCGTCGGTGACCCGCATATAAGACTGGCCGCCGTCGGCGATTTCCACCTCAACGGAAGAGGCTCCGGCATCGATGGCATTTTCGACGAGCTCTTTGATGCACGACGCCGGCCGTTCGACGACTTCACCGGCAGCGATTTTATTGCGCGTTGCTTCATCTAAGACATGAATGATTGAACTCAATGGATTCCACTTCCTTCTTTAGCATCTTTTTGCAGACTATATAAGAAAGAAATCGCTTCAATAGGCGTCATGCTGCTCACATCGACACCGAGCAGCTTGTCGATGACGGGACTCGAAAAGAGGCTGTCTCCCATAGGTGACGGCTCTTGAACGACCGGCCTTTGAGCCGGCATCGTTCCGCCCCCTTCTTTTTCCAACTCTTCAAGAATGACGTCAGCCCGTTTCAAAAGGCTTTCCGGCAGGCCTGCCAGGCGGGCAACGTGAAGGCCGTAACTGCGGTCGGCCCCACCGGGAACGATGCGCCGCAGGAACTTGATGTGCTTGCCCCGTTCCTTAACGGCGACGGTATAGTTCTTAATCTTCGGCGAGTCATCGGCCATGGCGATGAGCTCATGGTAGTGGGTGGCAAACAAGGTCAGGCCATGGACGTTCTTCAGGCAGTATTCGATGACAGCCCGGGCGATGGACATACCGTCGAAGGTACTCGTTCCCCGGCCGATTTCATCGAGGATGAGCAGACTTCGGGAGGTGGCATGTTTTAAGATATAGGATACTTCCTTCATTTCCACCATGAAGGTACTCTGGCCGGTCAAGATGTCGTCACTGGCACCGATGCGGGTAAAGATGCGGTCCACCGGGCAGATGGAGGCTTCTTTAGCCGGAATGAAGGACCCGGCCTGAGCCATGAGGACCAGTACGGCCACTTGACGCATATACGTCGATTTACCGGCCATGTTGGGTCCGGTGATGACCAGGATTTCATGGTCGTCGTGATTTAAGTTGACGTCGTTAGGGACGAACAATTCGTCCTTTAAATACCGCTCGACAATGGGATGGCGCCCGTCTTTGATGCGAATGGCGGATTTCGTATTGAGGGTCGGCCGGACGTAGCGATTATCATAGGCGGCAGCGGCTAAACTGTACAGGCAGTCGACGCGGGCAATGGCTCGAGCCGTTTCCTGCATGGCCGGGATATGGGCCTGGATTTGGCGGCGAATGTCGCCGAACAATTTATATTCTAATTCCAACATCCGTTCCTGACTGGTCAGGGCCTTTATTTCAAATTCCTTCAGCTCCGGCGTAATATAGCGCTCCGCATTGACCAAAGTCTGCTTGCGCACGTAGTAGTCGGGAATCGGTTTGGTGTTGGAATGAGAGATTTCAAAGTAATAGCCGAAGACCTTGGTATAGCCGATTTTCAGCTTGATGCCGGTCTTTTCTTTTTCCGCTTCTTCCAGCTGCTGCAAAAAGGCATGGCTGTTGGCAGCAATGGAACGGATTTCGTCGAGGTCCGGCGAAAAGCCGTCGCGGATGACGCCGCCGTTGCGGATGACCAAGCCAGGTTCATCCTTAATGCCCCGGCATAAGAGGTCGCAGACGTCATCATGGGTTTCCAGACGGTCGTTCAGGCTGTGCAGTAAATCGGCTTCAGCCCCGGACAACACGTCTTTCAGCTGCGGTATAACGGCCAGGGATTCGCGCAGGGCGACCATGTCCTTCGGCGTCGCCGTCCCCGTTTCGATACGCGTCAAAATGCGTTCGAAATCGTAAATCCGGTCGAGGACGTCGGCCAGATCCTGACGCATGATTTCATGAAGGACTAAGTCTTCTACGGCGTCTTGACGACGCGTGATGTCCGCGATGCGGATGAGCGGCGCTTCGAGCCATTTTCGAAGAAGCCTTCCGCCCATAGCCGTATTGGTCTTGTCGAGGACGTCGAGGAGGGTACCCCGGCGGCCGCCGTCGCGGACGTTCTGAGTCACTTCCAAATGGCGCAGGCTGGCAGCGTCGATGACCAGACGCCGTTCATTGTCGATGTGTTCCAGCGAATTGATATGGGAAATATCGGACTGCATGACCTCCCTGACATAGTTCAGGAGGATTCCGATGCAGGCTCCGGCCCGCGATGCGGCGGCAAAGGCTTCGGCCTCAAAATACGACTTGGCTTGTTCCTTATAATCGACGCTGTCATCGACGGCAAAGGCCGTCACCGTGCACTGGCTGAGGTGCCCCTTCAGGTACTGCTGTACCTTTTTCATATATTCGCCCATATTGGCGTAAATCAGTTCGCTCGGTTCGTAGACGGCAAGAATATCAAATAAAACGTCGCCCATCTCGGACGCGGCGCAGTCGGCCCATAGGCACTCACCGGTCGTAACGTCCGTTAGAGCCATGGAAATGATGCCGTCACTGGCCGTGAGGCAGCCAATATAGTTATTCTGTTTTGAAGCTACGGCATTTTCCAGGGTAATCGTCCCCGGCGTGATGACCTTGATGATTTTCCGCTTGACGAGGCCCTTGGCCAATTTGGGATCTTCAATTTGTTCACAAATCGCAACCTTATACCCTTTATGGACCAAGCGCTCGATATAGGTATCGGCCGAATGAAAGGGTACGCCGCACATCGGGACTTTTTCCTTATTGCCGCCGGCCCGGCCGGTCAATGTCAAATCGAGTTCGCGCGATACCGTCAAGGCATCGTCAAAAAACATCTCATAGAAGTCGCCGAGGCGGAAAAAGAGAATCTTATCCTGACACTGCTCTTTGACTTCCATGTACTGCTCCATCATGGGCGTTAATTTTTTTCCTGCCAAAGTCTCACCTTCCTTAGTGTACTAAGTGGCCTTTGAGAACCCATGTCTGACCTTTATCGACAGCCACGGGGACGGTATCACCAATGGCGACAGAGCCGTCATTTTCCCAGATAATCATCTTATTGCCCGTCGTCCGGCCAAACCAATGATCGGCATCGTTCTTCGTCGGACCTTCGACGATGACGTCGTAGACCTGGTTCTCCATTTCTTTATTTTTCTGCAAGCTGTATACGTTTTGGACATCCATCAGGCGCTGCAGGCGGCGGCTCTTTTCGTCCTGAGGAATCTGATCCGGCATCGTCGCTGCCGGCGTTCCCGTCCGCGGCGAATAGATGAAGGTATAGGCCATGTCGTACTGGACGCGTTTTAAAAGGTCCAGTGTCTCTTGAAACATGGCTTCCGTTTCTCCCGGGAAGCCGACGATGATATCCGTCGTCAGGACCAAATCGGGAATGCGCTTTCTGGCGTAGTCGACGAGTTCTAAATAATGTTCCGTCGTATAGCCGCGGTTCATCTTCTTTAAGAGTTCATCGGACCCGCACTGAATGGGCAGATGCATGTGATTGACGATTTTTTGACTTTCGGCAATGGCGTCGATCATGGCAAAGGTCATGTCCTTCGGATGGCTGGTCATGTAGCGGACTCGCTCGATGCCGTCAATGGCGTCGACAGCCTTCACGAGTTTGGAAAAGTCCGTGCCGTCCTTTAAATCGAGACCGTAGGAATTGACATTCTGGCCGAGAAGGGTGATTTCCTTATAGCCTTCGGCAGCGACTTTCTTGATTTCTTCGACGATGGCCTCAATGGGACGGCTGACTTCACGGCCCCGGACGTAAGGAACGATGCAGTAAGTGCAGAACTTATTGCAGCCGTTCATAATAGGAATCCAAGCAAAGAAATTCTGAAAGCGCTTGACCGGCATATCATGAAAGGCCGGCAGACTCATATCGGCTTCCATATAGTGCGCCTTTTTGCTGTTCCGCTTTTCAATGAGGTCGATGAGCTTGTGAATGTTGTGGGTCCCAATGACCAAATCGATATGGGGTGCCCTTTTAAAGAGCTTATCCTGCCATTCCTGAGCCATGCAGCCGGTAATGGCGATGATGAGATCCGGGTTTTTGGCCTTCAAATGCTTGAATTCCCCGATTTTCCCCAAGGTCTTATCTTCCGCCGTTTCCCGCACGCAGCAGGTGTTGACCAAGATGACGTCGGCCATATCAAGGTCTTCCGTATGGTGGTAGCCTAAGGCTTCCAGCTGGCCTGCGTAGTGCTCACTGTCCGACACATTGGCCTGACAGCCGTAGGATATAATATGATAAAATTGATTGCGCTGAAAATCCATGTATGTCTCTCCATTTTTATAAAATCGTAATTTAGGTTTACATTACATGATAGCATATATCAGTATCCTGTGGCAAGAAAAAAGGGATGCCCCCCCTTTCCTACCAGATGTGCCCTTTGCCCCTCGTCATAAGGCGGTCCCGTGGGCCGAAAAAGCCCCTATAAGCCGGCGTGACTTATAGGGGCAAAACACCTTGGGAGACAGGTTATGTGTGCTTAATGAACGGTAACTAATTCGTATTCCCGCGTACCCAAACCGATTTTTTCCGCATGTTCCAAGGTCGTCTTCCAGTCGACGTTGGGGTTGCTGTCAAGGAAATGATCGTGGTGGTGGTGCCAATCGGGCTGAGCTAAATGATCCGACAGTTGGCTGTTGGCCATGGGCGTAGCCTTCTGACAGGCATCGACACAGGCCTGATCGAGGGCTACCGGGTCAAAGGAGGCGAACATACCGATGTTCGGAAGAATCGGTGCGTCGTTTTCAGCATGACAGTCGCAGTTCGGCGAAATGTCCATGACCATGTTGATATGGAAACACGGACGATCCTGACAGACAGCCTGAGCATATTCGGCCATTTTGCGGTCGAGTTTTTCATTGGCGTCCCATTCGACGGTCTGGATGGCGTCAAAGGCGCAGGCACCGATGCAGCGGCCGCAGCCCTTGCACAATTCCTGGACGATATGAGCTACATTGTTTTCATAGATGATGGCGTCCGAGCCGCATTCTTTGGCGCAGCGATGACAGTTGCGGCACCGGCTTTCATCGACGACGGGTTTGCCCGACGAATGTTGTTCCATCTTGCCGGCACGGCTGCCGCAGCCCATGCCGATATTTTTAATGGCGCCGCCAAAGCCCGTCGATTCATGACCTTTAAAGTGAGCCAGGCTGATGAAGACATCGGCATCCATAATGGCCCGGCCGATTTTAGCCGTTTCGACGTATTCGCCGTTTTTAACGGGGATCTCAACTTCATCCGTACCCCGAAGGCCGTCGCCAATGATGATCTGACAGCCTGTCGTCACCGTGTTATACCCATTGAGGTTGGCACAGTCCATATGTTCCAGGGCATGTTTACGGCTGCCCGGATAAAGGGTGTTGCAGTCCGTCAAGAAGGGACGACCGCCCAATTCTTTAACGACGTCGGCAACGGCTTTGACGTACTGCGGACGCAGGGAGGCCAAACAGCCCAGTTCCCCGAAATGGAGTTTGATGGCAACGAATTTACCTTCAAAGTTGATATTTCCGATGCCGGCCTTCTTACAGAGCTTTTGCAGCTTCTGTAAATTGTTCGTTCCCGGATGACAGCGAAAATCTGTAAAATACACTTTTGATTTTTCCATAACCTTACCTCCTACCATAAATGACCTTAAACGGTTCTTTCTCATTATACGCCTTAGAGCATGCTCAAAGTCAAGAAAAAAGAAGGTTTGCTGCAAGTGCAGCAAACCTTCTCTTCATAGGCTGTATTACTGGCCGCGGCGCATGGCCTTTTTGCGGTCGTGTTTGTCGAGGATAGCTTTGCGGATACGGATGCTCTGCGGCGTAACTTCGACGAGTTCGTCGTCATTGATCCATTCCAAAGCTTTTTCAAGGCCCATATCCTGAGGCGGCGTCAAGCGAAGGGCTTCGTCTGATGCCGAAGAACGGGTATTGGTCAAATGCTTCTTCTTGCAGGGGTTGACATCGATGTCGACGTCACGGTTGCTTTCACCGACGACCTGGCCGAGGTAGATTTCTTCGCCCGGCTTAATGAACATCGTGCCGCGGTCCTGGAGGTTGAAGATACCATAGCCCGTCGTCGTGCCCGATTCGAAGGCAACCAAACTGCCGCGAGTACGGCCCGGGATGTCGCCCTTCCAAGGAGCATAGCCCTGGAAGACATGGTACATGATGCCGTTGCCCTTGGTGGCCGTCAGGAATTCACTGCGGAAACCGATGAGGCCGCGGGCCGGAATGATGAATTCCAAGCGGGTATAACCGGAGATGTCAGTCATGTTGACCATTTCCGCTTTACGAGTACCGAGTTTTTCCATGACAGCGCCCATGAATTCAGGCGGAACGTCGATGGTGAGCGCTTCCAGCGGTTCGCAGCGCTGGCCGTTGATTTCTTTGGTAATGACGCTGGGCTTGCCGATCTGAAGTTCGTAGCCCTGACGGCGCATTTCTTCGATGAGGACGGCGATGTGGAGTTCACCACGGCCCGATACTTTAAAGGCATCGGCACTGTCCGTTTCTTCGACGCGGAGGGATACGTTGGTCTGGATTTCGCGGAACAAGCGGTCGCGAAGGTGACGGCTGGTGACGTATTCCCCTTCCTGACCGGCGAAGGGGCTGTCGTTGACGTAGAAAATCATGGACAAGGTCGGTTCGTCGATGTCGATGCGCGGCAAGGCTTCCGGATTCTGCGGGTCGGTGACGGTTTCGCCGATCTTGAGGTCAGAAATGCCGACGATGCAGGCGATTTCGCCCATACCGGCTTCTTCCTGTTCGACGCGTTTCAATCCTTCATACGTATAAACTCGGCCGATTTTAGCCTTGCGCTGGCTTTCACCGTCAGTGACGACGACGTTTTGGTTGGCACGCATTTTACCGCGAACGATACGGCCGATAGCGATTTTACCGACATAGTCGTCGTAGTCGAGGGTCGTTACCATGAACTGGAGCGGGCCTTCGAGGTCGCCCTTAGGAGCCGGGCAGTATTTAATGATCGTATTGAACAAGGGTTCGAGGTTGTCGCTTTCTTCATCCATGGACGTTTTGGCAATGCCGTCACGGCCGTTGGCATAGACAACCGGGAAATCGAGCTGTTCATCGCTGGCATCGAGTTCCATAAACAGTTCCAAGACTTCGTCTTCGACTTCCGATACGCGGGCACCGGGTTTGTCGATCTTATTGATGACGACGATCGGCTTGAGCTGCTGTTCCAAAGCCTTGCGCAAAACGTATTTCGTCTGCGGCATGGGGCCTTCAAAAGCGTCGACCAGCAACAGTACGCCGTCAACCATATTCAGTACGCGTTCAACTTCGCCGCCAAAGTCAGCATGCCCCGGCGTGTCGACGATGTTGATCTTGACGCCTTCATGCATGACCGATGTATTTTTGGATAAGATTGTAATGCCGCGTTCACGTTCGATGTCTCCCGAGTCCATGACCCGTTCTTCTACCTTTTCATTCGAACGGAAAACATGGCTCTGTTTAAGCATGGCATCGACGAGAGTCGTCTTACCATGGTCAACGTGAGCGATAATGGCAATGTTTCTAATATCTGTGCGTTCCATCTAATATCCTCTCTCTCATATAACAACATAGTTATAAACTAGGTTAGTATAGCACGAATAGAAAAAATTGTCCATGTTTTCGACGCGCCGGCATTAATTTTACATCTTTACAAAAATTTTAATTAAGAAACGAAAAACAGCACGAAGGGCCGTTCTAATCTCGCCTTTCGTGCTGTTTGAGACAGCTTCATTTCTTATGCTTGATTTTTGTGGAGCATGATTTCCAAGACTTCGTCGTCGGTCTGCTGCATCCCCTTCGTCGCCAAGAAGCCGACGTTTCGCAGGCATTCATCCGCCGAATTGGCGACAAGGCCGTCAGAGCCGGCCACTCGCACGTCGCTGAGGGCCAAGAGGACCGCTTCATAGGCACTGGTAACAGAGGCCAATACCTTCATGCCGCAGCTGTTGGCAGCACCGTCACAGACCATGCCGACGACAGAACCTGACATGGTCGCGATGGCCCTTTCAATAACGGCTAAGGGTTCGTCGTCAGCCAACAGCCAAGCCATGGCAGCAGCGGCTCCCATAGCGGCCGTGACGGTCGCGCAAAAGGCCGAGAGCTTAGGCAGGAAACTGTGGGCATAGATGGCAACCATGCTGGACAGGGCTAAGGCGCGGACCCGTTTTTCTTCGTCGACTTTTAAAAAGTCAGCTACGACCGTGACCGGTTCGGTTGCGGCAATGCCCTGGTTGCCCGACCCGGAGTTAGTCATGGCCGGAAAAGCAGCCCCGCCCATACGAGCGTCGGAGGCCGCGACGGAACGGATGCGAACGGCCTGCATCAAGTCGTCGGCCAAGAGACCTTTTTTAATCATTCGCTGCAGGTTGTAACCTACCTTGAGGCCGTACGTCCCCGTCAGGCCTTCTTTCGACAAGTGGTCGTTGAGGCGTTCCGCTTCCATCAAGAAAGCGATGTCTTCGTACGGTACGCATTCGGCAAAATCGACGATCTTTGCCAGCGTCAGGCCATTGAGGAAGGCAATCTTGGGATCTTCTTCGCTGCCGGCCTCGACGCGTTCATCCAGAATCGGCCGACCGTCTTTTTCGATATAAACGATATTCGTATGGTCATCGACGATGATGACCTGAACCCGATGATTTTCGCCGTAGACGACGGCTTCGGCATAGAGCACATGCGGCGTATTGTCTTTTACAGAAACGGTTATCTTGCCGTCAGCAACGTATTTTTTCCCAAGAGCCACGACGTCCGGCGTCAGATGCTGCAGCACCTGAAGGCCGGCATCGGCATCGCCGCCGATCGCGCCGACAGCAGCCGCAATGGCAAGACCCGGCATGCCCGTTCCCGGCACGGTGACGCCCATGCCGTTTTTCATCAAATTGGCGGACACCAGGCCATCGATAAAGCGCACCGGTTCGCCGAGTTCACGGGCAGCGACCGCTGCCGCGTAAGCCAGAGCAATCGGTTCGGTACAACCCGTCGCCGGCGTTACATCCGTTTTTATGATATCAATCATTTGCTTCCACACAGCCATCTTCTCCATGGTACTAACCTGCCTTTTTTTCATAGATTTCCCCGCACCCCGTCTTTATAATATTATAATAACATTTTATTCATGCTCATACAACATAAGACGATTTGAGTTCCCCTTCGGAACCCGGCCTAAAAAAGCACAAAAAGGCAGCCTCCCGCCAACCGTTATGCCGCCGAAAGGGGCATGACAACTGAAGGTAAACTGCCTTTCCATATACATGTTTCAAGCAGGCACGACTGACTGCTTAATCTTCTCCGATGATACGGACTTCTGTTTCCAAATGGACGCCATGGGCCTGTTCGACCCGAGCCTGCACTTCATGGATGACGTTGAGGACGTCCTTAGCTGAGGCATGGCCCGTGTTGACGACGAAGCCGGCATGTTTCGTCGATACCTGGGCATCGCCGCAGGACAGGCCTTTTAAGCCGGTCTGGTCGATGAGGGTCCCGGCAAAATATCCCGGCGGCCGCTTAAAGGTACTGCCGGCACTGTGCATCTCGAGGGGCTGCTTGCTGCGGCGGCGATGCATGAGATCGTCCATCTTGGCCTGGATTTCGTCCCCCTTGCCGCTGCGCAGGGTCAATTCGACTTCGACGACGAATTCCTGAGACTTCTGGAATCGACTCTGGCGATAAGAAAAGCCGAAGTCCGGTGCTTCATAGGTACGGACGCTGCCCTTGCGGTCTACGACGCGTACCCGCGACACAACATGGCTCATTTCGCCGTCGTAAGCGCCGGCGTTCATGAATACGGCCCCACCGAGGGTTCCCGGAATGCCGCAGGCAAATTCCATCCCTGTCAGGCCGTTTTCCTGAGCGAACTGGCAGACGTCCTTTAACATGTACCCGGCACTGGCCAAAATTTTGCGGTCATGGCAGGCCAAGGTCTTTTTCAAAGACTGCAGCTGAATGACGACGCCGCGAATACCGCCGTCGCGGACGAGGACGTTGGACCCGCCGCCGAGGACAGTGACGACCAAGTCTAGTCGCCGGGCAGCCCGGATGGCCAAAGACATTTCCTTAACCGATTCGGGCAGCACTAATACATCTGCCGGACCGCCGACGGCAAAAGTCGTATGTTCACTCATCGGTTCATTCAGCAGGATCCGTCCTGTGGGAATGGATTTACTTAATTCTGAGACAAAAGTCGTCAGTGCATATTTATTAATCAAGGATGCTCATTCCTTCTGCCATTGCATTTTGAATAATCTGAAATACTTCACCGGCCATAGTCTGCCATTTATTGTAATGGGTCAAATATTCTACAGCCGTTTCATTCCTTTTCACTAATTCGGCTTTCTGATTCAACAGTTCGATTTTCTTGCGGATCGGTTTATCCCCCATCGACTGAGCATAGGCTAATTGAGCCTGAAGCATCAGAAAATCACGGACCAGCTTCTTGGTCTTTTCGTCGCTGTTAAGCTTCTCACCGGCAGCGAGAAGGGCCTTATATTCTTCACAATCCTGAATGACACCGGCCAATTCATGGGCCTTATCATAAATTTCCACGTTTTACACCTCATTATTCTAAAAATAGAGGGCCTTGACTATCGAAGATTCTTAATGCCAATGCCGCTCTTGGCCAAGCCCGGGAAACCGAGCTGACGCATAGCTTCATAGGATACGATGGCGACGGTATTCGACAGGTTGAGACTCCGTGCATCTTCTACCATAGGGACCCGGAAACAGCGTTCAGGATTGGCCTTTAACAGGTCTTCCGGAAGGCCTTTTGTTTCCTTGCCGAATACGAGAAAGTCGTCTTCTTGGAACCGGATATCGGCGTAACACTGTTCCGATTTCGTCGTTAAATAAAAAAAGCGATGCTCCTTATATGTATCCAGGACTTCCTGAAAATTTTCATGGACCCGGACATCGACGAGGGACCAGTAATCGAGTCCTGCCCGTTTTAAGTGCTTATCATCAATGGAAAACCCTAAAGGCTTTACCAAGTGCAGTGAAATATGATTGGCTGCACACAACCGGGCGACGTTGCCCGTATTGCCGGGAATTTCCGGCTCTACCATTACGATATGCATGTTATATCACTCTCCAATGGATATTGTACAGGATTTATACAGGAAGTACAAGAGGAACATTGCGTTTATGACTTTTTTATGGTACACTTATGAATAATAGTTATTGTTTAATAGAAATACAGTTTTTCTGTAAATTTTTTAGAAAGAGGTGTCTTTTTATGGACAATTTTGACAACATTGCTCAGTACCCTATGTATTTCGCTCCCGGCTGTAGATTGCTGCAGCTGCAGCCCCAGATGGTTTCCGAAGTCTACGACTACCTGCGTCAGCTCTTCGGCAGCAAAATGCATCTCTACACCCGCTGCTGTTTCCTCGACGACGCCAACCAGCACAACGACGAAGCCGTCTTCATCACCTTATGCGATACCTGTTTCAAAATCTATGGTGAAACCTATGCCAACCTGCATATGCGCGACTTCTGGAACGTCTATGACGAATATAAAGACGTCTATCCTCTCGGCGACAAAGAAGACGAACTCCGCAAGACCTTGAAGAACACCTTCTGTGGCTCCCTCCCGCAGAAACACGTCAAGGACTGGCTCGAAGAATGGAAGAAATGGAGCTTGAACAGTACAGAAAAAGACTGATTCGTCTTTAGGAGCAGAGGCTATCATGAAATTTAACTACTATGGTCATTCCGCATTCACCCTTTCTGATGACGCTACGACGATTCTCTTTGATCCGTTCATTACCGATAATCCTTGGACAGATATCTGTCCCACTGATATTGCCTGTCAATACATCATCATCACCCACGGTCACGGCGACCACTACGGCGATGCTGAAGCCATTGCCAAAGCAAATGACGCGACGATTATCAGCACGGCAGAAATCGCAAACAAGGCGAGCGGCGCCGGCTGTAAGGCTCATGCCATGCACGTTGGCGGCAGCGCGTCTTTCCCCTTCGGCAAGGTGCGGCTGACTCCGGCCTTTCACGGCTCGGGCATTGCAGGCGGACTGGCCTGTGGTGTCATCGTCGAATTCGGCGGCAAACGCGTCTATTTTGCCGGCGACACGGGCCTCTTCTCAGATATGAAAATTCTCGATCGCTTCGGTCAAATCGATTGCGCGGTCCTGCCCATTGGCGACAACTTCACCATGGGCATGGAGGATGCGGCCTTGGCAGCTTTATGGGTGCAGCCCCATTTCGTCATCCCCATCCATTACAAGACCTGGCCGATCATCGAAGCCGACCCTCAGGAGTACAAAACGTTAACCGAAACGAAGTACAACATTCCTGTACAGGTCGTAGATCCGGGAACGACATATGAATTCTAGCTTTCCAAAAAGGAGCTGACTTATGGCAGCTCCTTTTTTTGTTCCCCTGTCACATAGAAAGGACGCCTTCTTTTGATTATTCCTGATTTTTATCCCCATTTCTGCTGCAAGGCCGGTGACTGTCGGCACACGTGCTGCAAGGGCTGGGAAATTGACATCGACGACGATACGGCCGCTTACTATCAAGAACTGCAAGGTCCTTTAGGCGAGACCGTCCGCAGCCATATAGAAAAAGGAGAAGATGCCTGGCACTTCATCCTGACAAAAGATGAGTCCTGTCCCTTCCTCCGTACAGACGGACTCTGCCGCCTCATCCGAGAAGGCGGCGAAGATCTCCTCTGCGACATCTGCCGCCTCCATCCCCGCTTCTTCGAGGTCGTGACCGACAAAGGCGGTTCGGAAAGAGAACTCGGCGGCGTCGGCCTTGCCTGTGAAGCGGCCTGCGAACTGCTGCTGAAAGAACGTACTCCCCTTTATTTCTTCGACAGTGACGATCCGTCCGCCGCTTGGACCTTATCGGACCTCCTGACAAGCCTCGGCTATACGCTGCAGGCAGACAGCCTCACCTATAAGCCTGACACGTCAAAAAAGGGCACGGACCGACTGTTGACCGTCCTCACTGAAACCGAACCCATCGACGACGCATGGACGGCCTCCCTCACGGCCTTGACCAAAGAAAGGCCGACGGAAGACAGTTTACAGGCTTCCCTCCGAAAGGACCGCCCTTTATACCAAAGGATATACGACTACATCTTTTACCGTCAGCTGGAAAACTTTGCAGGCAACCCCTTAGAAGTTCTGTCTCGATATGCCGGCCGCAGTACGGACTTTATCGCCCTTACGGCAGCCGCCTCGGGCGATCTTTCCGAAGCGCTGCGCCGCTGGTCGGAGCAAATCGAATACGATATGGATAACGTAAGGCTTTTACAAGAAGCAGTCCTTACGGGCCGACTGTAAACCGGAAAACATCAAAAAAGCCCTGTTTCAGGTAGATCCTGAAACAGGGCTTTTTTCTCAAGGAAAGGCCTTCCCACTACGGTTCGGGAATGTGCTGGGCCAAATCCTTGGTTATTTCTATGTGACTGAAATATTGGTGGCTCTTCCACAAAAGAGCGCTAAAGGCACTGAAGGTCAGGCGGAACCGGAAATGGTTGAAACTGATGGGTCCTTCAAACAGGGGGACGCGGTCGAGATCATAAGGGTCATCCCAGGGAAAATCGCGGCCTGTATTGACCGTAAAGGCGTAGCGGTACCCCGCTTCCTTCGTTTCCTCCATGACCATGTCATTATACTTCCCTTCCGGAAAGGCAATGAATTCACAAGGTTTTCCCGTGGCCTTTTCAATAGCCGCCTTCGAGGCCTGCAGTTCATAGCGCGCACCGGCCCGATCGAAGCTGGTCAGTGGCTTATGGCTCATCGTATGGGATCCGAATTCCATCCCGTCAGCCGCCATTTCATGAACCTGGTCCCAAGTCAGATAGCCCGGTGTCCCCACGAGGTTGATGATGAGGAAGATCGTCCCCCTCATGTGGTACTTCTTTAAAATGGGATAGGCATCTTCATAATTGTCGACGTAGCCGTCATCAAAGGTAATCAGGACCGGCCGGTCGGGCAGGTCGCCTTCGCCCCGCATATAGGCATCGAACTGTTCCAGGGTAATAGCATGGTAGTCGTTGTCATGAAGGTACTTTATCTGTTGTTCAAAATCGGCAGGCTTCATAGTCAGGACGGTATTGAACTTATTATTTACCTGGTGATAGTTCAAGACAGGTACACCGGTCAGATGATAGTTGGTCGAACCGAAATACCAAAAGGAAAACACACCGATGAAGAGGACCAAGACGGTAAGGATGACGCCAATGATCCAGGAACATATTTTTTTCACCATAAGACTTCCTTTATTTTTTCATTTTTTCTGCGGTCTTGAAAAAATGGTTCTCTGTCAGCCATTCTTGATTTCCCGTTTCCAAGGCTTCTTTCAATTCCTTGATACAGATATTTTCCATCTGAATCGTCTCGATGGTCGTCGTCATGTATTTGGTTTCTTCGTACAGGTAGTTGTCCCATTCTTCTTTTACGACGCCCTCTTTTAATGCAAAGAGCAGGTCTTCCGATTCCTGCTGTATCGCCAGTAATTCAGTCCAATGGGCGTATTCTTCTTCCGTCAGGACGAACTCACCGTACATATCCGTTTCCAGTTGTTCCTGGGAACAGACAATCGGCTTGGCATAGTCAATTCCCGTCTCGCGGTCATAGACGTGGAGCTCACGGTTTTCTCCATTGACACTAACGCGCATGGTGTACACCTCCGCTTGAGTTTAATCAAAGTAAATACAAGTTCTATTATACAGGATTTTAAGGCCGCGTCAAAGGGATTTTTGCAAACAAAAAAAGAACCGACGCAGTCGGCCTGAGCCTCACTGCGGCAGTTCTTTTCTTCACGTATTTACGCTTCTACAGGGTATACGCTGACTTTGCGGTTGTATTTACCAGCGCGTTCGAACGCAACTTTGCCTGCAGCCGTAGCAAATAACGTATCATCTTTGCCGATGCCTACGTTCGTGCCCGGATGGAAGTGCGTACCACGCTGGCGAACGATGATGTTGCCGGCTTTAACGATGACGCCGTCGTGGCATTTTACGCCAAGGCGTTTCGATTCGCTGTCACGACCGTTACGCGTGGAGCCTGTCCCTTTTTTATGAGCGAAAAGCTGTAAGTTGAAATTGAACATTCCGTCCACCTCCTGACATCTATAAGTCGAGTACGACGTATTCTCCATACTGTCGCACCATTTCCTGCAATCCTCTTGCCATAGTCCCTAAAATAATCTCTGACGCTTCAGAGGGGTTAGGAACCGTTACCGATAAGAATCCTTCGTTTACTTCATAGGGTACGTCCTTCGAAGCATACTCCATGAGACCCAACAAAGCAGTCTGTGACAGTGCTGATACGGCGGCACAGACAATATCGCTTCCTTCTTCCGCATAATCGGCATGGCCGCTTATGGTAAATCCCGTATAGCGATATTCCTTATCTCGATGCATCGTAATGGTAATCATTAGCCTTCGATTTTTTCGATAGAAACCTTCGTGAAAGGCTGACGATGGCCCTGACGACGACGGTAGTTAGATTTTGCTTTGTATTTGAAAACAAGGATTTTCTTTTCTTTACCCTGAGCCAATACTTTTGCCGTTACTTTAGCGCCTTCGACAACGGGAGCACCTACTTTAACATCACCGTCGTTGACGACTGCCAATACCTGGTCGAATACGACATTGGAATCAACATCAGCATCCAACTTTTCGACAAAGATATTGTCGCCTTCCTGGACACGATACTGTTTTCCACCTGTTTTGATAATAGCGTACATGAGTGACACCTCCTCATCAATATACTCGCTGGATACGGCGTTCCGTAAAAGGACACTTACAAGCCTCTCCACGCGGCTTATCCATAGCCACTTATGCTACGACTCATCTACTATATCATGAATCATCGGGACTGTCAATATAAAAGCCTGTGGAAACTTACAAAACAGCCCTTGTCCCGGACAGACAATATCCCCGTCACGGCCGAGCCGATAACGGGGATATTCGAGAGAAACGGTATTAGTTTCCGTTGTGATTAAAGTAGTCCGCCAACCCTTTTACAATGCTTTCGGCAAAGTTCTGCTGCTGAGCGTCCGTATTAAGAGCCTGTTCTTCACTCGGATTGGAGATGAATCCCAGTTCGAGGAGCGTCGCCGGCATGTTGGTATGCAGGAGGACGTAGAAATTGGCCGTCTTGACACCGCGGTCCGAGAAGTTCGTCGCCTTCATGTTCTGCTGGTGAATGTAGTTGGCCAGGCCGTAATCATAAGGCGTCTTGCTGTTGTAATAGGCCGTGACACCGCCGGCAGACGGTGAATCGAAGGAATCGATGTGGATGCTGATGAATACGTCAGCCTTGGCGGCATTGCCAATGTTGCTGCGGGCCTGCAGTTCTTCTACAGCACCGTCATAAGGAGCATAGACGTCGACGTCGGTCGTGCGGGTCATAACGACGTTGGCACCGGCTGCATTCAACAAGGAAGCAACCTTCTTAGAAATAGCCAGGGTAATGTCTTTTTCCTTCGAAAAAGAACCGACAGCACCGGAATCGCTGCCGCCATGACCGGGATCGATGGCAATGGTCTTGCCCTGAAGCCCCTTAGTCAGGCTGTAAGACTGGCTGCTGGCGTAGACAGGAACCGTCGTAGCCGATGGTTTGGTCGGAGTCGTCGTCTTTGTCGGCGACTTCCAGGTCGAAGACGGCTTTACAGCCGGTTTAGACGTGGTCTTACTGTTCTTGTCGGTACTCCACTGACTCCACTGTTTAACCTTACCGGACTTATCGTTTATGTCGATGACGACGCGGCTTGAACCTTTCGCACCCGTCGCCCCGGGAAGGGTAAAGACTTTGACGTCGTTCTTGGTCACCGCCTGGGGCACCTTGATGGTGACATCCGTACCGGCTGAGCGCGACGACAGTTTCACGCGGGATATGACATTACTATTAGGTTTGTAGGTTTTATCTACCTTCTTACCGATACTGGTATTGGGCAAGGTTACAAAAACATACTCGCCAGAGTTATCGATGTAAAGTTTGGGATTTACCTTGCCGCTGACATCGAGAACGGTCCGGACAAAAGGCGTATTGGCATCGTTTCGCGTTGCCGTCCGCACATTGGTAATTTCCGTTTTCGCCGCTGCATGAGCTGATACCATCGGGATCAGACAGATGAGCATGATAAGCGGAAGCATCCATATTTTTTTAAGCACGCTATCTTCTCCTTTACGATCCTAAACTGTTAACTTATTTATTATCCCACGAATAGCCGAAAAAGTCCATATTGGAGTGAAAATAAGTCAAATACCTGTTTGATTTCCGCAAGTTTTCACAAAATACGCCCAGCTTCATCAAAATTGAATCACATCGAATGATGCCGGCACCCCTTTCATTCGAACGCCACGTTGAATCGCAGTCCCTGACAAAGATTCCCCATGCAGCTGTCTAAAAAATCTGCCATCGAGGCGGAAACGACTGATCAGCCCTTCCCTTTCACCCCCTTTATACGACAAATGGCCGCACATTGACAAGGTGATCGTCTGAACCGTCGCCCCTTTCGTCATCCACCGCCGGGCTATGATGCGAAAGAGGACTGCCAATATTGACAGTCCTCTTTCGTGTTTTATCTATGCAGGGGAGGATGAATATTAGAACAAGAAGTTGATTTCTACATCCGTAAATTCATCGGGATCGTCCGAGCCGTGTTTCGCTTTGGTGCCAAAGGTCTGAGCAGCCGTAAGGACGACGTTCTTCGCTAAGGTGTAGTCGATGCCGACACCCCAAGACTTGACGTTGTCGAGGACGCTGTCATCGCGCCAAGAGTTGGTCGCACCGCCGAGGAGAGCGCCTTTGTCGGAGTTGAGGTATTCAACCCAAGCATCCCAAGTGCCTTTCGTATCGCTGTCGGCCGAACCGTAGGTCAATTTGCCGATCCATACTTCCGGATCCTTCGTATATCCATCGCTGAGGGCAGCGCTGTTGCTGTTGATCTTTTCATAGTTCGCCAAAGCGTTCCACTTGCCAAAATTCAAGCTGGCATACGCACCCCAGAGATCATCGGCTGCAAAGTAGTCGCCTGTATTGGCGCCGCCGCCGACGGAGAAATCATTGTAATAAGCACCGATAGCCGAGCCTGCCGAGCTGCCGCCGCCGAAGATGCCTTCTAAGACGCCGTAGCCGGTCTTGACGCCGTCAAAGCCTTCGTCGTCGTTACCTGCAATGTCGCCGGCTTTAAACTTACCATAGCCGCCGGTTACCGCAAAGTGGTCGCCGGAATAGGACAATTCAGCCCGGTCGAAGACGTCGCCGTACTGGAAGCCGTAGGCATGGTCACCGCCGAGGACGTACGTATCGGTACGGCCGACGCTGAGGTTCCACGTATTGCCGCCGAAGTTGTAGTCGACTTTGGCATTGTCCGTAAAGATGTCGTTGTTGCTGTCAGCTGCACCGTTATCGGCAAAGTTAAGGTCGTTGGTGCTGATACCGTAGGTTACCGTCGTGCGGTCATTGACCTGAGCATTGGCACGAATACGAACGCGGTAATCCCAAGACGCATCGTTGCGGTAGCCGGCGCCGTCGTTGCCGTTGGCCGAGCCACGGCTCTGGTGCTGGAAGCGGACACGAGCATCACCGGTCAATTTGACATTGCCGACGCGGTTTTCAAGGGCACTGACGCGAACGCCGAGATTATTGAGTTCATCAGCAAATTCATCGGCCAATTTGTTAATCAAGGCACGCTGTTCAACAGAAGCCTTATCCATGTGAGCCATGGCTTTAGCAACCATTTCGGCAGCTTCATAACGGGTAATGTTGCGCTGACCCTGGAAGTGTTCCCCGTCGACGCCCTGGATGATGCCGGCATCGGCCAGTTCTACGACGGATTTGTAAGCCCAGCTGTCAGACGGTACATCGACGAAGGGATTGGCTGCAAAGGCGCTGGCAGCACCGACAGCCATCATAACGGCTAAGGTTGTTGTGATTTTCTTTTTCATTATGTATACCTTCTTTCTTGGTTTTCAAGCCAGAAATGACAGGCTATACAGATTATCTTCATTCGCTGCAATCGAGTGTTCCTAATTTCCTCTCACCTAAAACAAAGATAAATACTGTCTCAAGCCCCCATCTCATAGCTTGTTACAATGAGTACATACTTATTATAGCCTTACTTGATATTGGTTGTCAATATCTTATTTATTGTATATATTTTTTATCCACAATAAGCATAAAACCCGCCGCTCAGCCATCGGTAAAAATTCTCGACAAAAAAGGCCCTGCAAAAAAATGCAGGACCTTTGTGATAAATCTCCTTATTCAGCTGTCGGCGGTTTGTATTTCGGCGACATGGGATTCGTTTGAGGCGTGAGGTTCTTCATGCGGCCCAACTGATCGCTCTTATCGGAAAAATAGGTATGTAAGGTAAATTCTGCCATTTCCGACAGCGGTTCATCGAGGAATACTTCATAGAGTTCGGCGATTTCCGGATTCTGCCAGCTGGCCTTGACGTCCGTATCGGCATCGCTCTGATACAAGGACGCCGTCCGGGCTTCTTGCACCTTTTTGATTTGGGGCATCTTAACTTTCGGCTGACCGCCTCCGCCGATGCAGCCGCCGGGGCAGGCCATGATTTCAATGAAGGAATAGTCTTCAAAGGCATCTTCCTTGATGAGTTCGTCGATAAAGGCCCGGGCATTGGCAAGACCGCTGATAGCTGCGACGTGGATGACGAAGTGACCGAAGATGACCGTCGCTTTCTTGACGCCCTGCAGGCCTCGTACCGGTTCAAAGGGGATGAAGTCCTTCGGTGCCGGACGACCGGTGAACATATGGTATGCCGTACGGATCGCCGCTTCCATAACGCCGCCGGAGTTGCCGAAAATACGGCCGCCGCCGGACGAGGAGCCGAAGGTCTTATCGAAATGGCTGTTTTCCAAGCTGTCGAAGTCGATATTTTCTTCCTGAATCCATTTGGCCAATTCCCGCGTGGTAATACAGATATCGGTATCGCGGATTTCCGGTTCATCCCAGAAAAGGCCGGCCGCGCTCAGCTGAGGACGGCGGATTTCAGATTTCTTCGCCGTACACGGCGTAACGCAGACGTTGACGATTTTCTTGGGATCAATATTCTTCTGCTGGGCAAAATACGTCTTGATGATCGGGCTCAAGATGCTGATCGGGCTCTTCGTCGACGACAGGTGGGGAATGAGGTCCGGATAGAAAGTTTCCGCAAACTCGACCCAGGCCGGGCAGCAGCTGGTGAACTGCGGGATAGGAATTTCTTCCGACTGCAGGCGGTGCAGAAGTTCCATGGCTTCTTCCATGATGGTCATATCGGCACCGAAGTCGGTGTCAAAGACGTAGTCTGCACCGAGGGCGCGAAGAGCCGATACCATTTTTCCTTCGACGAAGCTGCCCGGTTCCATGCCAAAGGCTTCGCCGAGGCCGACGCGGACGGCCGGAGCCGTCTGAAAAATAACGATCTTATCAGGATCGTTCAAGGCCTCCTTGACCCGGCCGACGTCATTGACTTCGTTAATGGCATCAAAGGGGCAGGCTGTCGCACACTGGCCGCAATGGACGCAAATCGGCAAATCGCCGGTACTGGACAGGGAGTAATAGTCGAGTACGGTCTGCGTGTCGGCACAGGCTCTGCGGCATAAGGTACAGTTCTTACACTTAGTCACGTCGAACTGAACGGCACAGTTATGTTCATCAATGGGGACGCGGCGGTCGATGTTTTCAAAGCGGGAATGAAATTCAGGCATGGCGAATACTCCTTTTCGGTCTGAAATTTAAAATGCTGGTATGATGTTGGCAGCGCCAAGAACTATGTAACATTTTATCACAAACTTTGTTACTTATAGGATAATACAAACCAGCATAAATTTCCATTGCTTTTAGAGAATTCGACCACCTTTTTTGCCATATTTTCTATGCTTTTTTATCATGTTTAAAAAATTACGGTTACTCCCCTTTTAAATCTTCTAATTCACACCATCTTTCCGTCAAAGCATCTACTTTCTCTTGCGTTTCCTTTTGATCGGCCAAGAGGGTTTCCACTTGTTCGTAATTACTGCCGGCAGCGGCGATAGCCGCGTTGATCCCCTTGAGCATGGCCTCGTAACGAGGCAGTTCTTCCGTAATTTTCTTCAGCTCTTCTTCTTGGCGCCGGGTCAGTCCGGCCTTAATCTGTACCGTTTTTATATTCGTTTTAGTAATAGAAGGCCCAGAGGCTTTTTCACTTTTCTTTTCTTGGTGATGACTGTATTTTTCTTCCAAGTATTCACTATAATCGCCATAAAATCGTTCCCACAGCCCCGCGTGTAATGTGAAAAGTTTATCAACCACCCGATCCAAGAAGTAACGATCGTGAGACACGACGAGGACGACGCCTTGGAAGGTGTCGAGATAATTTTCAAGGACCGTCAAGGTCGGAATATCGAGATCATTCGTCGGTTCGTCCAACAAGAGAACGTTAGGCTGATCCATGAGCAGGCGCAGTAAATACAGGCGCCGACGCTCACCGCCGCTCAACTTGGCAATGAACGTATGCTGCATCTCTTCGGTAAACAGGAATTGGTCGAGGAGGCGCGTCGCCGAAATGCGCTGGCCGAATTGATTGACTACAAAGTGGCCCCGTTCCTGGATGTAATCGATGACCCGCATCGATTCATCGAAATCGGGAAGCTGTTGCGTAAAGAAGCCGAAGCGGACGGTCTGACCGATGGTAAGGGATCCTTCCGTCGGAACTAATTGGCCGGCCAGGACTTTGAGCAGGGTCGACTTGCCGACGCCGTTGGCACCGATGATGCCGATGCGGTCGTGTTTAACGACGTGATAATCGACGTGTTGGAACAAGGGTTTGGCCGGGTCGTAACCAAAGGCCACATCATCGATGTCGAGGATCGTTTTCCCCAAGCGGGCTGACGTGTCGAGAAACTCGACTTCGCCGATGGGCTTGCCGTTTTCAATAGCACAGAGCTGTTCGTACCGTTCTTTTCGGGCCTTCTGTTTCGTCGACCGCGCCTGGGCGCCGCGCTGAATCCAGGCTTTTTCCCGACGGATGAGGTTGCGCCGCTTGGCTTCACTGGCTTCATCCCGTTCCAGCCGTTCCTGACGAAGTTCGAGATATTGGCTGTAATTGCCGGCATACGTATAGACGCGGCCTCGGTCGAGTTCGATCATCGAATCGACGACCGTATCGAGAAAATAGCGGTCATGGGTACTGAGCAGAATCGCCGATTTACTGTCGCGGAGATATTCTTCCAGCCAAAGGATTGTCTGTTCGTCGAGATGGTTCGTCGGTTCGTCCATAATCAAAAGATCACAGGGCATAATCAGGGCCCGGGCCAGGCCCAGACGTTTGCGCTGGCCGCCGGACAGGTCATCGACGGATTTCGTAAGGTCAGAAATCCCCAATTTGCCAAGGATGATTTTGGCTTTCGCTTCCAGTTCCCATGCCTGTTCCCGATCCATTTCGGCACTGAGGGAGACGACGGCCCGGTCATCCCCTTTTTGAACGGCATCTTCGTACTGCTGCAGGAGCTTCATGACCGGCAGATTGCCGTCGAGGACACTCTCAAGAACCGTGTGGCCCGGCACGAACTGCGGTTCCTGGGGCAAATAATGGATGCGCGCCTTGGGATTGAACCACAAGCTTCCGCTGTCCATATCAGACAGGCCGGCAATGATTTTGAGGAGGGTCGTCTTCCCCGCCCCATTAAGGCCGATAAGGCCCAATTTTTGCCCGCTGTCAATGGCAAAGGTTACGCCGTCAAAGAGGACTCGAAGTCCATATGATTTCTTTACCTGTTCTACCGTTAATATATTCATTATGATGCATCACTTTCTCTATCTGGATTTTACGTTTACACTAGCACAAAGACTGCCAAGATGCAAGCCTTTCGGCCGGCCTTTGACTATATACAAGGCCTGGCAAATGTGATAAAATTAGTTGTTATCGTGATAAATTTCTAGAGAGATAAGGGGTTACTATGGCAAACAAGTTTATCTCGGGCACCTTGATCCTGACCTTGTCCGGCTTTGTCGTCAAAGCCATTGGCAGTATCAACTGGATCATCTTGTCCCGTATTCTCGGCGGCGAAGGCATCGGCATCTATCAGATGGCCTTTCCGATTTACCTCTTGGCACTCGATATTTCCAGTGCCGGCCTTCCCATTGCAATTTCCATTATTACGGCTGAAAAAGTAGCCAAAGAGGATTACTTCGGAGCGCAGCGCATCTTTCACGTATCCTTGTCGATGCTGTGTACGACGGCCTTTGTCCTGAGTGTCCTCATGTTCTTTGGCTCCAGTTTCCTTATCGATGAACATATCATCCGAGAAAGCCGGGCTTACTACTCGCTCATCGCCCTGGCACCGGCCATCTTCTTTACGACGATCATCGCCGGCTATCGCGGCTATCTACAAGGCTGGCAGCAGATGACGCCGACGGCCTTGTCCCAGATCGTGGAACAGCTGGTCCGCGTCGTCGTCATGCTGGGCTTTGCCGCCCTCCTGTTGCCGTACGGCCTCGATTATGCGGCCGGCGGCGCCAGTCTCGGTGCCGGAGCCGGGGGCCTTGCCGCCTGGCTGGTTCTCGTCTATTACTATTATAAACTGAAGCGGTCCCTTCCCGTCGACGGACCTGTTTTCGAACAGGAAAAAATCAAGGATATCTTAAAGCGCCTCATCGTCCTGGCGATTCCTATTTCCCTGTCGAGCATCATGCTCCCCGTCGTTTCCAACCTCGATCTGCTCATCGTACCGCGGCGGTTAGAAGCTGCCGGCTACGCTACCCATCAGGCAACGGCCCTCTTCGGCTATCTGACAGGCATGTCGGTCCCGCTCATCAATCTGGCCACCATTTTGACAGCCGCCATGGCCATGAGCCTGGTACCGGCCATCAGTCACAGCTTTACCTTGAAAGAATACGGTGAAATCAGGGAACGGACGGCAACGTCCATGCGCATCGCCTTTTTGGTCACCATCCCTTTCAGTGTCATCCTCTACGTCATGGCAGAACCTATCGTCACCTTCATCTACAACGCCCCGGCCGCAACAGACGCGACAAGGGCCGTGGCCATCGCCATCTGTTTCTTAGGGCTGCACCAGATTTCAACGGCCATCCTTCAAGGCCTCAAGAAGCCGAAGATTCCGGTCATCAACATGGCCCTGGCCTGTATCGTCAAAGTCCTCTGCAACTGGTTCTTAGTCGCCATCCCGGCCTTTGGCATTACCGGTGCCGCCTATGCCACCGTCGCCGACATCGGTGTCGCTGCCGTCCTCAACATGTGTTTCATCTACCGTGAGATCGGCTACGTCATTGAAGTCAAGGTCATCTTAAAGAACATCGTCTCGGCTGCCGTTATGGGCGTCGCCATGTACTTTATGTACCCTTACCTCTTCAGCCATATCGGCCTCTTCTTGGCCCTCTTCCTATCGTGCATCATCGGATCAGTCATCTACATTGGCGGCATGGTCTTAAGCGGCGGCGTCACCCGTCAGGATGCTGCCAAAATGCCCTTTATCGGCCGATTCATCTAAATTCATCTGACACAACAAAAGGAGCTGCCCCTTAGGACAGCTCCTTTTTTATGGAAAATTTGAGAAATCAGTTAATAAGCAATACAGACGTAAGATTATTTGCGGTATTTTTCGACGAAGCGGCCCATTCTCTTCAGCGCTTCTTGAATCGTTTCCATGCTGGTTGCATAGGAGATGCGGACAAAGCCTTCACCCTGTTCGCCAAAGGCCGTACCCGGAACGACGGCAACTTTTTCTTCCTGTACCAATTTTTCGCAGAATTCAGAAGACTTCATGCCCGTGCAGCGAATATCCGGGAAGATGTAGAAGGCGCCCTTCGGTTCAAAGACCGGCAGGCCGATGTCGCGCAGGCCTTTATAGATAACTTGGCGGCGGCGGTCGTATTCCTGACGCATAGCTTCTACTTCTTCATCGCAGTCCTTGAGGGCCGTAATCCCACCGAACTGAGCCGTCGTGTTGGCGCACATGATGGCATACTGGTGGAGTTTCAAAATCGGTGCCAATCCGTCGCGAGGTGCGCAGATATAGCCGAGACGCATGCCGGTCATAGCATGAGCCTTGGAGAAACCGTTAAATACGATCGTCCGTTCGCGCATGTCTGGTAATTTAGCGAAGGTCGTAAATTTAGCATCGCCGTACATGAGTTCACAGTAAATTTCGTCAGCCATGACGATCAAATCGTGTTTTTTAACGAATTCAGCGATGGGCATCAATTCTTCGGCCGTCATAACCGTACCGGTCGGGTTGTTCGGATAGCCGATAACCAAGGCTTTCGTCTTCGGCGTAACGACTTTTTCCAGAGCGGCCACGCTCAGTTTGAAATCATCTTCCGGATAAGTCGGTACGAATACTGCTTTCCCGCCGGCTAATTCAACAGCTGCCGGATAAGCTACATAAGCCGGGTCAGGAATGAGGACTTCGTCGCCCGGTTCGGTCATAGCCAACAGAGCCATTGCCAAGCCTTCGGAAACGCCGACCGTGACCAAGATTTCATCTTTCGGATCGTACTTGACGCCATAGCGTTTTTCAAAGGTTTCGCTGATGGTTTCACGAAGTTCCATCATGCCCGAGTTACCGGTATAGCTCGTTTCTTTCGCATCGAGGCTGGCCTTCATAGCATCGATAACTTTGTCGGGGGCCGCAAAATCCGGTTCGCCGATACTGAGGGACAGGACGCCTTCGACCTGGGCTGCAATATCAAAGAATTTGCGAATCCCCGATGGCTTGATAGCCCTAACATTTGCCGCTGTTTTGTCGTTCCAATTCATACTAATACACCGCCTTTTCCTATGATTATTTTTGCACTTTAATATGCATTCTTTACATATATTATATCACTTTTGCAAGAATGATAAAAGGTTTATAACAAAAAAAATACTGTCCTCGTGAGAGGAACAGCATTTTTTCTTATCTATTCGCTTATGGGCTTGTCAAAAAGATACTCTTCCCGGCCGACGGCTTTGCCGTTTTTCATATAGACTCGGGGAACGCGGCGGGATAAATTGCACATGATTTCATAATTAATCGTACCGCAGACACGGGCGATTTCTTCGATGGAAATGAAGCTGTCGCCTTGCTGACCGAAGAGAACAACTTCGTCGCCGGCATGAACGTTGGCTTCACCGCTGACATCGATCATGCACTGGTCCATGCAGATGGTCCCGACCTGAGGGACGCGGTGGCCGTGATAGAGGACGTCGACCTTACCCGACAAAATGCGGGAATACCCATCGGCATAGCCTACGGGAAGGGTCGCGATTTTACGGCGGTCCGGTGCCGTATAGTGCCGGCCATAACTGACAGTCGCCCCGGCATCGATGAGTTTGACGTGGGCGATGCAGCAGCGAAGGGACATGACCGGCCGCAGGTCGTAAGGCGTAATATCGATTTCCGGCGACGGTTCACAGCCGTACATGATGATACCCGGCCGCACCATGTCGCAGTAATATTCGGGAAGCTCGAGGACGGCCGCACTGTTGCAGCAGTGGCGAAGGGCGATGTCGATGCCTTCTTCTTCCATACGCTTACACATCCAGCGAAAATGGCCGTACTGCTCACGCGTAAAGGCCTTATCCTCACAGTCCGATACGGCAAAATGGGTAAAGATACCGCGGACTTCGATATTGGGCAGGGCTGCCAAGGTCTTGATGTCGGCGACGCTGGCTTCATTGACGGGAAAGCCGACGCGGCTCATGCCCGTATCGATGGCGATATGAACTCGCAAGACCTTGCCCAGGCGCCGGGCTTCTTCAGAGAAAAACCGAGCATTTTTCAAGTTGAAGACGGCCGGTTCAATATCATAGGTAAGGAGTTCTTCCGTCCGCCTGGCATCGGTATGGCCGAGGATGAAGATTTCCTTATCGAGGTGGGCATAGCGCCGCAGTTCAACGGCTTCGTCTAAACTGGAAACGGCAAAGCAGTCGGCTCCGTTTTCGGCAAAGGTACGGGCCAATTCGACGCTGCCGTGGCCATAGGCATTAGCCTTGACGACGGCCGCTATCTTGACGTTCGGACCGACGTGTTTTCGAATCTGACGCATATTATGGGCCGCGGCATCGAGATCAATCTGGGCCCAAACGGCCCGCCGGGTAAAATTCATCGTACTTTCATAAGCATTCATATCTATATCGCCTTCCCCTATGGAACTTTCCGTATTGGTATCATCATAGCACAGGGCCTAGAGGCCGTCAATAAAACGGCACAGCCCGTCGAGAACCCGTTCTTCCCAGATATAATTGGTGCTGAAAACACCTGCGCTTCGAGGATCTTCTTCGGCTAAACCCGAGCCGTTCATGACGTAAGCAAAACCGCTTTTCGTCCCCGGCACGACAAAGAGACCCGATAAGAGGCCAAAGGCCTGCCCCGTATGCCCCCAAAGAGACACGTCCTTCCCTTCACACGGCCGGGCAGGACCGCTGCCGTCGACTCGAAATTCACCTAATCCATAGGTCAAGAGTGTCTTCCCGCAGGTATCGCCATTGTGGCCGTCATACTGCCACTGAGGCCGAAACATCTCCCGTAAGGAAGAAGGATGAAGGATTCGCCGCCCTCGATACGCCCCGTCATGAAGGATCATCTCGAGAGTCTGCCCCATTTCAGCCAGAGACAGGCGCAGGCCGCCTTGAGGTGAAAAAAAGGTGGCATTGGTCCCGGGCCGGTACCCATCCAGCTTATAGGTCTGACAGACCGTTTCTGCATAAGGATTTTGAAGGGCCATTGTTTCTTTTTCCGGCTGACGGCCTTCAAAGTCGTCGATCCGCCCCTGCCAGCTGCCGCCTTCATCGTCCTTGCCGTAAATGGTACCCAGCTTTTCAAATTCAGCCTGCGGCAGGTTGCCCGGTACATAGTCGCCTCGGCAATCGAGGTCCTTTAGGATGTGCCTTTTTTGATAGTCGTCAAAGCGCTGGCCGGTCACGGCTTCAATGACCGTTCCCAAGAGGCCGTAATTGAGGTTGCAGTAGGTAAAATACTGTCCCGGCACCTCTTCCGACGGCGCAAAATGCTGCCCCTTTTCCCAGTATGGGCTGTCGGGCTGAAAAAAGGCCTCTGCGGAAACGAATGGCGGGATGCTGTAGACCTTTCCGTCGCGCAGTCCCGACGTATGAGAGGTCAGCATGCGTACGGTCACCGGAATGTCGTCATAGTCCGGATGGCGCAGGCGAAAGCCAAGATAAGCGCTGACGTCGTCATCAAGGGACAATCTCCCTTCTTCGACGAGCTGCATGAGGGTAAAAACGGTGAACATCTTTGACACCGAGGCGATGCGAAAACGGCTGTCCATCGCCATCGGCAATGGTTTCGGCCGGAATCTTCGGATACCGCCGGCAAAGCGGTATACCTCGCGCCCCTCATGATAGACGACGAGGGCCAGTCCCGGAACTTGAAGCAACTCATCGCCAATCAAGGATGAAAAATAGCGGTCCCAATCTTGTATCATCATGTGCTCTCTCCTGGTAAAAAGGCCTTATAAAGGCAGGATTATCATCAAAAAAAGACTGCCCTTGCAGACAGTCTTCCCTTCGACCCCGGCAAGAGCTCCTTCCCTCTGAAAGGAAACGCTTATCCGCGGTAGTTTTCCGGATAAATGGTGATATCGAAGTGATTCTTATCCCATTCGTGTGTAATTTGATGCTTGTACGGGGCTAAGGCCGCGAGAAGGACTTCATAAGCCTTACTGCCCTGGTAGATGCCGTCATCGGAGATATCGACTTTATAGCCATTTTCATGGGAATACAGGCCGCTGGCATGGTAACCGCCTTCCGCACCACCGGTAATGATGAAGGAAATGCCGGCCAGACGGGCTTCCATATTTAACCGATCCAAAAAGGCAATGGTCGAGCTCTGGAAATGAACCGTATCCGTCGTGTGATTGCTGTCCCAGGGCGTGTCCATCCCTTCGGTACTGCTCCACTTGCGAAGGTTGCTCTTGCCAAAATCACGGCGATAGGCGTACGCATTGGCAATGGCCGCATCATACGAATCGTGCTGGTACTGGTACTCATACTGATCTTCATACTTTTGGCGGTTCCAAGGCGTAACGACCGTCGCTTCATGAGTCGATTCGGCATAATGGTATTTTTCTTCGCCTGTCGTAACTGCGGCAGGAGCGCTTTCTTGGTTGCTCAAAATAGCATGGACCCGGTCTTTCAACGAACCTTCATGGTGTGCCGCAGTCTTCGTCGGAATATATTGTTTCTGCGTTTGCCCTTCGTGCTGAGCCTGTTCCGTCGCGCTTACCGCTGCCGATACTGTTTTCTCCGTTCGGACCTGTACGTCTGCTGCCGACGCCGTAGCAGCGCCCATAAGGCAGCCTATAGACAAGGCCGCTATAACAGCCTTCTTCATCAAATTCCCCCTTCAATACGATGATGTATATATTATAGGCAGTTTCACTCAAGAATAACGCCTACAATTATAGCACATCTTGCGGGAATTTGAAAAGTAAATTATTGTGATAACAATTCGCGCTGAGTCAATTCCTGAATCGAGGCCTCATCCTGGTCGGCTTTTTGATTGTCCCCCAGCTTCCGGAAAGCCTGGCTGCGCGTTTTATAGCCATCTTCATAAGGCGCGATAGAAAGGGCCTTGGTCAAATATTCAACAGCCCGCTTGTAATCGCCCTGATCGAAGGCCAATTGGCCCATACTGTCGTAGACGGCATGGTAGTCGGAATCAGTTGAGGCCAGGCGCAGGGCACTGGCATAGTCTTTACGGGCCTTGTTGTACTGCTTCAAATAGCGGTAACATTCACCGCGGTTGTTATAGTCCATGGCCGATTCCTTTATGGACAAGGCCTTGGTTAAATCGGCAATCCCCTTTTCCGGCTGGGATAATTTAGCGTAGACTAAGCCCCGCACCGAATAGACGTCCCGATTTCCCGGCTCTTGTTCCACCGCTTTGTGCAAAAGGTTCAAAGCCATTTCATTCAAATCGCTCTGTTCGGCCATGACACCGGCTAAGAAATAATGGCCTTGATACATGAGCTCATACATGGTTCCAATGTCCATGCGCCGCTTAGCCAGCTGCTTCTTCCCTTGCTTCTGATAAATCAGGCTTTCGAGGAAATAATTTTTGGGAAAATAGGGCATCAATTTTTCGCCTTGGCGAATATCTTCCAAGGCCTGGTCATAGGACTCGGTCTTGGTATAGGCTCGGGCCCGGTTAAAATAACCCAGTACCTGATAGAATTCGCCCGGTTTCGCCAAGGTCAGGGCCTGCGTATAATCCTTAACGGCCAATTTATAATCCTGTCGCTGTTCGTAGACCGAGCCGCGGTTGAGGTACAGCGACGGCTTCTCCGGAGACAAGGAAATCGCCTTGTCACTGTCAGCCAAGGCTTCGTCTGAGCTGCCCATCATCAAGTAAATAAGGCCGCGACGTGCATAAAGATCGGCATTGTCAGAGTCGGCTTCAATCTGCCGGTTCACGATGTCTAAGGCTTGTTCATAATTTTTATTCTGAACCGCTTGAGACAGTCCGCTGTCCGGACTGTCTTCCGGCAAGGCCGGCTTCACTTCCGTTTTTGTTTCAGCTTGGGTCATCAACTCGCTGCCGGAAGCGTCCTCTGCTAAAGCAAAGTTAGGCAGCACCAGCAAGCAAGATGCCATTCCGGCCAGCACACATCGTTTCAATCCGTTCATAATTAGGCCCCCTTAGTGGTGGTTACGTAAATACTTACAATATATACTTCGACATCTTTACCAAAAATCCTTCAAAAACTTAGCTGCACACGAAATTCACAATTATTTCTTTTCGAAAAAGCGCAAAAAAATCCCTTCCGGTGGGGATATCTGCCGCCGGAAGGGACAAGAATTCAGATTTTTTTTAAGACTCATCCCTGATGAGGATCGAAGTCGAGTCTTTCTTTTATAAAGGTATTATTTTGCAGCTCTTCAAAGGCCTGCTGCAATTCCTGCTTGGTATTCATGACGATGGGACCGCCCCAAACGACGGGTTCATGAAGAGCCCGGGACTGCATGACCAATATCTGCGAGCCCCCTTCAGCCCCTTTCAGGGTCAGCCTTTCGCCATCGGAAAGTTTAACCGCCGTCTTAGCTTCTACGGACTCACCGGCAATGACGGCATCGCCCAAGAGGGTGAAGGCCATGACCGAGTCGTCGGCCTTCGTTTCGAGGACGAATTCAGCACCGGCTTCCAAATGGATGTCGTAGTAGTTCAGGGGCAAATGGTCGCCCTGATGGGCCTTGCGGCCCTTGTATTCTCCGGCCAGCAGACGGATAAAACCGCCTTCGATGCTGATTTCTTCGATGTCATCGTTGCCGATATGGCGGTACGTCGGATGACTCATCTTCTCTTTCTGAGGCAGATTGAGCCAGAGCTGGACGCCTAAAATCCGCGGTGATGCCGGAACCTGTTCTTCGTGGAGAATCCCTGATCCTGAGTTCATCCACTGGACTTCACCGTCGGAAATACTGTCTTCATTGCCCAGGGTATCCTTGTGGACCATCTTCCCCTTGTAGAGGTAGGTCACCGTTTCAATCCCCCGGTGAGGATGCATGGGAAATCCCGCCGTATAGTCATCGGGATTCGTACTGTCAAAAGAATCGAGCATGAGGATCGGGTCAAAAGCTTCTACCGTAGCGTTTCCCAAGACGCGGGTCAGGTGGACCCCTGCCCCATCGATGGCTTTAGAGCCCTTCACGCGCTTTACAATTATCCGTTCCATATTTCCCTCCACTTCTACACATGATTTCACCAATCGGTGATAACACAGACATCTGCCCCAAAGGCCGGCCCTTCGCCATCACGCAACAGGGCGTCATAAGAGACAGACAAGTTGATTACACAAAAAGTATTGTTTCACGTCCATGATACCTTTTTTCTGCTTTCCGGTAAAGAGGTCATTTTTTCGATTGTGTCTAGAGATTCTTATCGATCAAACGTCAACAAACTCCGCCGCATTCCCGTGTTCTTGAATGAGGGACAGCAAGTCGTCAGCCGAAAGCCATACCGTCGCCGTGTTGTCATTGGGATGAACGCCTATGAGGTGATCCTTAAAGTCGGCATCGACATAGAGATGGACCCGTCTTTCCTCATCGTTGAGAAAGCCTAAGGGCGTCACGGCGCCGGGAGTCAAATGTAAGATAGCTCGCAAGTCATCGGGCGAGGCAAAAGAAAGGGGCCGCAACCCCTGCCGTTTACGAAAGGCCTTCAAATCGACCCGCTTGTCACCCTTGACGGAAATCAAGTAGTAGTGCTGCTTTTTATCATCGCGGACAAAGAGGTTCTTGGCATCCCACTGCGGATAGGGCAGGGCCACGGCCCGTATTTCTTCCATATTGAAAACGGCCTCATGCTCCGTTACCTCATAGGAAATTCCCTTAGCCGTCAAATAAGCGTATATCTCTTCTTTTCCCATGATGACTCCCTCCCCGTCCGTACCTTGCCCATGACCTGGCGGCGGATTTTCATTAAAGACATGGTCACGGACTGCAAATTCTCTTTTTTTAGTGTACCATCTTTTAGGCTATTTTTGAACGAAAAAAAGAGCACCGCCCTCCTATAAAGAAGGCGCAGCGCTCTTCGTCTTACAAATGCGGCCAAATCACAGAGGCAGTACAAGCTCCGTCAAGCCTGGCTCGTCGGATAGATAGTCATTTCACTGATATCGACGTCTTCCGGCTGCTCCAAGGCAAAGCGGACGCAGGAAGCGACGGCATCGGGAGAAATGCTGTGGACTTGGTAAAAGTTTTTCATCCGCTCTGCCGTAGCCTCATCGCCGATATGATGGACGAGCTCCGTATCAATGGCCGCAGGAAACAGGGTCGTCGTGCGAATACGGGTTCCCTCTTGGGCCGACTCCATGCGGACGACTTCCATGGCGTTGCGGACGGCAAATTTCGTGGCCCCGTAGACGCCGGACCCGACATAGTTTTTGAGGCCGGCCACAGAAGACGTAGTGATAATATGACCGCCTTTTTGGGCTTTAAAAACAGGCAGTACGGCGGCAATGCCATGAAGGACGCCTTTGAGGTTGACGTCGATCATGGCATTCCATTCATCGATGCGGACGTCACTCATAGGCGAATTGGGCATGATGCCGGCATTATTGAAGATGGCATCGACTCGTCCGAAGGTATCCATGGCCGCCTGTACCAGACCTTGGACCTGATCAAATCGAGTCACATCGACCTGATAATAAGAGGCTTTCCCACCTAAGTGCTCAATATCGCGGACGAGGGCTTCAAGCCGCTGCCTGCGCCGGGCGCCAAGCATGACCATGGCGCCTTGTTTGGCCAGCATCATGGCCGTGGCTGCGCCGATACCGGAAGACGCGCCGGTAATGACGACGACTTTATCACGAATAGACATAGTAGTTCTCCTTTCTAATCAATTATTCTTCTTTCGTCAGCCGGTGATGATAGCGGACGACGTTCATTTCTTTCAAATTATCGGGATTGATTTCAATCGTTTCGCCATAAGGCTCGAGGTAAATGCTGTGGTCGCCGCTGATGGACCAGGTGCCGGAATAGATGTTGTCTACATTATGCTGGTTTTCGGTCCAGGTGTGATCGGCCTTAAAAGTAATCTTTGGGTTGATGTCGGTATCGATGTGATTGATCCATACGCCGACGATATCTTTATCTTCAATAGCCCGTTGTTTTTGGCTGGCCGATGAACTTTCATCGACGCCGGAAGCCCGGGCCGTACCGGCGTTCTGCTGCGGCTGCGGTTCATTTTGTGCCGCTTCCCCGCAGCCGGCCACGAAGGCTGAAATCAGTCCGATCATCAATATGGCCGTGATTTTCTTCGACAATTTCATGATTATTCCTCCTTTAGAACTTCAAATAAAACATCGGCTTCCCCCATACCGGCAAAGAAACGGATATCGCCGTCGACGTGGCCGATGGGAACCTGTTCAAAGACTTCGCCGTTCTGACTGTATAAGATGACCAGACTCCCAAGAGGCGGCCAGAAAGAAATGTCGCCTACGGCGTAAGCTTTATTCTGCGACGCTTTTACGGGCAGGCTGCCGCCGCCGAAGCGATGGCACATTTCCCTTCCGTAGAGGTTGGACATCTTAATCGTAAAGGGCATCTTTTTCAACAAGGCCCGGGCCGTGGCGTTGTCCTTCCAGTCAGCCCAAAGGACTTTTTCGTGATCAATCGTTACTTTTACTTTCGTATCGTTCATCTTATGGATTCACTCCTAACTTCTCAATCCAGCTGCGGATTTTTTTCTGACAATGATTCACTTCATAGCTTCCGATACAGAGCCCCCGACCGATAGTCGACTTCGGCAGATAGTGCTTCATATCGGCTATCGTATCGTGTAAGTCGCTGCCGCCGGAGGTCGCAAAGGGGATGACCGTCTTCCCGGAAAAATCATAGGCTTCATAAAAAGAGCGGACGACCATCGGTTCCCGGTACCACCAGATAGGATGGCCGATGAACACTACATCGTAGTCGTCCATGGCGGCTATCTGAGTTTTCAAAGGCGGGCGGATATCGTCATTTACTTCTTGGTGAGCCTGACGCGAGCAGGGATCATGGTCTTGGGGATAGAAACGGTCGGTTTCTATTTCGAACAAGTCGCCGCCGGTCTGCCGGGCAATTTCCCGGGCCACGGCGCGAGTATTTCCGCTATGGGAAAAATAGGCAATTAAAATCGTATGTTTCATCGTTGTCCCTCCTTCTGACAAGGTTATTATGCCACGCCTTGCCTTGACTGAGAATCGTCAATACGTTACCATGGTATTAACCAAAAGTTTATGGAGGCTATGATGGATATCCAAAACCTGCAAACCTTCCTGGCTGTCGCCAAGCTGGGAAGCTTTACCAAGGCGGCCGAACAGAACTTCATTTCCCCGACAGCCGTCATGAAGCAAATCAATAAACTCGAAAGCGAGCTCGACTGCACCCTCTTGGAGCGATCGTCAGCCGGCATCCGCCTGAAGCCGGAAGGCGAGGTTTTTCTCACCTATGCCCAGCAGCTCATTGAGCTCTCCCACGAGGCCTATTTGGCCTGCCATAAGGCGACGAATCAAGTCTTCCCCCTGCGTCTGGGAACGTCCCTCCTCCATCCCAGCCGCCCCTTTTTATCGATTTGGAACCGCATCAAGGACAAACTGCCCCAATACCGCCTGACCATCGTCCAACTTCCAAGCGACCTCATCACCCAAAACCGGGAATACGAAGCCCTGGGAAAGACCTGCGACATCCTCATCGGTACCTTTGATCAGGCGACGACCCACACCTTGGTCGACGCCGTACCCCTTGGCTCCTATCGCTTCAGTATCGCCGTCCGTTCGGACAGTCCTTTAGCCGAAAAAGACCTCTTAGCCATCAAAGACCTGGAAGACCAGCATCTGCTCATGGTCCCGAGAGGCATCAGCCATAAAAACGACTTACTTCGCGCCCAGATGGAACAGGAACTGACCCACTGCCAAATCATTGAAACGCCGGGCCGTTACAGCCTCGATACCTTCAATGCCGCCATCGACAAAAATGCCGCTCTCATCAACCTGACGCCGTGGGAAGACATCCATCCCGGCCTGGTCAGCATCCCCTTGGCGACGGATATCATCGTCGACTACGGGATTTTAGCCGCCAAAGATGCTTCCTCCCAAGTCAAAGAATTTCTATCGACCATCCGCTACCACCTCCTCACCCAAATGGGCGACTACGGCCCGGTTACGCCTGTCGAAGAAAGTCCCTGACAGCCTCCTGAAACACGCGGCCCACCGTACGCTGCCAAAACGTTTCCTTTTTCCATTACAGGGAGTGAAAATCATGATTGATAAAATGCTCATTCGCGGCGCCAAGGTCCATAACCTGAAAAACATCGACGTCGATATTCCCCTTCATAAAATCGTCGGCATTGCCGGCGTTTCCGGCTCGGGCAAATCGTCCCTGGCCCTGGGTGTCCTCTACGCCGAAGGATCCCGCCGCTACTTGGAATCCCTGTCGACCTATACTCGCCGCCGCATGACCCAGGCCTCACAGGCCGCCGTCGACGAAGTCCTCTATGTGCCGGCAGCCCTCGCCCTCCATCAACGACCCGGCGTCCCGGGCATTCGCAGCACCTTCGGAACGGGCACAGAGCTTTTAAACAGCCTGCGCCTCATCTATTCCCGCCTGGCCAGCCACCGCTGCCCGAACAGCCACTACGTCCCGCCGTCCTTAAACGTGGCTGCCGAAAAAGACCTCGTCTGCCCGGAATGCGGCGTCCATTTCATGGCCCCGTCGGCAGAAGAACTGGCCTTTAACTCTCAAGGCGCCTGCCCCGACTGCAGCGGCACGGGAACGGTCCGCACCGTCGACATGGCGACCCTCGTTCCCGACGAATCGATCAGCATCGACGACGGCGCCGTCGCCCCTTGGAACAGCCTCATGTGGTCCCTCATGACCGACGTCTGCCGGGCTATGGGCGTCCGCACGGACGTCCCCTTTCGCGATTTGACGGCTGAAGAAAAAGATATCGTCTACCACGGGCCGGCCGTGAAGAAGCACATTTTCTATAAGTCCAAAAACTCCAACGAAGCGGGCGAACTCGACTTCACCTACTATAACGCCGTCTACACCGTCGAAAACGCCTTGTCTAAGGTCAAGGACGAAAAGGGCATGAAGCGCGTCGAAAAATTCTTGAAAGAAGAGGTCTGCCCGACCTGCCACGGGACCCGCCTGTCAGAAGCAGCCAGGGCGCCTAAGGTACAAGGCATCTCCCTCGCCGAAGCCTGCACCATGACCCTCTCGGCCTTAACAAAATGGGTACAAGCCGTTCCGGATTCCCTCCCCAAAGACATGGTTCCCATGGCCGACAGCATCGTAGAGGCCTTTCAAAATACGGCCAAACGCCTCCTCGACTTGGGTCTCGGCTACCTCACCCTCGACCGCTCGGCAGGCACCCTCTCGACGGGAGAACGGCAGCGGATGCAGCTGGCCCGGGCCGTCCGCAATCGGACGACAGGCGTCCTCTACGTCCTCGACGAACCGTCTATCGGCCTTCATCCGTCAAATATCGTCGGTCTCACAGGCGTCATGAACGATTTGGTAGCCGACGGAAATTCAGTCATCCTCGTCGACCACGACACACAGATTTTAAAAGAGGCCGACTGGATTATCGAAATGGGCCCCAAAGCCGGCGTCAATGGCGGCCATGTCTTAGCCGAAGGAACCCTTACTGCCATCGAAGAAAATCCCGTCTCGCAGATTGGACCTTTCCTATCGGGCAAGGCCAATACCAAAATCCGTCCCGACGTCCCGCAGGACGAGCTCTTTGCCAACGGTCAAATCCATCTTTCTACGACGGCCATTCACACCGTAAAACCGCTCGATCTCACCATCCCCAAAGGGCGTTTGACCGTCGTCACCGGCGTGTCGGGATCGGGCAAGACGACGATGGTCCTCGAAAGCCTGATTCCCGCCATCGAAGCTGCCATCGCAAATCAGTCCCTGCCGGCTCACATAAAAAGTATCGACACCGGCGGCATCGCCCAAGTAAAGCTCATTGACGCCACGCCCATCGGCATCAACGTCCGCTCCACCGTTGCGACCTATTCCGGCGTTCACGATGAACTGCGAAAACTATATGGAAAGTCTCCTGACGCCAAAGAAAAAGGCTATAAGGCCCGAAACTTCTCTTATAACACAGGTTCCCTGCGCTGTCCCGACTGCGACGGCACGGGCACCATCAGCCTCGACGTCCAGTTTCTCCCGGACGTTCACATCCCCTGCCCGACCTGCCATGGTTCGCGCTACGCCCCGGCTGCCGGAGAGGTAAAACTGACCAACCAAGAAGGAATCTCCCGGACGCTTCCGGAAGTCATGGCCATGGATGTTGACGACGCCGTCACCTTTTGCGCCGAATGGAAGGGCGTCTCGCAGCGGCTCACAACGCTCAGCCGCCTCGGTCTGGGCTACCTGACCCTCGGCGAAGAAACGCCCGGTCTTTCCGGCGGCGAAGCCCAGCGATTGAAACTGGCCAGCGAAATGGGGCGAACCCAAACGGCATCCCTCTTCGTCTTCGATGAACCGAGCATCGGCCTTCATCCCTTGGACGTCCAAGTCCTCCTTCGCGTCTTCCAAGCCCTCCTCGACAGGGGCGCGACGGTCGTCGTCATCGAACACGATCTCGACGTCATCCGTAACGCCGACTACATCATCGACATGGGCCCCGGCGGCGGCGAAGAAGGCGGCCGCATCATAGCCACGGGCACACCGGAAGATATCAAACAGAATAAAGGCAGCATCACCGGCCAATACCTATGACACAAAAAGCCTCATCACGGACTTCTTTATATCTCCGATAAAGAAATCAATGGTGAGGCATCTTATTTTTTACAGCAAATTTGTTTTTCCATATAAAAGAACCTCCACCGATCAAATTGACCGATGGAGGCTCTTTGCTGTTATCTGCTATTTATTTTTGGCAGCAAGGCGGGAGTTTCGATTTATCCCCCGTCTTTGACTGTCCGCTTGACGAGCAGCTGCCCGAGCAGCCGCCGCAGCAGCCGGCCGTTCCGTTGAACAGGCCGCGGACGTGACGGATAAAGTACGCTACGGCGATGATGACGACGATAGCGACAATAATCGTTGCAGGACTCATACCAGACCCCCCCTTTCTATGGGATAGAAGTTCTTATGCACCGAGACCGGCCATAAGAGCCAACTGATAGGTAACGTAAGCCAGGACATAAGCCAAGACGAGGCACATGGCATCGCTGGCCAGGAGCATCTTCCAAGAACCCGTTTCACGCTTGATGACTGCCATTGCAGCGACGCAAGGCATGTACAGCAAGGTGAAGACCATCAGCGACAGGGCAACGGCCGGGTTGAAGTTCGGGTCATCAGCCAAGAAGGTGATGAGGTTTGCTTCATGGGTATCGTCAGCCTGGACGCTGTAAATCGTAGCCAAGGTCGAAACCATGACTTCCTTAGCGGCCGTGCAGGCTACGATGGCGACACCGATTTTCCAGTCATAACCGAGCGGTGCGATAACCGGTTCGATGAAGTGGCCTAAGCGGGCTGCATAGGACTGGGAAATCTTTTCAGCATTCTGCTGGCTGTCGAGTTCCGTCGTAGCATCGTCAGCAGCGACTTTGGCATCGAATAAGGGCAGAGCCTGAGCATATACCGTCGGATTGGAAGCTTCGAGATCGGCAAAAGCATCGGGATACTGCGGTTTTTCTTCAACGGCTTCAGCCTGCTGGACGCTTTCTACGTCTTCTTCTTCGCTGTCTTCTTCTTCAGCAGCAGCGTCGGCAGCGGCAACCATCGATTCATACATGCCGTTCAATTCACTGTTTTCTTCGATGGACGTAAGACCGTAAGTCTGGAGGATACCGGCCTGCTGCTGTTCCATCTGGGCCGTAACCTGTTCTTTAGCGGCATCGAAGTCCTGAGAATACTGGACATCCATAGGATATGCCGTGAGGAACCAAACGATGATCGAAGCACCGAGGATGAAGGTACCGGCCTTTTTGAGGTACAGGACGCTGCGTTCCCACATGTGCATGAGAACACCCTTGAGGGTCGGAATGTGGTACGGCGGCATTTCCATGACGAACGGTTCCTGTTCGCCTTTAAAGGTCGTGTGACGAAGGACCAAGGCGACGGCAACGGCGACGATGATACCCAAGAGGTAGACACCGAAGAGGACCGTACCGCCATAACCGGAAGCGCCGAAGAAGGCGCCGATGAGCAGGGTGTAAACAGGAAGACGAGCGCCGCAGCTCATGAAGGGGCACGCCAGGATAGTGACCAGGCGGTCCTTTTCATTATCGAGGGTACGAGCGGCCATGATGCCCGGCACGTTACAGCCAAAGCCGAGAATCATGGGGATGAAAGACTTGCCGTGCAGGCCCAGTGCTCTCATGGCGCGGTCGATAAGGAAGGCAGCGCGGGCCATGTAGCCCGTGTCTTCGAGCAAACTGATAAAGAAATATAAGAGGACGATAAGCGGTACGAAACTGAGGACCGAACCGACACCGCCGATAACGCCATCGACGAGTAGCGAGCGCAGCTGTTCATCTTCGACGACCGTACTCAGCCAGTCACCGAGCATACCAAACCCTTGGTCGAGCCAATCCTGCGGATAGGCGCCGAGGTCGATGACGACGGTAAACATGAGCCACATGAGGCCTAAGAAAATAGGAATCCCCAAGACGCGATGCGTCAGAACGCGGTCGATTTTATCAGACAAGGTATCGCTCGTACCGACATTGATAATGGATTTATTAAATACGTCAGTCGCAAATTGATAGCGGCATTGAGCAAAATAAAAGTCTAAATCGAGGTTTTTAGCCAGGGAATCGCGGAGAGAAGCCGCCAGTTCCAAGATATGTTCCGTACCGTCAATAGCCTTAACCTTGGCCACAGCATCGGAGTCGTTTTCAAGGAGTTTAACGGCCAGCCAGCGGATCGGGTAATTGATGACACCAATCTTATCGATGGCATCGGTCAATTCAGCAATCGCCGGTTCGACATCAGCACCATAATCGACTTCCGCATTGACCAAGTGTTGTGCTTCCATGCTGGAAATCGCGTCGAGCAGTTCTTTCGTCCCTAAGTTTTTACTGCCGACTAAGGGAACGACGACGGCACCGATCTGACGACCCAACTTTTCGAGGTCGATTTTAATGCCCATTCGTTCGGCAATATCCATCATATTCAAGGCGATGACCATCGGTCGTCCCAATTCGACGAGCTGAGCCGCCAAATACAAGTTACGTTCAAGATTCGAAGCATCGAGAACGTTGACGATGATATCCGGCTTTTCATTGATGATGACGTTACGGGCAACGACTTCGTCGAGGGACCGTGCCGTCAGGCTGTACGTACCCGGAAGGTCGACGAAGAGCAAATCTTTACCGTTAAAGGTGCGATGGCCTTCTTTCTTTTCGACCGTAACGCCGGGATAGTTGCCGACGTGCTGCTTTGAACCTGTAATGTTATTAAAAATCGTCGTTTTTCCGCAGTTAGGATTGCCGGCAAGGGCAATCTTAATCTTTCCTGCATTTTCCATGACTACTAAATACCCCCTTATTATTGATCCACGGCTACCGAAATCATAGCCGCTTCGTTCATGCGCAAGGCCATAGCACAGCCTTTAATTTTGACTTCTACCGGATCTCCGAGAGGGGCCTTTTTAAAAACAGAAATACGAGAACCCTTGACGACGCCCATATCTACCAGGCGATGCTGGATGTTTCCCCGACCTTCAAGGGCTTCGACAATACCCGACTGACCGACTTTCATGTCAGCTAACGAAACAATCTTCATGACTAACTCCCCTTTGTTTGCCTAGACGACGGCTTCCTCCGTCCTGGCGGCTAGTATAGTTTTCAGTGCACTTGAGCTGCTGGTATGGGAACGGACAATGTCGACGTTCTTGCGCTGGGCTTCCTTCAGAGCGCAGCGGACCATACTGTGGCTCACGGTACTGGTAAACAACACCACGAGATCAGGCGACCCGATTTTCGACTTAAAATCACTGGGCACCTGAGTAAATACTTTGGCCTTATAATCGAATTCCTTGCAAATACGTTTATAACGGCACACCATGCAATCATTTCCACCTACGATGACAACACTCATTTACATCGCTCCTTTCAGCTCCGTAAATAATACTCACACATCCCTTCAGCTATTGATAATATATTTCATTACCAAATATATTATATATTTTTTCACATACTCTGTCAACACTTTGCTATTGAAATTCATTTATAAAAAGAAAGAAGCGCACGAAAGTACGCTTCTTATCTTTACCAAATGCACCTTGATGCATTCTTTTGAATATGTGATTCTTTATCTCAATTAAAAATAGTTCTCTAAAATTGAGAAGTTTTAGGCTCGCCGTTTCGGCATAGACGGTCCGAGAATGCGAACACTGTTCAATACGACGGCCAAAGTCGCCGTATTGTGGATGACGGCGGCCCAGAGCGGACTTATCTTTCCTAAAGCGCCGAGAAGCATGGCCGCCGAGTTCACGGCAATGGTCGCCGTAAAGTTCTGGTTGATGGCCCGCATCGTTTCTCGTCCGATATGGAGGGCATCGTATAATTTGGCCGGATCTTCCGAACGGATCGTGATGGCCGCCGATTCCGCCGCAATATCGGTCTTGTTGCCGCCTAAGCTGACGCCGATATCGGAAAAAGCCAGGGCCGGCGCATCATTGATGCCGTCGCCGACCATCATGACGTTGCCTCTTTTTTGCATCTTCATGACGTAGTTGGCCTTTTCTTCCGGCAAGATTTCGGCGTAGTACGAGTCGATGTCCATGTCCTGGGCGACTTCAGCGGCTACGTCTTTCGAGTCGCCGGTCAGCATGACGACTTCATCGATACCGAGACGGCGCATGCGGTTCAAGGTTTTCTTCATGCCCGGCCGAATCGGATCCTGAATGGTCAAGAAGCCGAGATACTGGCCGTTTTTAGCAATGTATAACAGATTCTTGCCCCAAGTCTTATTATCGACAGCCGGCATACCCCCTACGCCCTCTTCCGTCATGAAGCGGCGGCTGCCGACGAGGATGTCCCCGCCTTCGTAGTTTTCAAACGGCGGAACGACAGCCCTCATGCCCCGGGCGACGACCGTTTCCGATGAGGCGTGAGGCGGTGTCTGCCAGCCTTTGGCATTGACGTACTTCTGTACGGCTACGGCCAGAGGGTGTACGGAATGCATTTCCGCCGACGCAGCTAACAGGATCATTTCCTTATCGCCGACACCGTCAATCGTTTCAATGTGATCGATCTGAGGAACACCCATGGTGATGGTCCCGGTCTTATCGAGGACGACCGTATCGATATCGGCTAAGTTTTCAATATAGTTACCGCCCTTGATGAGAATCCCCTTCCAGGCGGCAACGCCGATGGCTGCCGAAATGGCCGTGGCCGTCGAAAGTTTCAGGCCGCATGAAAAATCGATGAACAACAAGTTGAGCACGCGCTGCCAATCTTTAGTTGCCCCGTAGACGATAGCCGCACCGATAAAGGATATAGGCACTAAGAGATTGGCCATCTTATCGGCAAAGTTTTGGACCGGCGCCCGCCGGGTCTGAGCTTCTTCGACGAGATGAATGATCTGAGCCAGAGACGTATCGGCGCCGACCTTTTCGACGCGGATGACGAGGTCTCCGGCTTCAATGACACTGCCGGCATAGACGGCCGACTTCTCCTGTTTGATGGCCGGATTCGATTCGCCGGTAATGGAGGCCTGATTGACAGCGGCGTTACCGTCGACAACGGTGCCGTCGACGCAAATCTTTTCGCCGAGATGAACGGCGATGAGGTCGCCCCGTTTCAGCGATTCTACGGGAACCTTGCGTTCCCTGCCGTTTTCGATAATCCAGACGTCGCGCTGATCCAGTTTCAAAAGGCCGGAAATCTGACGGCGTGCTCGTTCGGCAGCGTATTCCGTCATCATTTCAGCCCCGTTCGACAGGGCTAGGAGTGTCAGACTCGATTCGGGCTTTCCGGACAGGACCGATGCGGCGACGGCCGTTGCTGTCAAGGTATCGGCGTTGGCCTGATGGTCTTTTACCAGGCCGAGGATACCGCTTTTAATATAGCGACGCGCGATGTATAAGGTAAAGAGTCGACGAAACAAGAGCATGGATCCGTAAAATTCCGGATTCACCTTGCGCAGGATGTTCATGGCAATGAAGCCGCCGACAGAGATGATGGCTTCCCGCCGGTATGTAGCAACGTCCATGTCTTCCGGTTTATGTTCCTTTTTTCGGCCGTACTTATCTTCAAAAGCCCGAATGAACAGTTTCAGCGCCCGTACATCCAGGGTTTTACGGTAATAGACGGTAACCTTTTTTTCTTCGACGACGGCCGAGACGATATCCCGCACCTGACGAAGCTTGACGCTCAGGACAGGGCGCATGCGGCTGGGAATCTCGCTGTGAAGAAAAATCGTATTGCACAGGTACATGATTATTCCCTCCTCAACAGTGAAAGAGCCCACCACAGCATCTGCGGCCCTGACGGACGCTCACCCATGAAAACGGTCTTTCGCAGGCCGCGGACGATCAGGAACAAGGCGGCAACCGTCGTCAAATCGAGGAGGTGATTTGATTTCTTTTTGATAACCCGACTCAAGAAGTCCCCCGTCGCTTGGGCCGCTTTAAGGTACGACGCAGCATCTGACCGAGGAGCCCTCTTCCGATCGGCGTCATAGACGGCATTGATAATCCCTTCGACGGCATTGGGAAAGAGGCGGGAGCGGAAGAAGTCTTCCAAAAGATCCAGCGCAGCTTCACTTGAAGCGTAGACCAAAATACTGCCCGTAACGGTGTTGACCTCGATGGAACTGATGCCGGTCATGACACCGATTTTCTTTTCCATGAATTCGGCCAACCCTGCATTACCGACAAGGGACGCAGCCCGGTAGCGGCGACGGCCCGGGAGTGCGGACACGCAGGCAAAGCGCGGCACGTCCACATTCTTCTCTCCTTGCATCGAAGGCGCACCGGCAAAGGCGCTGCCTCCCCTTTTCTTATTATGGAACAAGTCGTAAACGGCCTTTCCGATCGACGTGCCCACCATAAAACCTGAGGCGTATGACATAATCACCTTCTCCTTTCAGCATGGGTCATGATATAGTTTTCTACCCGAACGAGTTCTCGGTTAGTCCGCAGAAGCTGCGGCCGGTAAGTAATCAGTACCGAACCCGTAAGGACGTTGATATCGACGTTATCGATTTCTTTATAGCTGGCAATATAGGCGTATACCTTGCGGCCCAATTCAGCATTGCCGATGAGTTTCTTACTGTGCAGGCGAATGCGGCCCGGTAAGTAAGACGAGATTGAGACAGAACGGATGATGAAGTCCCATTTCGACGTCGGAATAAACATAAACGCAGCCCTTTCTATCTTTTTACCCTTTAAAAAAGACCGTTACCGAAAGGCAACAGTCTTCTTTTGACAGTCTGTAATTATTTTGCCTGTGCGGCTTCCTGAGCTGCAATCATGTCTTCTAATTCTTCCTTCTGGCGCTGCAATTCAGCGAGGGGAACGGACGCCGTCAAAGCGCCGGCTGCCGGCTGCTGCATAGCCAAGAGCTGCTGTTCACGTTCGGACATTAATTTGTAGCCGAAAACCCCTGCGACGACACCAATACCTAAGCCAATCCAAAAATCCGTATTCTGAAACATACGACACATCTCCCTTTTTTAATAATCTATACCAAAATCTGATTTTATTATAAAGTGCATTTCTTCACTTGTCAATATTATTTATCAATATCAAGATAACTATTTGATTTAAAATAGATTGCAAAAAGGCAGTCACACAAGGATTACATGATCTCGTCTCCCGTAAAGCTTAAGATACCTATGCGAGTTCGCTGAACTCAGTACATTTATTTTATCGTCAAAATTTGCTATAATGAAACATGCCTCAAGTATAAATCAGGTAAATAATGAAATTATGTCTTACTAACAGAAAGGTGTGAATCTCTTGTTCAATCCGTCTCTCTTCAAAAAGGTTCAGGAAGCAATCGCCGAAAACCCGGATAAACGGGTTCTCCCCCTTTCTTTCGATGGAATGAACTACTTTATCAAACGCCGCATGAGTAATGGCCGCAACGCCTTTGCCAAGCAGAATCCGTCAACGTCCTTTTGGTGTGAAGCCTATAAAATCATGACCGTCAATTCCCGCCTGCCCTTAGCGCCCAAAATCGTCCTTCTCGACGAAGATTTTTTCGTCATGGAAAATGTCGGCAAGACCCTTCAAGGGGTCGCCAAAGAAGAAGCTTACGCCGATGTCCGCCTCAAAGCCTTTACGAAAGCCGGCCAAGGGCTGGCCCGACTCCACGTCGCCGGACTGCACCACGGCCGCCCGGCCTTGCGGGATATCGCCTATGATCGTGAAACCGATGCCATTACCCTCCTGGACTGGGAAAATGAAAAGAAATTTATCCATGCACCGGCTGCCGTCCTCGACCTCTTTCTCTTCATCCATAGCTGTTTCCGAGAAAAATGGTCCGATCATACCCTCATCGATGCCGCCCTTACAGGCTACACCGGTGTGGAAGGCAGTAAACGAACAATCAAAGGTCTGAAAGACCTCATTCTCGACTATAACAGCCTCTTCTATATCTGTCACGTCCTGCGCCCCTTCGGCTGGGTCGATGTCGTCTCCGTCGATAAGACGAGACACTATATCTCCCACTTATAACCGAATCGCGGCTGCAGCACAACGAATATAGCCGCCGGGAAGCTCTTCGACGGCTTTTTTGAGCTGCAGTCGCAAAAGAGTATGTAAGAGTTTGGGAAGAGCCAGGCCTGTCGCCAGCATCAGGTCTTCGGCCGGAATGGCCCTCTCCATCGAAAGGGCTTTCAGGACCTGCTTTTCCGTCTCATCGAGGTCGACGGCTTCTCCAATTTCAGCGGCGGCCGTCGGAAGGAGCCACCCCCGATTTTCAAAGACCTGTAAAATATCGTCCGTATCCGTAACGGCCATGGCCCCCATCTGCAGAAGGCGATTCGTCCCCTTACTGGTCTCGGCAAAAATGCTCCCCGGCATAGCAAAGACGTCGCGCCCCTCCTCTAAGGCAAAGTCGGCTGTGATGAGGGAGCCGCTGCCGAGGGCCGCTTCGATGACGACGGTTGCCGCCGCCATACCGGCGATAATCCGATTGCGGGCAGGAAAATGCTGAGCCCGCGGCTCGGTCCCGAAGGTATATTCCGAAAGGATGGCTCCGCCCTGCTCGACAATGTCGCGGAAAAGGCGCTTATTTTCCCGCGGATAGGTCCGATCGAGGCCATTGGCAACGACGACAACCGTTCGCCCCTTCCCTTTCAAAGCTCCCGCATGAATGCGCGTATCGATGCCCCGAGCGCCTCCGCTGACCAGGGTAATTCCCCGCTCAGCCAAGTTCATAGCCAAGGTTTCGGCAGCATTCAGTCCGTAAGGGCTGGCCTTTCGCGAACCGACCATGGCCAAGGTATAACGGTCTGCCTCCAGCGTCCCCTGACAAAAGAGAACCAACGGCGGCTGAGCGATGAAGGGCAGCCAGCACGGATAGTCATCATCCCACAAGGCAATGGGACGAACGCCATAAAAGGAAAGCTTCCGGGAAAATTCGTCCCAATTAAAAACATTACGTTCTTCAATAAGTTTGTCAAAAGAAGTTGTCGAAAACCTCAACCGGCGCCGCAGATCATCGTCCCACGGCGCATTCCAAGCCGCCTTGGCTGACCGATAACGGTCGAGGATCGTCTTCAGGCGCCGACTGCCGAGGCCGGTAAGGGATTGCAGCGCCGCTGCATACATCGTTTCTTCCGTTACGCCGATCACAGCTTCACCTCCGTTACATTTTATTGCGGTAGCTGATGGCTTCTGCCACATGACGTTCTTCAATCTGTTCCGCACCGGACAAGTCGGCAATGGTCTGGGCCACTTTAATGAGCCGATCGTAACTGCGGGCACTGAGACGAAGGAGGTCAAAGGCCTCTCGCAGCATATCCCGGGCAGGCGGACTCAGACAGCAAGTCTCCTTGATTTCCCGGTGCCCCATGTGGCCATTGCAGTAACAGTCATAAGCCGCCAGCCGCGCAGCCTGACGCTCCCTGGCCTCAAGGACCCGGTCACGTATCGTCGCCGACGTCTCCGCTCCGCGACTTGCCACCAAATCGCCGTAAGCCGGTCGGGCTACGCGAACGTGAAGATCGATGCGGTCTAACAAGGGACCGGAAATCTTATGGATGTATCGATGACGGTTGTTTTCAGAACACGTACAGTCGTCGTCAAATCCATAGCGGCCACAGGGACAAGGATTCATGGCCGCCACCAAGACAAACCGCGACGGATAGGACAAGGCCGCATTGACCCGGGCAATGTGGACGATGCCGTCTTCCAAGGGCTGACGCAAAACTTCCAGGACCGACCGAGGAAACTCCGGCAATTCATCAAGAAAGAGTACGCCGTGATGGCTGAGGGTCACTTCGCCGGGATGAGGAATGGTGCCGCCGCCGACAAGACCGGCCCGAGATATCGTATGGTGCGGGCTTCGAAAAGGACGCCGTCGCATGAGCTGCCCTTCGCGAAGGAGGCCGGCGACGCTGTAGATTTTTGTCACTTCCAGCGCTTCCTGCTTCCCCAAAGGCGGCAAAATCGTCGGAATCCGCTTAGCCAGCATCGTCTTACCGCTTCCGGGCGGGCCGATCATTAAAATATTGTGGCCTCCGGCAGCGGCGATTTCAAGAGCCCGTTTGGCTTCGGCCTGACCTTGTACCTCGGAGAAGTCAAGATCGTAATCGAGAATATCTGACGCCCCTTCTTGTGCAGTTATAGGCTTTAAAGGCGCATCGCCCTTTAAATGAGCGGCAACGTGAGACAAGGACTCGGCCGTGTATACCGTAACGGACGGACAAAGGAGGGCTTCGGCACCATTTTTCGAGCTGACGAATACCGATTTCACGCCTTGGGCGGCACTCTCGATAACCATAGGCAGGACACCGTTTACCGGTCGTATCTCCCCATCGAGAGCCAATTCGCCTAAAAAGAGGCAGTCCGCACAGGCCTCCAGGGGAATCTGGCCGCTCGATGCCAAAATTGCAATGGCCAGTCCCAAGTCAAGGCCTGACGTATCCTTTTTCAAATCGGCCGGTGCTAAATTGACGGTCAGGCGGCGCATGGGAAACTCATAGCCGCTGTTCTTAATGGCCGCTCGGACACGCTCCTTGGCTTCTTTGACTGACGTCGAGGCCAGACCTACCAAATCAAAAGACGGCAGTCCGTTGGATATATCCGTTTCGACGGCGATGACGTGGCCGCCGAGTCCCAAGGTCGCAGCGCCTGAAATACGTGCAAACATGAATTCACCGCCTTTCTGCTAAAAAAGCGTGGACGACGTGTCGGATAACGGGTTGGTCGTCATCACCGGGCCAGACTTCGATGACGTCGAAACGACAGGGCTTATCCCATAGTCGAAACTGTTTCAGATAGCCGGAGGCGACGGACGTGATTTTCTGCCGCTTCCGCCATTCGACGGCTTCACAAGGCCTGCCGTAACGCTCGGATCTTCGCGTCTTGACTTCGATAAAAACAAGGGTCCGTCCATGGTCGGCAATAATATCGATTTCACCCATACGATTGCGGTAGTTGCAGCAGCGGATGCGATAATCCGTCTGATGCCGTATATAAGCCAAGGCGGCCTGTTCTCCATAATAGCCCAAAAGCTTTGTTTCCATGATACCTTCCCCTTTCACGTGGTTATTCCTTCCATTATAACCGTCACGGATTAAAGGGGCGTAAAAAAAAGACCCTCACGGGTCTTTTTTCATGAAAGAATCATTAGATTTTATGAATGGCTAAAAAGGCAACGAGGACGATGAGGAGTACGATGGCAATGATACGGGTAATCGAGGCCAGGGAAATCCGAACATCCTTCTGCACCCTTCTTTGCGGCCGACGTTCACTCATACGCCGGGCCATGCCATTTCCTTGCCGCCTAAGATATGGGCGTGCATATGATGAACAGTCTGACCGGCTTTTTCTCCCGTATTGAATACGACGCGGAAACCGTCCTTATCGAGGTTCATGACCTGAGCGACTTTCTGGATCGCATAGAGCATTTTGCCGGCCATATCCGCATCATCCGGCGTCAGGGCAGCAATGCTCTGAACGTGTTTTTTGGGAATGACCAAAACGTGTACCGGTGCGACAGGATTGATGTCCTTGAAGGCGAAGAAATTGTCGTCTTCCCAAACCTTAGTGCTGGGGATATCCCCGGCGATGATCTTGCAGAAAATGCAGTCTTCCATAATAAATTCCTCCTTCTTGGTACGGCAAAATGAGGCTTACGAGCCTTCTATCACAGGGCTTCAGCCAAGAGCTTCTTGCCATCGGTTCCGACAAGGGCTACGGAAACGACCGTCCGCTGTGCGCCTTCCGGCAGTCCGTTAACAGCGACGCGTTCATAGTTTCCCGTAAAGCCCTCCCCTTCTGTCCCCTCCTGGGTTTCAACGAGGACCGAAGCCTTCGTCCCGACGAGAGATTCGAGGAGCGCTGCTTTTTGGCGGGCCGACAATTCATTGACCAATTCGACACGGCGCTTCTTTTCAGCCGTATCGATCTGACCGCTCATGGTCGCCGCCGGCGTCCCTTTACGCGGTGAATAGGGGAAGGCGTGGATATGAGAAAAATTGAGGCGTTTCAAGGTCTCCATCGTCTCTTCAAAGAGTGCCTCCGTTTCACCGGGAAAGCCTAAAATAAGGTCTGTCGAAACGGTGAGGCCGTCGATACGGCTGCGCAGACGGGCAATGAGGGCTTCGTATTCGGCAACGGTATAATGGCGGTTCATGGCCTTTAACACGGCATCGGACCCCGCCTGAAGAGGCAGGTGCAGGTGACGGCAAATCCGATCGGAGCTGTTCATGACGGCAATCATATCGTCGTCTATTTCCAGCGATTCAATAGAACCCATGCGGATACGGGATACGTCCGTTTCTTTGACCAGCCGGTCGAGGATGTGCGCCAGTGACGGATGATCGTCGAGATCCCGGCCATAGGCACCGAGGTGGATGCCGGTCAGGACGATTTCCTTAAAGCCGGCGTCGACGAGGCGTTTCGCTTCGGCAATGACGGAGTCGGGACGGCGGGACTTCAAAGCACCGCGCGTATAAGGAATGATGCAGTAGGCACAAAAATTATTGCACCCTTCCTGTATCTTCAGGTCTGCCCGCGTATGTTCGACGGCCGACGGATAGAGGGGAATTTCCTCAAACTCATCGTGTTGGCGCACGTCATGGACGGCCGTGAAAGCTTCATCACGGCCATGATCGAGTAAATCGCCGACGATGGCTACGATGCGTTTTCGTTCGTTCGTCCCGACGACGGCGTCCACTTCAGGCATAGATGCCAAAAGTTCCGGGTCGAGCTGGGCGTAACAGCCGGTGACGATGACCTTGGCAGCATCATTACGCTTCTTGGTCCGCCGAATGAGTTGGCGCGACTTTTTTTCACCGACTTGGGTGACCGAACAGGTATTGATGATATAGACGTCGGCAGGGCCGTTAAAATCGGCTTCTTCAAAGCCAGCCTGAAGAAATAAGCCCCGTATACTGTCCGTGTCGTACTGGTTGACACGACAGCCCAGGGTCGCAAAAGCAATAGTTGGCATTACTTGAATCCTCTTTCGTACATAATGATAGATAAGGCCGCCAGCGACGCCGTTTCAGCCCGCAGGATACGCGGTCCGAGAGAGACCGTGCGGCACCAGGCAAAGTGCTGTTCGGCGTAGGCGATTTCCTTTTCGGCATAACCCCCTTCGGGTCCGATGGCAATGACTACATCACCGGTCCGCACGTTGCGGCAGGCTTCGGACAGCGGCGCCGTTTCCCGTTCATAGGGAAGGATGCAGCGCCGGTCGGCATAAGCGTCGACGAAGTCCGTAAAGGTCATGACCGGTGCCACGTCGGGCACGTCGTCGCGACCGCACTGCTTAGCCCCTTCAAGGGCCAGGCGCTGCCAGCGCTCTAAGCGGGACTTCTGCCGTTTATCATCTAATTTTACTACACAATATTCCATTTGTACAGGAACGATTCGGCTGACGCCGAGCTCCGTCGCCTTCTGAATGACCCAATCGAACTTATCCCCTTTTAAGAGTCCCGCTGCCAAGGTGACCGTCCCTGCCGAAGCTGCCGGATCCGATAACTTTTTGGCCGGTGTCAAATAGGCCGAATGACCTTCGATGCGAGTAATGAAGCATTCATAGGTCGTACCGGTCACGTCGGTAACGAGAAGGGTGTCGCCTACGGTGTGGCGCAGGACGAGAACGACGTGGCGGGCATCGTCAGCCGATAATTCGAAGGTCCCGCAAATTGGAAAATCCGTAAAAATCTTACGCATGATCTCACCTCGTCAATTTCACGGCATACCAGCCGCTTCGGAGCTGTTCATCAGCCCAGGTAAACCCGGCCGTTTCGGCAGCCGAGCGGACGTCGTCGATGCGTTCGTCGATGATACCGCTGACGATGAGCGTACCGCCGTCTTTTAAGTACGGACCTACTGCCGGTAAGAGAGCCAATACGGCGTTGGTCACCAGATTGGCTACGATGACATCAGCCTGCTGCCCCTTGGGAATCGCCGTCAAAAGATCGCTGTTGGCAATAGACATCCGGTCTTCAACGCCGTTGAGGGCCGCATTGACCCGAGCCTGAGCGACGGCAGCGCTGTCAAAATCGACAGCAGCCACGTGAGCGGCGCCCAGTTTTGCCGCGGCAATGGCTAAGATCCCCGTACCCGTACCGATGTCAAAAACGACATCGCCCGGCCGCACTGCCTCTTCGAGGTATTGGACACAGAGACAGGTCGTATCGTGAAAGCCGCTGCCAAAAGCAAGGCCGGGATCGATCGTAAGGACATCTTCATCAGGACCCGGCGATACCTTTTCCCAAGCCGGTTCTGCCCAAAAGCGGCGTGATATCTTCTTGGGATGGAAATGCTCCTGCCAGGCAAAGAGCCAGTCTTCGTCATTGACATTCTTCTCGATGACCTGCCAATGGCCGAGGTCGGCGCCGCGGCTTTCAAGGGCGTTCATTTTTTCTCGTACCGTTTCCACCAAGCCTTCTTGTGCCAGCGGGAAATACGCTGTAATGCGAATGCGTCCCTCCGCGTCCGGCTCTTGGTCATCGATGACCGAACCGTTGCTGCCGCATTCATAAACAAGAAGGGCCACCAAATCGGTGGCCATTGGGGAAACGAGCAAATCGACTTCATTCCATTGCATCGTCTATGCTCCCTTCATCTTTACAGATCTTCTTTTAATCGGGCCCAACTCCAACAGAAGTCGCCCCATACTTTTCGCAAGCTCTGAAACAGATCGTCTTTCAACTTGTTCCAGACGCTTTTCTTGCTCTTTTTGGTATCTTTTTTCGTATTGCTCACAGCACTGTCATCAGCCTTTTTTTCAGCCGACTTTGGCTCCCCCACCCACGTTTCACCGCCGGCATAAGCGAATTCACGCAGGAGTTCCTGCTGTTTGTCATTCAATTTCTTAGGAATGGAAACGGTGACCCGGACGTGGTGATCGCCGCGGCGGTTCTTGGCGCCGAGGACCGGGATGCCCTTGCCGCGAATGCGGAACAAGGTACCGGTTTGAGTACCGGCCGGAATGTTCAACTCAATCTTCCCATCCAAGGTTTCGACAGGAATCTTGGTTCCCAAGGCTGCCTGAGCAAAGGAAATCGTTTCCTCTGACAGGATGTCGCTTCCTTCACGGGCAAACTTCGGATCGCGGCGAACAAAGATGTAGACGTACAAATCGCCATGGCCGCCGCCGCGAGTACCCGGTTCACCTTCACCGGCAACGCGCAGGCGTGCGCCGTCATCGACACCGGCAGGGATCTTGATTTTCAGTTTCTTGCGAACCTTTACCGTCCCGGAACCATGACATTTCTTGCATTTGTCATGAATAATCTTGCCCGAACCGCCGCAGCGGCTGCAAGTACGGACATTGACCATCTGGCCAAAAGGCGTATTCTGGACGACACGCTGCTGACCTGTACCGTGACAGTCAGGGCAGGTATCGACCTTGCTGCCCGGTTCGGCACCTTCGCCGTGACAGTGGTCACACGTTTCTTCCTTGGGAACTTCAATTTCCATTTCCGTCCCAAAAGCAGCCTGCTTCAAGGCGATGTCTACGTCATAGCGCAGATCGGCGCCTCGCTGAGGCCCGTTGGACGACTGCCGGCCGCCTTGACCGCCAAAGAAGGAATCAAAGATATCTTCAAAGCCGCCGAAGCCCTGGCCACCCTGGCCGAAACCGCCAAAGCCGCCAAACCCTCCGAAGCCGCCCTGGCCAAAACCGGCACCGGAACCGGCAGCATTCCCATTTTGGAATGCTGCCGGACCGAACTGGTCATACTGGGCGCGTTTTTGCGAATTAGACAAGACGCTGTAGGCTTCGTTGATTTCTTTGAACTTTTCTTCAGCTGCCTTCGGATCATCCGGGTTGCGGTCCGGATGATACTTAAGGGCCAGCTTTTTAAAAGCTTTTTTTATTTCCGCATCGCTGGCGTCTTTGGAAACGCCGAGCACTTCATAGTAATCTCTTTTGCTCATCTGAGAAGCCCCTCTTATCTATCTTACTTCTTATCGTCGTCGACTACGGTGTAATCGGCGTCAACTACATTGTCATCCTGCTTCTGGCTGTTGCCGGCATCGGACTGAGCGCTGCCGCCTTCCGGCTGTGCCTGCTGCGAAGCGGCGTCAGCATTCTTGTACATTTCGCTGGTCAAGTCGTAAAGCGGTTTGGTCAAGGCTTCCGAAGCAGCTTTGATCTTGTCGACGTCATCGCTCTTTACAGCTTCCTTCAAGTCGGCGATTTTATCTTTGATTTCCGAAACTTTAGCAGCGTCGGCCTTGTCGCCCATATCCTTGATGGTCTTTTCAGCCTGGTAAATGAGGGAGTCGGCGTTGTTCTTAGCTTCGATGCCTTCTTTACGTTTCTTATCTTCAGCTTCGTGAGCTGCAGCTTCTTTGACCATGCGGTCGATTTCGCTCTTGTCGAGGCCCGAAGAGGATTTGATGGTGATCTTCTGTTCCTTGCCGGTACCGAGGTCTTTTGCCGAAACGTTTACGATACCGTTGGCATCGATGTTGAAGGTAACTTCGATACGAGGTACTCCACGGGGAGCTGCCGGAATGCCCGTCAGTTCAAAGCGGCCGAGGGTCTTGTTGTCAGCTGCCATTTCGCGTTCGCCCTGCAGGACGTGAACGTCAACGGACGGCTGGTTGTCGGCTGCCGTCGAGAATACCTGGCTGCCGGAAGTCGGGATCGTCGTGTTGCGGTCGATGATCTTGGTGAAGACACCGCCGAGGGTTTCGATACCGAGGGACAACGGCGTAACGTCGAGGAGGAGAACGTCTTTGACATCGCCTACGAGGACACCGGCCTGGATAGCAGCGCCGATAGCAACGCATTCGTCCGGGTTTACGCCCTTGCTCGGTTCTTTGCCGAGGATCGATTTGATAGCGTCCTGAACGGCCGGAATACGGCTGGAGCCGCCGACAAGGATGATCTTGTCGATTTCGTCGATGCTGAGACCGGAGTCGGCAATGGCTTTCTTGGTCGGTTCCATCGTTGCGTGAACGAGGTCTTCCGTCAGTTCGTTGAATTTAGCACGGGTCAGGGTCAGGTCGAGATGTTTCGGGCCCGAAGCGTCAGCCGTGATGAAGGGCAGGTTGATGTTCGTCGAAAGGACCGTCGACAATTCAATCTTTGCTTTTTCAGCAGCTTCTTTCAAGCGCTGGTCGGCCATCTTATCTTGCGAGAGGTCGATGCCGGTCTGTTTCTTGAATTCGTCAACCATCCAGTCCATGACCTTGTTGTCGAAGTCGTCACCGCCGAGTTTCGTGTTGCCGTTGGTAGCCTTTACTTCAAAGACGCCATCACCGAGTTCGAGGATTGAGACGTCGAATGTGCCGCCGCCGAGGTCGAATACGAGGATTTTGCCGTCGCCGCCTTTATCGAGGCCGTAAGCGAGGGCTGCTGCCGTCGGTTCGTTGACGATACGGAGAACGTCGAGACCGGCGATCTTGCCGGCGTCTTTCGTAGCCTGACGCTGGCTGTCGTTGAAGTAAGCCGGAACGGTGATAACGGCCTGGGTTACTTTTTCGCCCAAGTAGCTTTCAGCGTCTTCCTTCAATTTCTGAAGGACCATAGCCGAAATTTCCTGAGGCGTATAATTTTTGCCCTGAACGTCAACGGTGTAGTTTTCACCCATGTGACGCTTAATCGAGGCAATGGTGTTTTCCGGGTTCGAAACGGCCTGGCGTTTTGCCAACTGGCCGACGAGGCGTTCGCCGGTCTTCGAGAAGCCGACAACCGACGGGGTGAGACGAGAACCTTCCGTATTCGTGATGACCGTAGGTTCGCCGCCTTCCATAACAGCGACTACGGAGTTTGTCGTACCTAAGTCAATACCAATAACTTTGCTCATAAAAGATTCCTCCATTCTTATACTAAACGATAATTAACCGTTAAATGCAACTTTAACCATGGCCGGACGCAAGGTCTTTTCGCCCAGGAGATAACCTTCCTGGAGGACCTCTACGACGATGTCATCATCGTATTCGTCGCTGGGCACACGCATGACAGCCTGATGATAATTGGGGTCGAAGGGTTTGCCGACGGCATCGATTTTCGTAACCCCTTCCTTTTCAAGGACGTCCATAAGCTGTTTATAAATCATTTCATAGCCTTCGATAAAGGAGTGTACGTCGTCGGAAACGGCATCTGTCGGAGCCTTGAGGGCCCGTTCAAAATTGTCGATGACCGGCAGGATCCGGCCGAGGACATCCATTTTGACGACTTCCGAAATCTGAAGCTTTTCGGAAGCAGTACGCTTCTTATAGTTGGCAAAATCAGCCTGCAGGCGGACGAACTTCTGCTCAAACTTCGCGGCTTTTTCCGCATCGGCCTTATCAGCGCCGTCATTGGCATCCGGTTCTGTTTGTGCAGAGCCCTCATCTGCCGCCTGAGCCTCTACGGCTTCAGCCTTTTCCTTGGCAGCGTCTTCAGCCACTTTATTTGCTTCTTCCTGCAATACAGTATCTTTTTTCTCTTCATTACTCATCTCGTTCGGTACTCCTCCTTACGTCTCGTCCTGGTAATGGGACAGCATCTGTGTCATATGCTGTTTCATGAAATCCAACAAGCCGATAATTTTAGCATATTCCATCCGTGCCGGCCCTAAGACGGCCAGCTTGCCGAGAACGACATCATGATCGGTGAAGGTCGCTTCAATGATACTGCAGTCGTTAATCGGCGACAGCTTCGTTTCCTCACCGATGCGAACGGTAACGGACTGCCCTTCGCCTTCATCGTGAAGGATGTTGGCGACGATGTCCTGTTCTTCCAGCATGGTAAAGAGGCTCTTGGCCTTGTCGACGTCCTTAAATTCCGGTTTGTTGAGCAGTTCCGTCGTACCGCCTTTGTAGAAATGCTCGCCTTGGCGGCGGGTCTGCTCCATGGCCCGGAAAGCCAGTCGATATAACTCGACGTCGTCGACGATGGTTTCATGAAATGTTTCGATAGCCTTTTCATCGATGCGGTCCATGGCCGTACCGGTCAAATAGTTGGTCAGCTTCTGGGCAATGATGTTCAAATCGTCCATGCTGGCCCCGCCGGGTTTCGGGTAAATACAGTTTTCAACCTGTCCCGTATCGGTCACGACGATCATGATGGCCCTCCTGTCATCGAGGGGCAGGAAGCGGATGTACTTCAACTTCGAGTTAAGCCGCTCCGACGCCATGATCAAGGTGACGTTGTGCGTAATCCGGGCCAAGAGCTTGGCCGTCGACTGAAAGATTTCATCGACGCTGCTCAGCTTATCCTGAAACCAGGATTGGACGAACTGCTTTTCCGCTTCCGTAATCTTCGTCGGTTTGAGGAGGCAGTCGACATAGAGCCGATAGCCTTTCAAGGACGGGACACGGCCGGCCGACGTATGCGGCTGTTCCAAATATCCCATCATTTCCAAATCGAACATCTCGTTGCGGATCGTCGCCGGGCTGATGCCCAAGTCGTACTTGCGGGCAATCGTCCGCGACCCGACAGGCTCGGCAGAAGCGATATAGTCCTGAACGATGACTTGCAGTATCTTCTGTTTGCGTGCATCTAAGTTCATGACGATATCACCTCTGCTCATTTGACTTTTCTTAGCGTTCTGACTATTTGACCTCTAAGACTATATATAAGATAGCATGACCCCATTCTTTTGTCAAGCGTTTATAGTCAAAAAGTCAAAATAAATATCAAAATAGACAAAGACCGCATAAACGCCCCTTTTTAACCCATAAACCAGCTATGAAAAGAAGCTGTAAAGACGGGGGTATTTGCCGCTCATCTATGGTATAATCAAGAAAAGGGCAACCGGTTAAGGACGCCCTATATATAACATTAATTTGATTATCGTCTAAAAGGAGGAAACACCATGTCTCATGCAGCATTTAAAGGTAACCTGAGAAACGAACTGAACGACGCCAAAAAGAAACAGACCATCATCACCGACGGTCCGAAGAGCCACGGCGGCCTTGAAGAAACGTACTCCCCCGTCGAATTGCTGGCTGATACCTACGCATCCTGCGCCATCACCATCATGGCAGCCGTTGCCGGCCAGCTGGGCTGCGATCTGACCGGAACCTATGCCGACACCGAAACATCTGTCGACGAAAAAGAATTCCGCATCGCCCACATCGGCATCCATTTCCATATGCCCAAATCCCTCGATGAAAGCCATCGCAGCGCCATCGAAGCCTCAACGCGTGACATGTGCATCGTAGGCCGCAGCCTCCATCCCGATATCAAAAAAGATTTGACCTTCACCTACGACGCATAAGAAATCTCTGCGGGTATCACAAATTCATCCTTGATAGAGTAAACGGCCCCGTAAGATCAGACGAAAAATCTGACCTTACGGGGCCTTTCTTGTCTCATAAAGATAGTCCCTATTTATTTTCCAGTTTTGCTTTGACCAATTTTTCCTGGTATATCGATTCCAGCTTATTCCAAAAATCAGCCGGCACGCCTAATACCAACTCGAGTTTTTCAGCCATATCTGACGTTACACGAACGTCGCCATTCATTAATTGGCTAATCTGCTTTTCAGACATTCCCATCCGTTTAGAAAATTCGTTTTGGGTCATGCCTCTCTCTTCAAGCTGTTCTGTAATGGTAGCACCGGGCGGCGTCGCGATATAGCTCTTGCTTTCCAACATGACGCTCACTCCTCTCAACTTCTTAATTATATTGTATCTTGATTCTCAAGAACAATCAAGAATCGCTAAAATCGACAGTCGTTGTCTCATCACCAATGCTTCCCCAGCCTATCTGATTGTCTTCACGGAAATCTTATTCTTAATATTTCTCTTTCAATATCCGGCTCCCGGCATCACCGTAAAATGATGGGCATCAAAAAACTATCCTATAATTTATTTTTTCGCCTTGACTTAGAGACGACTCCAATAGCTATAATGTAAATCAAAAGGAGGGACTACCTTGAAAATAAAAGATGTAAGTGAACAATTACAGATTTCGCCGGACACGCTTCGTTACTACGAAAAAATCGGGCTCATCCGCAACGTACCCCGCGATAAGAACGGCGTCCGCGACTACAGCGAAGAAAACTGCAAAAGCATTGCCTTCATCAAGTGCATGCGGGCAGCCAACGTCTCTATCTCCGGCCTGACGCGTTATATGGAGCTCTTCGAACAGGGAGACGCTACTCGCAAGGAACGGCGAGAAATTTTAGTCAATGAACGAAAACAACTCCAAAGTAACTTGCAGGACATCCAAGACGCCTTGAGCCACTTGGACTGGAAAATCAAGTTATACGACGAGGGAAAATTTTAATTATATAGTCCCTTTTCAGCCAAGAAGAGTCGACATTTCAAGAATTTCACACAAAAATTGCCGACGCCATTTCTTTTGCAAAACGTCTGCCAAAGCACCGAGGGCCTTTTTCACCCTTTGCAGGCTTTGACGCCGGTTATCTTACAGGAGGTCATCTATTATGGAAAGTATAACTCGGCGCAGCTTCTTAAAATTAGCCGGCAGTGCCGCCCTCGGCCTCGCTTTGGGCAAAGCCAATATCCTGCCCGCCATGGCCCAAGCCCCCGTCGTCGGCAGCAAAGAAACGCCGGCCACACCCGATCAGCCCGGCTCCTATGCCAAAGTCTATTACACCAAGCACATCGACGCCGAACACCTTATTAAGTTGTATCAGAAGGTCAACGAAGGCATTTACGGCAAGACGGCCATCAAAGTCCACACGGGCGAACAGCACGGCCCGTACATCCTGCCTCGGGACATGGTAAAAGCCTTCCAGGCCCAGGTTCCTGACAGCAGCATCGTCGAAACGAACACCCTCTACCCCGGCGACCGCGATACGACGGAAAAACATCGTCGGACCTTAGAAGTCAACGGCTGGAATTTCTGCCCCGTCGATATTTTGGATGAAAAGGGCAACGTCATGATGCCCGTCCGAAACGGCCTTCATTTCTCGGAAGTATCCTTAGGCCGCAACATCACTAATTACGACTCCATGATCGTCCTGACCCATTTCAAGGGCCACGCCATGGGCGGCTACGGCGGCTCGTTAAAAAATATCGCCATCGGCTGCGCAGACGGACAGGTCGGCAAGCGGCAGGTCCACGCCTTCCATGAATCGCGGGCTCCCATCGGCTCTGACTGGTCGGACAATATAGTCCTCGAAGAAGGCTTTATGGAAAACATGGCCGACTGCGGCAAGGCTATTTGTGACTACTTCGGAAAACACATCGTCTTCCTCAACGTCCTGCGCTCCATGTCCGTCGACTGCGACTGCACCGGCACTTCGGCTGCCAAACCGGTCATCCCAGACTTAGGCATGATGGCCTCGACGGATATCCTGGCCATCGACCAGGCCAGCGTCGACATGGTATATGCCCAGCCTGAAAGAGATAAACACGACCTGGTAGAACGCATCGAATCCCGCCATGGCCTGCACCAATTGACGGCCATGCGGCAGTTAAAAATGGGAAATGACAAATATCAGTTGATTTCTATCGACTAAGTCCCCTTTCAAAGAGACAAACCTTCTAAATAGAATACTACAAAAGGCCCTGTGCCTCCCTACACCGTCTTGTCGGTATTGGAGAACACAGGGCCTCTTTTTTTGATTCCTAAAAGCTGCAGTACTTATATCTGCAAAAAAATTGCGGCTGCCAAAAGACAGCCGCAACTTCACATGCGAATCAGAAGATTCTTAAAAGATATCCATAGGAACAGGATTAGTTTTGCTTGTTTTCCGGAACGATGCGGACACGCTGGATGGTCGGTTTCCCGTCTTTATCCTTAGCGATCGTATCGATGCGGATGTACTTCAGTTCTGCGGAGAATTCGTTGGCCAAGCGATCCAACGTATCATCGCCCTGGAGGGCTGCATTCGAGGCAGCGCCTGCCATGATGGCACGATAGACAACCGCAGCGAATTCGTAACGGGTCATCATGCGGTTACCATCGAAGTTTCCATCCGGATATCCTTCAATGATGCCCAGCTGATGAAGTTTCGTGACGTATTCGTAAGCCCAGTGGTTGGCCGGAACATCCGGGAAGAGTTCGCTGCCCTTGGACTCAATCGTACCAGGATTCTGGCCGGTCAACTGATTGATCATTTGACTCTGACGATTGACGATGTCTTCCAGTTTAGCCACGTCTTCACGGAGGTGTTTGATTTCCTTGGCCATGCCAACGCGAGAATTCGATACGTTGTTGCCCTGGCCGATCTTGAAGGAGACACCGGCATTGACCATGTTTTCACCGCCGCCGATGGTGCCGCCGACGGAGAAGGTTGTATCTTCGTTCGGTTTGTAGAAGGCACCGAAAGCACCGGCGTTAGCGCCGCGATAGTGGCCATAGCCAAAGGCGAAGTCCCATTTATCATCGGGATCAAAGTCCTGCGGATGGAGGGCTGCCAGAGCGGCTGCACCGGCACCGACGCGGTTGATACGGTTATCCAGTTTATTGACTTCCCCACCCAGGTTATTGATAGCCTGGTCGCGGAGAGCCAATTGACCGCCATTGATAGCTTCCGTCGAGCCGGGAGCTACGGTTCCGTCAGCAACACCGCTTACGACGTTGTTGCCCATGTTGACATCGCTGTCTTGAATGGTAATCGTGCGGTCGCTGTCTACGGTCTTGATGGTGACACCGCTGCTATTGATCGTCGTGTTGCCCGTTGTGACGCTGTCAAGGTCTTTCAAATCCTTGGCCAGCTTAATGTCGAGGCCGTCACCGCTGCTGTTCTTCACAACACCGATGTTGCCGCTGGACAGTTTAGACGTATCGGCACCGCCGTTAAGTTTCAACGTATCGCCGAGGCCTACAGTGACGCTGTTATCTGCACCGTCATCGCCTTGGAAGACACGGCCTTTGCTGACCTTGTCATCTACGACTTTCAGCTGATCTTCGGTGGCAGCACGGCCGGACTGGATATTCTTGCCATCCCAGGTAGTATTATCCAAGCCTGTGAGGTAAGTACCCGTTGCCGGATTGCCATCGTTTGCCGTGTTTTCCTGGTTGCCCAGAACGGCACCGCCTGCGGAAATCTGGCCTTTAGAGCCATCCAGTTTGACCTGGTTGTCGCCGCTGCCGGCCGTAACGGTGGCACCGTTGCCGTCGATGTTGACCTGCTTGGAAGCATCGCTGTTATCACCTAAAGTGATGTTGTCATTCAGGTTAACTTTGTTAGTCGTAGGATCGACAGTGATGTTCTTACCGGACTGAGCTTTCGCTGCGTCGGCTGCTGCATTGGCAATGTTCTTAACATCACCGATATTAGATGCATTCGTATCCGTATTGTACGTCGGGTTACCGTCAGCATCGACACCGTCAGCACCGCTAGCTACGTCCTTGATTTGCTTTTCACCTGCATTGATGCCATCTTTATCGATGGAGATGCCAGAATCCTTAATGGCAATCTTGTCGGTAGAAACGCCATCTTTATTGATGGTCGTATTGCCGGCGGCGATAGAGCCATCTGTACCAAGGTTAACATCTTTATTTAAACCAACTTCAATCTTGCCATCTTTAACGGATGTTACGGTATTGCCGTCACCTGCGATGTTAATCGTACCGCCTAAGTTCTGTTTTACAGAATTGTTGTCGTCAGCACCTAAGACGAAGCCGCCGCCTTTATTTGCATCTTTGATGTCGTCGACAGCATTGTTAACCGCCTTACTTAAATCACCGATGCTGGCTGCGTTGTTGTAGTTTTCCTGACCGGTTACCGACGTATCATAGGTGGTGCCGTTTATACCGCTGGCTACATTGACGATCTGGTTGCCGCCGTTGTTCAGGCCACCGTTGGTCAAGGTGACTGCCGACGTACCGCTGCCGATGGTTACACCGCCGTTGTTGATTACGGTGTTGCCCATGGTGACAGAACCGGTGGAGCCGAGGTTCAGGTCTTTATTGAGCTTAACCGTCAACAGACCATTTTCACCATCCTGGCTGGATACGACGCCGATGTTGCCATCGGTGAGGTCGGCTTCATTAGTGGCATTGCCCTTCACATTGACCTGATTATTCAGTTTCACGGCAGAAGCATTGCCAAAGTCACCGCCGTATTTCATGCCGTCATCGAGAGTTGCCACCTGATGGTCCTTACCTTCAGGATCGGTGTAGATGATGCGAGTCATCGTGTCACCAGGCTGGCCATTAACGCCGGCTTGTCCCGGAGTCGTCCAGATGTCGGTCATGCCGTCTTTGCCATTGAGGCCGATGTGGCCTTCGGCACCGTCGACACCATCGACACCGTCTTTACCGCTGATGGAGACGCCGGCTTTACCGTCAGCACCTTTGACGGAAATACCGTCCGTGCCGTTGATAACGACGGACGAGCCATCTTTACCATTGACACCGATTGTGCCGTCGACACCGTCTTTACCGTCAGCACCTTTCGTGCCGATGGAGAGATCATTACTCAGGCCTACGGTAATCTTGCCGTTTTCAGCATCGGCTGTGGTCGTGATATTCTGACCGTCACCGGCAATCTGAATCGTCTTGCCCAGGTCCTGCTTAACAGCATTTCCCTTGTCATCGGTCAAGCCGAAGCCGCCCGTTGCATTTTCACTGGTACCATCGGTAATAGCATCGCTTACGGTCTTCAGCTGATCTTCCGTAGCTGCACGGCCGCTTACGATATCCGGATTGGCCACATTCCATTCGGTGTTGTCCAAACCGGTTACAAAGCTGCCGTCTTCACCAACTTTACCGGCTGTAACGACCCCTTGGTTACCGATTACAGCGGTGCCGGCTTCTACGGTATTCAGGCCGGTAATATCTTTGGCCAACTGAACCGTCAACTTAGCATTGTCACCATCTTGAGAGGCTACAACACCGATGTTAGCGTCGGTAGATAATTTGGAAGCATCAGTTTGTCCGCCGACGATGTTGACAGTCTTATTCAACTTGACGGCGGCAGAACCGGAGTCACCGGTATACTTCATGCCGTCATCAAGGGTGGCTACTTCATGATTTGCCCCATTCGGGTCGGTGTAGATGATACGGGTCATGGTGTCGCCATCTTTACCATTGACGCCGGCTTGTCCCGGAGTGGTATAGATATCGGTCATGCCGTCTTTGCCATTGAGGCCAATGTGACCTTCCAGGCCGTCGACGCCATCGACACCGTCTTTACCGCTGATGGTGACGCCGTCTTTACCGTTTTCACCTTTAATGGAGATACCGTTGTTGCCGTCGATAGCTACGCTGTTTCCATCGCTGCCGTTAACACCGATAGAGCCATTCGTGCCGTCTTTGGCACCGATAGAGAGGTTGTCAGCCAGTTTCAAATCATAGGTCGTCTTATCGCCAACAGTAGTGGCTGTAAGCTTCAAGTTATTGCCTGTATAAGTACCGGCAGTACCTGCAGCTGTACCACCTTCAACGGTGACTGCCGTAGCGGCAGCTTTTAACTGGCCGTAATTGACAGCATCCGTGTCTGCCGTACCGGCGCCAACGTTAGTAATCGTATTGCCGCCGTTGTTGAGACCCGTGCCCGTCAAGGATACAGGGCTGCCGGTGGACGGCGTAATGGTCACGCCATCATTGTTGATAACCGTAGCACCTGTTGTGACGGAGCCGTCTTTACCCAGGTCGATATTCTTTGCCAACTGGACTTTCAACTGACCATTGACGTTATTGACGCCAATATTGTTTTCCGTCAGTTTGGTCGCATCGGCACCGCCAATAATATCCAACTGTTCGTTGAGTTTCTTGGCGATAACTTTCGTGTCATCATTCTGACCGTTGTCGCCGGCATACTTCTGGCCGTCACTCATGGTAGCGATGGTCTGGCCGCCTGCGGTAATTCTATCTACAGGAGTGCCGTCTACGTTAGTAACGCTGTCACCGGCTGCAATAGTAACCGTTGTCTGCGTTCCGTCTGCTCCGGCAGGGCCGGTCAAGCCGATAGAGCCGTCAGCGCCGTTGATAACGACGGACGAGCCGTCTTTACCGTTGACGCCAATCTTGCCGTCGACGCCGTCTGTTCCGTCAGCACCCTTGGTACCGATGGAGAGATCATTGCTCAGACCTACGGTAATCTTACCATTTGTAGCATCGGCTGTAGTCGTGATGTTCTGACCGTCACCGGCAATCTGAATCGTCTTGCCAAGGTCCTGCTTAACAGCATTTCCTTTGTCATCGGTCAAGCCGAAGCCGCCCGTTGCATTTTCACTGGTACCATCGGTAATGGCATCGCTTACGGTCTTGAGCTGATCTTCCGTAGCTGCACGACCGCTTACGATATCCGGATTAGCCACATTCCATTCGGTATTTTCCAAACCGGTTACGTAGCTGCCCGTTTGAGCTTCGCCGCCGGCTGTAGTTTCAGTCTGATTGCCGATGGTAGCCTTGCCGGCAGTTACGGTATTCAAACCGGTAATGTCTTTCGCCAACTGAACCGTCAATTTAGCATTGTCACCATCTTGAGAGGCTACAACGCCGATGTTAGCGTCGGTAGATAATTTAGAAGCATCCGTTTCTCCGCCGACGATGTTGACGGTCTTATTCAGTTTGACGGCGGCAGAACCGGAGTCACCGGTATACTTCATGCCGTCATCGAGGGTGGCCACTTCATGATTTGCACCATTCGGGTCGGTGTAGATGATACGAGTCATCGTTTCACCGTCTTTACCGTTGACGCCAGGCTGTCCCGGAGTGGTATAGATGTCGGTCATGCCGTCTTTGCCGTTGAGGCCAATGTGGCCTTCCAAGCCGTCGACGCCATCGACACCGTCTTTACCGGTAATGGTGACACCGTCTTTGCCGTCAGCACCTTTGACGGAAATACCGTCCGTGCCGTTGATAACGACGGAGGAGCCGTCTTTACCATTGACGCCAATCGAACCGTCCACACCATCTTTACCGTCAGCACCTTTGGTACCGATGGAGAGATCATTGCTCAGGCCTACGGTAATCTTGCCGTTAGTCGGATCGGTGGTCGTCGTAATGTTCTGACCGTCTCCTACGATGCCAAGGGCTTCACCCAAGTCACGATGTACGGTTTCACCACTGTCAGCTGTGAAGTCCATGCCTTTATTGGTCAAGTCGGATTTAGCCGTTTCAGTGATGTTTTTAATATCACCGATGTTGGCTCCGTTAGTATCGGTATTGTAGGTCGGGTTGCCGTCAGCATCAACGCCATCGGAACCGCTGCCTACTTTAGTAATCTGATTGCCGCCATTGTTGAGGCCGCCGTTAGTGAGGCTTACGGCTGTATCGCCGCTGCCGATGGTCATACCGATATTGGTGACGACGGTATTCCCTACGGTAACGGAACCGGTAGAGCCTAAGTTGATATCTTTATTGAGCTTAACCGTTAACAGGCCGTTATCGCCATCCTGACTGGATACGACACCGATGTTGCCTGTCGTGAGGTTGGCTTCAGACGTTGCTTCGCCTTTCACATTGACCTGATTGTTCAGTTTTACCTTAGAAACGGTACCAAAATCACCGCCGTATTTCATGCCGTCGCTCAAGGTAGCAAGGTTCTGGCCGCCGGCAGTAATTCTATCTACCGGAGTTCCGGTTACGTCGTTGACGCTAGGTCCGGCGGTAATAGTAACCGTCGTGCCCGGCGTTCCGTCAGCTCCGGCAGGGCCGGTCAAGCCGATGGAGCCATCAGCACCGTTGATAACGACGGACGAGCCGTCTTTACCGTTGACACCAATCTTGCCGTCGACACCGTCTGTACCGTCAGCGCCATCTTTCGCGCCGATGGAGATATCGTTGCTCAAGGCTACGGTAATCTTACCGTTTTTGGCATCAGCCGTGGTCGTGATGTTCCGACCGTCACCGGCAATCTGAATCGTCTTGCCCAGGTCTTGCTTAACAGCGGTACCGCTGTCGTCGGTCAAGCCAAAGCCGCCCGTTGCGTTTTCACTGGTACCGTCGGAAGCAGCCTTGACTGCATCACTTACGGTCTTCAACTGATCTTCCGTAGCTGCCCGGCCAGTTACGATATCCGGATTTGCTACATTCCAGCTGGTGTTATCCAAACCGGTTACATAGCTGCCCGTTTGAGCAACGCCACTAGCCGTGGTTTCTGTCTGAGTACCGATAGTAGCATCGCCGGCTGTAACCGTGTTCAAGCCTTTAATATCTTTGGCTAACTGAACGGTTAATTTAGCATTGTCGCCATCTTGAGAGGCTACAACACCGATGTTAGCGTCGGTAGATAATTTGGAAGCATCCGTTTGTCCGCCGACGATATTGACGATCTTATTCAGTTTGACAGCGGCAGAACCGGAGTCTCCGGTGTACTTCATGCCGTCATCGAGGGTGGCCACTTCATGATTTGCCCCATTCGGGTCGGTGTAGATGATACGAGTCATCGTTTCACCGTCTTTACCGTTAACGCCAGGCTGTCCCGGAGTGGTATAGATGTCGGTCATGCCGTCTTTGCCATTGAGGCCGATGTGGCCTTCGGCGCCGTCGACACCATCGACACCGTCTTTACCGCTGATGGTGACGCCGTCTTTGCCGTCAGCACCTTTGACGGAAATACCGTCTGTGCCGTTGATAACGACGGACGAACCGTCTTTACCGTTGACGCCAATCGAGCCGTCAACACCATCTTTACCGTCAGTACCTTTGGTACCGATGGAGAGATTGTCCGCAAGTTTCAAATCATAGGTTGTCTTATCGCCAACAGTAGTAGCTGTAAGCTTCAAGTTGTTGCCGGTATAATTGCCATCAGTACCGGCTGGGGTACCACCTTCAACGGTGACCGCCGTAGCAGCAGCTTTTAACTGGCCGTAATTGACGGCATCCGTATTTTCAGTACCGGCTGCAACGTTAGTAATCGTATTGCCGCCGTTGTTGAGCCCGGAGCCCGTCAAGCTTACCGGATTGCCGGTTTCAGGCGTAATGGTGACACCGCCGTTATTGACTACGGTGTTGCCCATGGTAACAGAACCGTCTTTACCCAGGTCGATGTTTTGTGCCAACTGAACTTTCAACTGACCATTGACGTTATTGACACCAATGTTGTTTTCCGTCAGTTTGGTCGCATCAGCACCGCCAATGATATCCAACTGTTCGTTGAGTTTCTTAGCGATAACCTGCGTATCATCATTCTGACCATTGTCGCCGGCGTACTTCTGGCCGTCACTCATGGTAGCGATGGTCTGGCCGCCTGCGGTAATTCTATCTACAGGAGTGCCGTCTACGTTCTTAACGCTGTCACCGGCTTTAATGGTAACCGTTGTTCCCGGTGTTCCGTCTTCACCGGCAGGGCCGGTCAAGCCGATGGAGCCGTCAGCGCCGTTGATAACGACAGACGAGCCGTCTTTACCATTGACACCGATAGATCCGTCAGCGCCGTCCGCACCTGCTTTGCCGATGGAGATATCATTGCTCAAGGCTACGGTAATCTTACCATTCGCAGCATCGGCTGTGGTCGTGATATTCTGACCGTCACCGGCGACTTGAATCGTTTCGCCAAGGCTTTGTGTAACTTTGGTTCCACTATCATCAGTCAAGCCGAAGGCACCGGTACCGGTCGAAATGGCATTCACTTTATCGTTGACCGCTTTGAGCTGATCTTCTGTTGCTGCTCGACCGGTTACGGCATCCGGATTCGACGTATCCCAGGCTGTATTTCCTAAGCCTGTTAAGTAGGTTCCTGTCTGAGATACACCGCCAGCCGTGGTTACAGTCTGGTTCCCCAAGACGGCTGTACCGACGGTTACAGAACCGGTATCGCCTAAGTTGATGTCTTTGACCAACTGGACTTTTAACTGGCCGTTAACGTTGTTGACGCCAATGTTGTTGTCCGTCAGCTTAGTTGCATCAGCACCGCCAACGATATCAAGCTGTTCGTTGAGGGTCTTAGCGATGACTTTCGTCGTATCGGTCTGGCCGTCATCACCGGCATATTTCAGACCGTCACTCATGGTGGCAACCGTCTGTCCGCCTACAGAAATACGGTCAACGGATGTACCGGCTAAGTTATCTGCACTGGTGCCGGCTTGGATGGTTACCGGCGAACCGGAACCGGTATTGAGTACAATAGAGCCGTTGGAGCCATTAATAGCTACGGCCGAGCCGTCTGTACCTTTAGCCGTGACAGAGCCGTCAGCACCGTTGACAGCTACAGAAGAACCGTTGGCACCGTTCAGGGTAATGGAGCTGTCAGTACCGGTTGTACCGGCTTCACTATCTGCTGCTTCACCTAAAGTAATCTTATCAGCAAGTTTCACATCATAGGTCGGTGAACCATTGGCTGTCGTCCCTGCTTTCACCTGCAGGTTGTCCCCCGCATAGGTTCCATCAGTCGGTGCAGCCGTACCACCTTCAACTGTAACTTCGGTTGTTTTTGATTCGCCAATCGTTATCTGGCTGATTCTATCTTCCAACTGAGCTACGTTAACCGCATCAGTACCATCTGTACCGGTAGCAACGTTAGTAATCTTGCTGCCGCCGGCGTTGATACCGCCGGAAGTCACAGACGGACCATTAGTGATGGTTAAACCGCTGTTATTAACAACGGTGTTGCCTGTAGTTACCGAGCCTTTTTCACCTAAGTTGATGTCTTTATTGAGCTTAACCGTTAACAGACCGTTATTGCCAGCCTGGCTGGATACGACACCGATGTTGCCCGTCGTCAGGTTCGCTTCTGTCGTGGCTTCGCCCTTGACATCCACTTGATTATTCAATTTGACATTGGAAACAGTACCGAAGTCACCGCCGTATTTCATGCCGTCATCAAGTGTTGCTACGGTAGCCCCACCTACGGTAATACGATCGATGGGAGTACCTGCCAGGTTATTAACTTGAGTGCCCGCTGCGATGTTTACAGGAGAGCCGGAACCGGTATTCAAAGCGATAGAGCCGTCAGCACCGTTAATAGCTACAGCCGAGCCGTCTTTACCACTAACCGTAATAGAGCTGTCTGCGCCTTCATTAGTGCCGTCTTCACTTGCCTTTTCACCAAGGGCAATCGTATTATTCAAGCCTACGGTGATTTTACCGTTGGTTGCATCACTGGTAGTCGTGATGTTGCCGTCACCGGCAATGTTTAAGGTTTCACCTAAGTTACGATGTACGGAATCACCGCTATCGGCCGTGAAATTCAAGCCATCATTGGTTAATTCGGTTTTAGCCGCATCGGTAATATTTTTAATGTCACCGATATTGGCACCATTGGTAAGATTGTTGTAAGTTGGATTACCTTCAGCATCGGTACCATCGGAACCGCTGGCTACATTAGTGATTTGCTTGCTGCCGCCATCGATGCCGCCGGTTGTGACAGACGGACCGTTAGTGATGGTCAAGCCACCGCTGGTAAGGGCTGTGTCGCCAACTTTTACGCCGTCATTGTTGATGACGGTATTGCCGGTGGTTACCGAACCGGTCGAGCCTAAGTCGAGATCCTTATTCAGGCTGACTTCAAGGGCTCCGTCTTTAACGGTTGTCGTGATGTTAGACGTACCCGTCGGATTATCGGTCGTAGCCGTTCCGTCGGTGACGCCGCCTTTAACGGTAATCGTCTTGCCGAGGTCCTGCTTAACCGTTGTACCGCTGCCGTCAGCGAGGCCAAAGCCACCGGTTGCGTTTGCACTGGTGCCGTCAGAAACGGCAGTGACGGCATCGCTTACGGTCTTCAACTGATCTTCCGTAGCTGCACGACCGGTTGCGATATCAGGATTAGCCACATTCCATTCGGTATTGTCTAACCCGGTTACATAGCTGCCCGTTTGAGCAACACCACTAGCCGTAGTTTCTGTCTGAGTACCGATAGTAGCATCGCCGGCTGTTACCGTATTCAAACCGGTAATATCTTTCGCCAAACGAACGGTCAATTTACCATTGTCGCCGTCTTGTGCAGCAACGATGCCGATGTTGTTGTCCGTAGATAATTTAGAGGAATCTGTTTCACCGCCAACGATATTGACAGTCTTATTCAGTTTGACAGCAGCAGAGCCGGTATCACCGGTATATACCATGCCGTCATTCAACGTAGCAACGGTCTGGTCGCCTACAGTGATACGATCAACGGCATTGCCGTTTACGTCATTGGCACTGGTACCGCCTTTAATGGTAGTGGTCGTACCGTTGGAGCCAGTCAAACCGATAGAGCCGTCGGCACCGTTAATAGCTACGGCAGAACCGTCAGCACCTTTCGCGGTAATAGAGCCATCGGCACCATTAACGGCTACAGACGAGCCATCTTTACCATTCACTGTAACAGAACCATCAACGCCGTCTGTACCTGCACTACCTAAAGTAAGATTATCCGCCAATTTCACGTCATAAGTTGTAGATCCATTGGTTTCTGTCTTTTCGGCTACCTGCACGTTACTGCCAGCATAGTTGCCATCGGTACCGGCTGCAGTGCCGCCTTCAACCGTAAGGTGCGTTTTGCTGCCTTCACCGGCGTTGACCTCCTGAATCGCTTTTGTCAACTGATCGACATTGACAGCATCGGTACCTTTAACACCGGTAGCCACATTACTGATGACATTGTTGCCGTTATCGAGACCGGAACCGGTCAAGGATACCGGATTGCCCGTAGCCGGGGTAATGGTAATGCCATTGTTATTGACTACGGTATTCCCCAGGGTTAAGGAACCGGTAGAGCCAAGGTCGACGTTTTTGACTAACTGAACTTTTAATTGGCCGTTAACGTTGTTGACGCCAATATTTTTGTCCGTCAATTCGCCTTCAGCACCGCCAACAATATCTAATTTTTCATTAAGTGTCTTAGGAATAATTTTGGTTGTATCACTCTGACCGTCATCGCCGGCAAATTTAAGGCCGTCGCTCATAGTCGCAACCGTCTGACCGCCTACGGTAATACGATCAACAGGATTACCGGCTAAGTTATTAGCACTGGTACCTGCTTGAATGGTAACCGGCGAACCGTCAGCCGTGTTCAAAGCGATAGAGCCGTCAGCCCCGTTAATAGCCACGGCGGAACCGTCTTTACCATTTACGGTAATGGAGCTGTCTGTCCCTTCTGTGCCGGCTGCACTGTCGGCTGCACTGCCTAAGGTAAGGTTATCAGCCAGTTTCACGTCATAAGTCGTAGCACCGGTCGTTTCTGTTTTTTCAGTAATCTGCAAGTTACTGCCTGCATAGTTACCACCTGTACCGGCCGCAGTGCCGCCTTCAACCGTAAGGTTCGTCTTGCTGCCTTCACCGGCACTTACGCCTGCAATGGCCTTGGTCAACTGATCCACGTTAACAGCGTCCGTACCATCTGTACCGGTGGCAACATTGGTAATCTTATTGCCGCCGTTATTGAGGCCGCCGTTAGAAAGGCTTACCGTATTATCGCCGCTGCCAAAAGTCAAGGAACCGGTGGAGCCTAAGTTGATGTCTTTATTGAGTTTAACCGTCAGCAGACCGTTGTCGCCGGCCTGGCTGGATACGACGCCGATGTTGCCCGTCGTGAGGTCAGCTTCTGTCGTGGCTTCGCCTTTCACATCAACTTGATTATTCAATTTGACATTGGAAACGGTACCGAAGTCGCCGCCGTATTTCATGCCGTCGTTCATGGTGGCCACACTCTGTCCACCTACAGTGATACGGTTAACCGGGGAGCCGGTTACGTCATTGACGCTGGAGCCGGCTTGAATGGTTACCGGGGAACCATCGGCCGTGTTCATTACGATAGAACCGTTAGAGCCATTAATTGCAACGGAAGAGCCGTCGGCACCATTGACAGTCATAGAACCATCGGTAGTACCTTTGTCGCCAAGAGCAACAGTATTACTCAAACCAACAGTAATTTTACCGTCTGAAGCGGTTGTCGTAACATTACCGTCACCGGCAATCTGAATCGTCTTGCCCAGGTCCTGCTTAACAGCGGTTCCGCTGTCGTCGGTCAAGCCGAAACCACCTGTTGCATTAGCACTGGTACCATCAGTAACAGCAACCACTGCATCACTTACGGTCTTCAGCTGATCTTCCGTCGCTGCCCGGCCGGTTACGATGTCAGGATTTGTCACATTCCAAGTCGTGTTATCCAATCCGGTCACATAGCTGCCTGTTTGAGCAACGCCACCAGCCGTGGTTTCTGTCTGCGTACCGATAGTCGCATCGCCGGCTGTGACCGTATTCAAGCCTGTAATATCTTTGGCCAGGCGAACGGTTAATTTGCCATTGTCGCCGTCTTGAGCCGCAACAATGCCGATGTTATTGTCCGTAGATAATTTGGAAGTATCCGTTTCTCCGCCGACGATATTGACAGTCTTGTTGAGTTTGACGGCGGCAGAACCGGTGTCACCAGTGTATACCATACCGTCATTCAAAGTAGCAACGGTCTGGTCGCCTACGGAAATACGATCAACAGCATTTCCGTTTACGTCATTGGCACTGGTGCCGCCTTTAATCGTAGTGGTCGTACCGTTGGAACCGGTCAAACCGATAGAGCCGTCGACACCATTGATAGCCACGGCAGAACCGTCGGTACCTTTCGCGGTAATAGAGCCATCGGCACCGTTAACAGCTACGAAAGAACCGTCTTTACCATTTACGGTAATGGAGCTGTCTGTCCCTTCTGTGCCAGCTGCACTGTCGGCTGCACTACCTAAGGTAATGTTATCGGCCAATTTCACGTCATAAGTCGTAGCCCCGGTCGTTTCTGTTTTTTCAGTAATCTGCAAGTTGCTGCCTGTATAGTTCCCGCCTGTTCCGGCTACAGTGCCGCCTTCAACAGTAAGGTTCGTTTTGCTGCCTTCACCAGAGCTTACGCCTGCAATGGCCTTGGTCAACTGATCGACATTGACAGCATCCGTGCCATCCGTACCGGTTGCAACGTTGGTAATCTTATTACCACCATTATCGAGGCCAGTATTGGTTAAGGTCACAGGTTTGCCGTCGGAAGCAGCAGGTGCAATGGTTACGCCGGTATTATTAATAACAGTAGCACCTGTTGTTAAGGAACCAGTCGAGCCTAAGTCGATGTCTTTATTCAATTTCACGACTAAGAGACCATTGTCGCCAGCCTGGCTGGAAACAACGCCAATGTTACCGGAAGTCAGGTCAGCTTCCGTAGTCGCTTCACCTTTTACATCTACTTGATTGTTGAGTTTTACATTGGAAACCGTACCGAAGTCACCGCCGTATTTCATGCCGTCGTTCATGGTGGCCACAGTCTGTCCACCTACAGTGATACGGTTAATCGGCGATCCGGTTACGTCGTTAGCACTGGTTCCTGCCTGAATGGTTACAGGGGAACCATCAGCTGTGTTCATTACGATAGAACCGTTCGAGCCATTAATTGCAACGGAAGAACCATCGGCACCATTGACAGTCATAGATCCATCGGTAGTACCTTTGTCGCCAAGAGCAACAGTATTGCTCAAACCAACAGTAATTTTACCGTCTCCGGCAGTGGTTGTAACATTACCGTCACCGGCAATCTGAATTGTTTTGCCCAGGTCCTGCTTAACAGCGGTGCCGCTGTCGTCGGTCAAGCCAAAACCGCCCGTTGCATTTTCGCTGGTGCCGTCAGTAACAGCAAGCACTGCATCACTTACAGTTTTCAGCTGATCTTCCGTCGCTGCACGACCGGTTACGATGTCAGGATTTGTCACATTCCAAGTCGTGTTATCCAATCCGGTCACATAGCTGCCGTCCTGGGCAACATTACCGGCTGTAGTTACACCTTGATTACCAATTACAGCATCGCCGGCTTCTACAGTATTGAGGCCGGTAATATCTTTAGCCAAACGGACGGTTAATTTGCCATTATCGCCATCTTGAGTGGCCACAATACCAATATTATTGTCCGTAGATAGTTTGGATGAATCAGTTTCACCACCAACAATATTCACCGTTTTATTTAACTTAACGGCCGCAGAACCTGTATCACCGGTATATACCATACCGTCATTCAAGGTTGCTACAGTCTGATTGCCTACAGTGATACGGTTCACAGAAGTGCCGTTTACATCGTTAGCTGCAGTACCGGCCGCAATAGTAGCAGTAGAACCGTCTGCACCGGTCAAGGCAATAGAGCCGTCCGAGCCGTTAATAGCAATGGATTCACCGTCTTTGCCGTTCACCGTAAGGGAGCCGTCCGTACCACTGGTGCCGGTGCTGCCTAAGGTTACGTTATCGGCCAGTTTCAAGTCATACGTCGCTGTACCGGTTCCGGTCGTGGACGTAAGCTGCAAGTTATTGCCTGTATATGTACCACTTGTACCGGCTGCCGTACCGCCTTCAACAGTAACTGTAGTCGTTGTACCGGATCCGGTGCTGACACCGGCAATGGCCTTATTCAATTGGTCTACGTTAACACCGTCGGTGCCGGCCGTACCGGTAGCCACGTTGGTAATCTTGTTGCCGCCGTTATTGAGGCCTGCCGTAGTCAAGGTTACATTACTACCGGATTTAGGTCTGATAGTAACGTCATTACCACTAAGCGTTGTCCCATTGCCCGTAGTAGGATTTGTTAAATATATCGTTTCCAAGCCACGAAGTGTTTTATTCAAACGAAGGGTTACCGTATTATCACTGATAATAGCCCCGATATTAGGTTGAGCCGCAAAATCAGACTGATAGTACAGAGTATTGTCGACACCGCCGGTAATCTTCAAGGATTGATTTAAAAGCTTAGTAACCGTACGCGGTGTTCCGTCAGACCCATAGGTAGTCGTATAGCTACTGTCTTTGAAATCACCGGTAGTAGCGAGCATGGTATTGGTCCACTGTTTCATATTTACGGCATCCGTATCATACTGACCGGCCGCTAAACCGGTAAGTTTACGCGTTGTCGTAGCACCGCTGGCCCCGTCAGTACCGATGGAAACAACACCGGCTGTACTATTCCAGACACCGCCACTGGTTGTACCGGCATTACCTTTTGTAGAAAGCCAGCTGCTCCAAGTACTGTCCTGAGCATACCAACCGGAGCTATTACTATCAGCTCCGCGAGTTGTAGCAGAGTCGGCCCCTAATGCGACACTGCCTACTGAAGCTGTTGTAGCAGATTTACCAATAGCTATAGAACCACTGGACGGAGCAATAGCTTGATAGCCAATGGCAATAGCTTCCGGATCGGTTGTAGCAGTACCTGCCGATGCTTCGCGGCCAATAGTGATACTTCTGGCACTTAAAGATTTCGCTTGGTAGCCAATGGCCATAGAACTGCCTGCACTGGCTACCGAATCATAACCAAAGGCCATAGTATACGAAGATGTTGCTTGCGCATTCGTACCCTGGGCTATGGCACCGCCGGCACTTGCTACGGCTTTATAACCTACAGCCAAGGACCGCAAAGCCGTAGCCTGAGCACTATTACCAACAGCAGTCGTGTATTGATCACTAGCAGTTGCGGCTGCACCGGCAGCCAAAGAACCTACAGACGTAGCCTTAGCTGCTTCCCCTAAAGCAGTCGTACTAGTGGCACTTGCAAGAGCGCCATCACCAATAGCAGCAGCACTGATATTCGTTGCCTGGCTCCCATAGCCAATAGCTACCGTATGATACGAAGTTGCTTTAGCCGCTGAACCTATGGCAGCTGCAGCTAGGCCATTACCGTCATACGAAGTTCTGCTAGTATCGGTATTACCGGCAACCGCATTATTACCAATAGCGATAGCGTCCGTAGAGTATGAACGAGTGTTAGTACCGATGGACATAGTATTTTCATAGGCAAGCGTACTCCCATCAGGTTGGCCGGCATACGCATTCTGACCGATGGCAATACCATGAATAGCATTCGATCGGTTATTTGAACCTAGAATAACCGAATTTCCTGCACGCCCATAAGCAATGTTGTCATGACCAATCATGACACGGCCACCAAGAGCTGAGCTGAGGCCCGTTCCCTCAGGCGTATCTTCCTTTGCAGTTTCGGTCGGAGCAATAGCAGTCTGATTAGCACCGATTACGACATCATTGATGCCGTAGGCTAAGGCCGATTTACCAATAGCAACGGCATTGGCACCGCTTTGGGTTACGCCGCCGACTGAATAAGTACCACCGGCGATAGCACCATCGCCCATTGCAATTGAGTAATTAATGGCCGCTGTAGCACCACCGATAGCAATCGTTTCTGTACCGGTCGCCGATGCATCCTTACCGAGAGCAAGGGCATCTTCACCGGATGCTGTTGCATTGCCCACAGCAACAGCCCCCTTACCATCGGCTGTCGCTACACCTACACCACCTACGGACGTAGTGTTATTATCAAAATTGGTTCTTGCGCCCCAACTATTAGCTGCTTCTACCGACATGGGATTGAGCAGCGTACCGCCTACGGCTAAACTGGTTAGGACAGCCAGGCTGAGCAGGCTGTGGGATACGCGCGCCGTGTGCTGCGATTTCGTTTTACTATTCCGTTTCGCAAGTTCAGAAACGACGACGTAAGCGTTTCTCACCTTGCTCCAGACGACCTTATAGATCTTATTCATAAAAAATCTTCCTCCTTAATTAAATCCCAATAACAACTCGTCTAAAAAAATAACGGATGTACTCGGAATCTGCCCTGACAATAAGCATAGGCCTGTCAGGATATGTCAATAATTTGTGACTTACGGTTTTAACAAAAAAAATACCGTCTCGGTAAATCGTCCCCCGTTAAAACGCTCAAGCACAAATCAGGCTGCCAACACCCCTTTCTGCTGTGATGTTCTTCCATGAAACGTATACACTTTAACGATAAGTTACACTTCAAAACAAAATTGGGAATGTAATAAAAGTACATTTATAAATACTATGTCAATCTTTATAATAGATAAAACTCCTCCACAAAATATTTTATTTTATTTTTAATTGAAGGTGTCAACTTTAAACATATAAAAAAAACGTCCGTAATCCCAATTATTGTTTCATTTATAATGTGGATTGTTTTAATCTTTGATATAATATATCATATAACAAATAACTTGTAAAGATTATCCATAAAAAATCCGTTCTACCACATAAATATAGACAAAATAAAATATATATTTTATCGACAATAAAGTATATTGTGTGTCAACATATTACCAATTTATCTATAAGGACAAAGTCCCTATTTCCATTACAAAACCCCCGACAAAAGGCGATAACGAAGCGCTTTCTATACAAAAAACCATCCGATATAGGATATATCGGATGGTTCTGTCATCGTATTATATTTTTACACCAAGTGTCTGCTTCAAGTATTCAGGGCAATAATCGAGACATAATTTGTCCATAATCAGTCCATTTTTCGCAAAAGTTTTGAATAATTTTCCCTCCGTTAAAAGGACAAAAAGAAAAAACCGGTTGTATCATTACTCAAAGAGCAATAATACAACCGGTTTTCATGTATGGTGGGCGGTAATGGATTCGAACCATCGACCCCCTCGATGTCAACGAGATACTCTAACCAACTGAGCTAACCGCCCATACAGTGCACATTTCGTGCGACTCATATAGTATACCTTGTTTTTCCCATCTTGGCAAGTCTTTTTTTATTGAATCTGGCCAAGGCATATTCAATCTGACGGCGGGTCACGAGACCGCCATAAGGCCGACTCATTTGACCGCCGCGGGCAATGAAGATGACCTGCGGTACGTTGCTGATGCCATAGTCTCGGAAAAGCTGGCCGTCCCCTTTATAGACGGGAATTTCATAGCCTTCTTTCCGGCAGTATTCCGCACTCTCTTCGGCATCGGGTCCGACGGGGATGGCTGCGAAGGAAATATCCTGTCCGTACTTTTGATACATGTCTTCCATGACGGCCAGATTCTTCAGGCTGTCGTCACTCCAGACGGCCCAGAAAAAGAGACAGACCGGTTTTTCATTATATAAGTTTTGCAGGCGCACTTCTCCATTCGAGCCGTAAAGGCGTTCATCAGGGGCCAGCATTTCCGTTTCGGCCCGGCTCACCTCTTCGGCCGCTTCGATCGTCGCCGAGCTATAAGCGTCCGGTTCTTTCTCGGGCCAGAAAAAGAGGCTGAGGACGACGCAGACAGCTGCCACCAGGGAAAGTATCTTTGTTTTCGTAGTCATAAGTTCTCCTTTCGTCCATTATAACCGACTGAAAGCGAAACTTCAAACACGCTCCCAAGATCCAAAAAAGGGACCGCGCCGAAGAGTACGGCACAGTCCCTGAGTCCGGGGAAGATGAAATATATGATACGCCTAGGCGTGAATATAGATACGGACGGCACGATTGATGAGGTTAATTTTCCGTCCATAGAAGAGATAATACAGAACGAAGCAGGCAGCGGCTACGACACCGGCGACGATGTAGAGCTGGGGGAAGGTCAGAAGGCCTTGGAAGCTGCCGAGGACGTAAGGCCCGACGCCGAGGCCGAGGTCAAGGGCAACGAAGTACGTCGACAAGGCTACGCTGATGCGGTACGGCGGCGTCAGTTTGATGCAGACGGCCTGACCGTTCGACATGAAGGTCCCATAGCCGAGGCCGACGAAGACACCGGACAGGAGGAGCTGCCACGACGCACCGGTAATGCTGAGCAGGAAGAGGCCGATGGCAAGACAGATGTAGCACGGATAGAGGACGTAGTTTTCGCCCTTGCGGTCGAAGACGATGCCCGTCATAGGCCGCGTGATGGTAATGACGACGGCGTAGACGACGAAGAAGAAGGTCCCGGCTTCGACTAAGTTGATTTCCCGGGCGTAGGCGGCCAGGAAGGTCAGGACGCTGGAGTAAGCAAAGCCCATGAAGAAGCCGATGATGGAGATGATGAGTACCCGGTATTCGACGTAGTTGTCGAGGCTCATGGCTTTCATCTTGGCGATCTGTTCGTCTGTCAGTTCAATTTCATCGATGTGAAGGATGATGCAGCCGATCATGCACAGACCGACCAAGACGGCGCAGAGGGTAATGATGAAGGTGAAGTTGGTAAGGACGATGAGGAGCATGCCCAGGAAGGGGCCGACAGCGGCGGCCAGGCTGGTGCTGAGGCCGTAGTAGTTGATGCCCTGGCCTCTTTTTTCAGGAGGAATACAGGAGGCGACAATGGTGTTGGTCGCCGTCGATACGATGCCGTAGGCCATGCCGTTGAGGAAGCGGATGCCGTAGAGGATAGCCAAATTGGGGATGTAGAAATACAATAAGGTCGTTACGAAATAAAAGATGATGCCGCCATAAAGGGACATGCGGCGGCCGTAGAGTTCAATGGCCTTACCGAACTGAAGGCGTGCCAAGAGGGTACCGACGATAAAGATGCCCGAGGCCAGTCCCGCTTCCCCCAGGGAGGCATGGAGCTGGTCTTTGGCGACGACAGCGATGATGACCATTAACAAATAATAGATGAGGTAGACGACGAAGTTGATTCCCGTGTCAAGCAGGAAATCCTTGTTCCAAAGTGATTGATTTGACATACAGCATTCACTGCTCCTTTCGTATTTGCAAGCTAGATTCTACACCTTCCGCCGCCCCTTGTATAACAGAAAAAAAAGATATTTGTCATCGTTTTTTTTGATGACAAATATCTTTCTGACTTACGGTTCGATATGGTAGACGCGGCGGATATACTCGACAAATACTTGGATCGCAGCGTACTTGGGATTGTTCTTTTTGTAGACCAGATAACAGGGCAAATGAATGGGCGGTTCGAGACGACAGTAGTCTTTGCCGACGCCCATGGCCTGTAAGAACCGTTCGGGCAGCAAGGCCCCGATATGGTTCTGCTGACAGTAATTAAGCATGGCATAAGGCGTCGAGAACCAGGCCTTGGTCTTCTGCGGCGGACAGCCGCTGGTCGTGAAATAGCGGCCTATATAGGCATTCATCTCGTACTGCGGCGAGTATTGAGCCAAGGGCTCGGCCGCTACGGCACAGGCCGAAATGGAAGGGCCGGCGACGTCGAGATCAGGCTTATAATAGACGATGTCATCGGTCCCAAAGAAGACTTTTTCATAGTCGTCGAGGTCAAGGCTCGGCAGGTAAAACAGGGATACGATGTCCAAGCGGTCATCCTTCAGCCATTGGAGCATTTCCCGCACTTCAAGGTTATATACCCGGAAGGACGCGCCGCTGTGATGGTCCTGAAAATAGGCCAGGTGGCGATTCATGTGGACGTCGCCTAAGGACAGCATGATGCCGACGGCCAAAGGCTGAGCCGTCGCAGCCCTTCCGGGAAGCTCACTGACGACGGCTTCCAGTTCGCCGAGGATATGGCTTATCTTGGTATAGAAGGCCTTCCCTTCCGGCGTAAGGTGGCTGCCGCGGTTAGACCGCTCGATAAGGCGCACGCCAAGGAGTTCTTCGAGTTTCTTCATCTGGGCGCTGAAGGCCGATTGGGTGATATTGGCTGCCTTGGCCGCAGCCGTAAAGTTTCCGTACTTACTGTAAATGACAAAGTTCCGCAATTGCTGTATCGATGGCAATTCCATGTTACTCCCCCACTAAAAAGGGACTCCGCATCCGGGCATCTTGCCGGGGCGCGAGTCCCTGTGTCATCCTTACTGCCATAAGAAATGAGGAAACTGTCCCAAGCCTTACGCCGGGACAGTACCTGCTGAATCATTATTCTGAAAAAAGTTCATCAAAGGCTGCATTGGCGGCGTCGAATTCTTCATCCGTCGGCGCTACATAGACGTCTTCGCCGTCTTCCTGATCGACGCGGGCTACGATAGCATCGCCGTCGTCTTCTTCACCGTCTGTGACTTCGACGAGAAGGGCGAATACTTTGCCGTCGAGTTCGAGGCGCTGTACTTCCTGATAGTCTACTTCATTGCCGTCGTCATCGGTTGCGGTAACGATGATAACTTCTTCTAATTCGTTTAATTCGTTGTTCATTTCTTCCGACATGATAGTCCTCCTTAGTGAGCATGAGCGTCTAAATAATTTTGTAAAATAAGGATTGCCGCCATTTTATCGACAAATTGCTTGCGCTTTTCGCGCCGCACATTTCCTTCCTTTAATACATTCTGGGCCATGATGGTCGTCAGGCGTTCATCCCAATAGACAATGTCTACGTTCGGGACGGTTTTCTGGAATCGTTGAACGAATTCTTCGATATGTTTCATGTTATCACTGTAATCACCATTCATATGGCGTGGTTTGCCTACGACGATGCAGTGTACTTCTTTTTCTTTGATCAGTTCGTGCAAACGGGCGAAATCTGCTTCATCAGACTTACGGCGAATCGTTTCTACGCCTTGGGCCGTAATCAGCAGGGCGTCGCTGCAGGCAACGCCTATCGTCTTGGAACCGACGTCGAGTCCTAAAATTCGCATGTTCCTCCTATAAGTTCCGCTGTTTTACGTAGGAACGGACTAATTCTTCGATAAGTTCGTCCCGTTCAATGCGGCGGATATTGCTGCGGGCATTGTTGTGGCTCGTAATATAGGTCGGATCACCGGACAGCAGATAGCCGACGATCTGATTGATCGGATTATACCCTTTTTCTTCCAATGCGTGATAGACATCTTCAAGAATCATGGAGGCAACGGTCTGTTCTTCGCTGCGGTTTTGCATAATCATCGTTTCGTCATTAACTGCCATATTCAATCACATCCTTTTTATTCAATTGGCATAACTGCCAAAAATTTATCCTAATAACTCGCGGACAGCGTCGGCACCGGCTTTCAAGGCATCAGCTAATTTTTCCGGTTCTTTGCCGCCGGCCTGGGCCATATCGGGACGGCCGCCGCCGTTGCCGCCGGCTGCCTGGGCTGCTGCCTTGATGATCTTACCGGCATGGAGGCCCCGCTTTACGTCGACCTTGGCGACTTTGCAGACGAAGTTAACTTTATCGTCGTGAACCATCCCCAAGAGGACGACACCGCTGCCGGCCTTATCGAGGACGGAGTCGGCCAAATCGCGGAGGTTGTCCATGGAATCAGCCTGGGCTTCGGCCGTGATGACCGAGACGCCGCCGATGTCTTCCTTACCGGCTAAGATGCTGTCCATGTCGGACATGGCTGCTTCTTTCTTGAGCTGGGCCAATTCTTTTTCGAGGCCCTTGGCCTGAGCGAGGAGGGCTTCCAATTTCGCCGTCGTATCGCCGACTTTGGCTTTCAGCATATCGGCCAGCTGCTGCAGTTCCCGAGATTCATCTTTGGCCAGTGCCAAGGCAGCGGCCCCGGTGACGGCTTCGATGCGGCGAACGCCGGACCCGGTACCGGATTCACCGGTAATGCGGAAGGAGCCGATGACCGACGTGTTGTCGACATGAGAACCGCCGCAGAGTTCACAGCTGAAGTCATCGACGGAGACGACGCGGACGACGTCGCCGTATTTTTCACCGAATAAGGCCATGGCGCCCTTTTCCTTGGCGTCATCAATAGGCATTTCTTCGATGGTGACGGGTATGTTTTTGAGGATTTCTTCGTTAACCAAGTTTTCGATGGCATCGAGTTCGGCCTGGGTAACGGGCGAGAAATGGGTAAAGTCAAAGCGCAGGTGATCCGGCGTAACTAAGGAGCCGGCCTGATTGACGTGGTTGCCCAAAACCTTGCGCAGGGCTGCCTGCAGGAGATGGGTTGCCGTATGGTTGCGGGCCAAGTTCAGATGACGTGTCTGATGGACGGTGACGTCGACGGCATCGCCTTTCTGAAGGGAGCCGTCTTCGATAGTGGCGATGAGGTATACCAAACCGTTCGGCAAGGCTTTGGCATCGGTGACCTGAGCCTTCCCCTGTTCACCGGCGAGGATGCCCGTATCGCCGAGCTGACCGCCGCCTTCGGCGTGGAAGGGGTTGTTGTCGACGATAATCGTCACTTCTTCCCCGGCTGCCGCTGTATCGACTTCGACGCCGCCTTTGCCGATCATGACGATGGAGGCCTTCGTAGCCGACGGGTCGTTGACCAGTTTCGACTGATCGAGTTTCGTCGTATCGGGCGTTGCTACTTTAGCCGATACGTCGGCACGGGCAGCACGGGCTCGTTCCTGCTGTTCTTTCATGGCCGCTTCAAAACCGTCGGTGTCGATGGTCATGCCATTTTCACCGGCAATTTCTTCGGTCAGTTCCATGGGGAAGCCGTACGTATCATAGAGTTTGAATACGTCGTCGCCCGAGAGGACTTTATTATGGCTCTGACTCATCATGTCGTTCAAGAGTTCCATGCCTTGAGCCAGGGTGGCGCTGAATTGTTTTTCTTCCGTGTCGATGATCTGTTTGATCAGTTCCTGACGTTCCCGAAGTTCCGGATATTCATCACCGAGGATGTCCATGACCGTATCGACGAGGCTGCCGAGGAACATGTCGCGGATGCCGAGGAGGCGGCCGAAACGGACGGCACGGCGCAGGATGCGGCGCAGGACGTAGCCCCTGCCTTCATTGGACGGCAGGATACCGTCAGAAATCATGACCGTAATAGCCCGGATATGGTCGGCAATGACCTTCATGGCGACCTTCTGCTGGGGATCGTTGTAATCGCCGTGGCTGATGGCAATGACCTTTTCGATAATCGGGAAGATCAGATCTGTTTCAAAGTTCGATTCCTTCTGCTGAATGACCGAAGCCAGTCGTTCGAGGCCGCAGCCGGTATCGATGTTTTTCTTTTCGAGGGGTTCGTATTTACCGTCTTTCGTCCGATTGAACTGGGTGAAGACGAGGTTCCAGATTTCAAGGTACCGGTCGCAGTCGCAGCCGACGTTGCACGTAGGCTGGCCGCAGCCGCGTTCAGGGCCGAGGTCGTAGAAGATTTCGCTGTCCGGACCGCAGGGGCCTTCGCCGATTTCCCAGAAGTTGTCGTCGAATTTGAAGATCCGTTCGTCGGCAAGACCGATCATATTATGCCAGTAATCATAGGCTTCTTTATCATCCGGATAAATGGTAACGTACAATTTGCTCTTGTCCAGTTCGAGTACTTCCGTTAAGAATTCCCAAGCCCAGGAAATAGCTTCTTTCTTAAAATAATTGCCGAAAGAAAAGTTGCCGAGCATTTCAAAAAACGTATGGTGACGGGCCGTACGGCCTACGTTGTCGATATCCCCGGTGCGAATGCACTTCTGGCTCGTCGTGACACGGTACGACGGCGGGACGAGCTTGCCCGTAAAGTACGGTTTGAGCGGTGCCATGCCGGCGCCGATGAGGAGCAGGCTGGGGTCATTTTCCGGAATGAGGGGAAAACTGTGCAGGATCAGATGTTCCTTGCTCTTAAAAAATTGTAAATAGGCCTTGCGGATTTCATTACCCGTCATGTACTTCATAGTTAATAAACACTCCCTCTACATATCTTTCTATATGGGAAAATTATACGCTCATTTCCCCCGGTTCGGCAACCTTTTGACGATAAAAATCTCAAGGACTGCCGTATAAGGAATGGCTAGAGACGACTTGTTCCCTAGCCATTACATCTTATTTTCGGACTCTGGTAGCGCCGACGTAGCGCGACGACCAGTAGCCGCTGTCTAAACTGTCTACGCGGATACCACCGCTGCTGGTAGCGCTGATGAAGTTGTTGTCGCCGACATAGATTCCCGTGTGGGATACACCCGGTTCATACGTCGTAAAGAAAACTAAATCGCCCGGCATGAGGTCCGTACGGCGAACGCGCTGACCGACTTCGTACTGCTGGTCGGCCATACGCGGAAGTTCAATGCCGTTATGGGAAAAGACATACTTGGTAAATCCCGAGCAGTCAAAACCATCGGGCGTGTTTCCGCCAAATACGTAGGGAACGCCCAGGTACTGGTACGCTGAGTTGACCAGTTTATTGCCAAAGGCATCACCGCCGCCAAAGTGTTTATATTTCGATACGGCCTTGTCGTTGACCTTGATAGCTTGTGCTTTTTTAGCGACTGGGGGATTATTCTTGGGTGGATTGGCAGGTAACATGGACCGACTGCCTGTCAGGAGATAATAGGTCCAGCCGCCAACGTCGCCGCTGACCTGGATTTTCTTATCTTTCTGATATTTCGACACGGCCTTGGCCGTTTCTTTCGTATATACACCACTGACATTGACCTTGTAGCCCTGGCTGCGCAGTCCCTTCTGAACAGCGCGGACTTGATCGCCCCGACTGCCGACGGTTAAGGTCGATGCAGCCAGTGCCGGCAAAGCAGTACATACGAAAAGGGCAGTCAATATACACACCTTACTGTGTTTTCTCCACATAAAAACTCCTCTCTGTCTCGAAGTCCATACAACGCAAAGGCATTTATGGTTCTTTTCGTTGACCCAGTTCGGCACGCAGCCAATACAGGGGCCTGTGTTTTACCTCTTCAAAGATACGTCCTATATACTCTCCGATGACACCGATAAAAATGAGCTGGATGCCGCTGAACAGGCATTGGACGATCATCATCGTCGTCCATCCCGGTACGACCTTGCCCACTAAATTACTGTAAACGACATGCAGGATCAGCAGTAAACTTAAAATACCGCTCAACATGCCGATGTAAAAGGAAACCCGTAAGGGTATTTTCGAATAAGCCATGATTCCATCTAAGGCAAAATGGAGCATTTTGCGCATGGAAAATTTTGAACTGCCGGCGTAGCGTTTAGGGGCTACAAAACGAACAAAGGTCTGGTTATAACCGATATCCCCGATAAGACCGCGGATAAAACGGTCGTGTTCGCGAAATTGTTTAAATGTTTCCAAAACCCTTCGGTCAAGGAGGCGGAAATCAGAGCCGCCGGGCGTAATGTGAACGGGTGACACGGCATTCAAGACGCGATAGTACCATTTGGACGTCTGTTTCTTGAGAAAGCCTGCGTCGTCGGTGGCTTCGCGAATCGTCTGCACGACGTCGCTGCCGTCACGCCATTTTTGAACCAGGTCGGGAATCATTTCCGGCGGATGCTGTAAATCACCGTCCATGGTGATAATCGCATCGCCGCGGGCATGGTCCATTCCACAGGTAATGGCCAGTTGATGCCCGAAATTGCGAGCCAGGATAAAGGCCCGGACGTGTTCGTCCTCTTGGGCCAACCGACTGAGAATAAGGGGCGTAGCATCCTTAGAACCGTCGTCTACAAAGATGAGTTCATAATCCATATCGAGTGTCGCTGCGGCTTTCGTCGCCTCCATATAGAACTTCTCGATATTCGGCTGTTCGTTATATACAGGAACGACAATCGACAGTAATTGCCCTTCCGTCCCTCTTTCTTCTAAATTCAATTATATCATCCCAATATTTTTATTGTCAAAACCGGCAAGTCCTGCGTTTTGGTACCAGGGTTGCCAAGAAGTCACTGATTTCGGATCGTGAAGCGTAACCAATGATTCGTTTAAGCGGTTTACCGTCTTTAAAAAACAATAGCGTCGGAACGGCCATGATTTCATATTTTTCAGCAAGCGCGCGGTGATTGTCAACGTTGACTTGTACGACACTGACGGCGTCGCCAAAGCGAGCAGCCGCTTGTCGGACTTCGGAATGAACCATCTTGCACGGTCCGCACCAAGGTGCCCAGAAATCGACGACGACGATGCCCGGCTGATGAAAGACTTTTACTGAAAAATCGGAATCACTGTCAAGCGACACGATTGCCATAATTACCTAACCTCCTGTCTAGCCGATAATAAATCACACTAATTATATCAAAAAACACCGCGATTTTCCAGTAAAATCGCGGTGTATCTCGTGTCAACAAGAAAAAATTTATATATTTTAAGGCTGATTCGTGAACGCTTGAAGGCGGCTGAAGAGATTTTTGGCTAAGGGGCCGAAGCCTTCGCTTTTTAAAGACGAGTAAGCCAGAGCCGGATGCCCCGTTGGAAAAAGCTTGTTCAACTGGGCCAGGTTACGGTGCTTTTCATTAGCCTTCAGTTTATCGGCCTTGGTTCCGACGATCTGCAGGGGCACGCCGGACGACGCCAGCCATTCATAGGCTTCGCGGTCGATGGCAAGGCCTGGATGGCGCAGGTCGACGAGGAGGCACAAGACGCAGAGGTTTTCAGAACCCGTGACGTATTCACTGATGAAGGCACTCCAGCGGTCGCGGTTCTTACCGCCTGTTTTGGCAAAGCCGTAGCCCGGAAGGTCGACCAGGAAAAAGGGCAGGCGCTGCTCCCCTTCTTCTTCATCGCGGCTTCGCAGGGCGGCCTTAAAATAGTTGATGGTCTGGGTCTTGCCCGGCGCACCGCTGACCCTGGCCAGGCCGCGGTGGCGGCAGAGTGAATTGATCAGGCTCGACTTGCCGACGTTGGAGCGGCCGAGAAAGGCCACTTCCGGAAGGCCGTCCGTCGGATATTGATCGCGGCGGACAGCCGTTGCCGCATACTCAGCCTGAATGATGTCAAAAGAGGCCATCAGGACTTCACCAGTGCCTGAGCCAGCACTTCATCCATATGGTGGACGAATACGAACTTGACGTCGTCCTGAACAGACTGGGGCACGTCGACCATGTCGCGGCGGTTCTGTTCCGGCAGGAGAATCTTTTTAATACCGGCCCGGTGGGCGGCAATGACTTTTTCTTTGATGCCGCCGACGGGAAGGACGGTCCCGCGCAGGGTAATTTCACCGGTCATGGCAACGTCATGGCGGACCGCTTTGCCGGTCAGGGCCGATGTAATGGCCGTAGCCATGGTAATCCCGGCCGACGGACCGTCTTTCGGGATGGCCCCTTCGGGCAGGTGGATGTGAAGATCGGTCTTGGTATAGAAATCTTCGGCCAGGCCTAAGGCTTCGGCACGGCTGCGGATATAGGTGACGCCGGCTTCGGCCGATTCTTTCATGACGCTGCCGAGTTGTCCCGTGAGCATCAAGCGTCCCCGACCTTTGACGGCGACGGCTTCCGTTTCCAGGACTTCACCGCCGACCTGAGTCCAGGCCATGCCGGTGACGATGCCGACTTCGTCGTCTTTATGAACGGTGTCGGGCAGGAATTTTACCGGCCCTAAGAGTTTTTCTAAGTTCTTGACCGATACGCTGAGCGGCACTTCATCGTTCATCAGCAGGGATTTTCCGATGCGGCGGCAAACGGTGCCGATCATCTTTTCTAAGCGGCGGACACCGGATTCGCGGGTATAGCCGGAGATGATGCGGCGCAGGACGGCATCGGAGAATTTAGCCTGACTGGCCTTAAGGCCGTTTTCCTTGATCTGTTTCGGTACCAGGTATTTTTTCGCAATCTGGACTTTTTCGTCTTCCGTATAACTCGTGAAGTCGATGATTTCCATGCGGTCCATCAAGGGACGGGGAATGTTGCTGAGAACGTTGGCCGTCGTGATCCAGAACACCTTCGACAAGTCAAAGGGCAGTTCCAGGAAATGGTCACTGAAGGTATGATTCTGTTCCGGATCGAGGACTTCGAGGAGTGCCGACGACGGGTCGCCGCGCATATCGGCTGTCATCTTATCGATTTCGTCGAGGAGGAAGACCGGGTTCTTGACACCGGCCTGTTTCATACCGCTCAGGATGCGGCCCGGCAGGGCTCCGATATAGGTCCGGCGATGGCCGCGGATTTCGGCTTCATCCCGGACGCCGCCTAAGGAGACGCGGACGTACTTGCGGTTCATGGCTCTGGCAATGGACCGGGCAATACTGGTTTTCCCCGTTCCCGGAGGGCCTACGAAGCAAAGGATCGGTCCCTTGAGGCTGTTGGTAAGCTGTTTTACGGCCAAGTATTCGATGATGCGGTCTTTGACCTTATTCAGACCGTAATGGTCTTCGTCAAGGACCTTCTGGGCTTCATTGAGGTCCAGTCGGTCTTTCGTTTCTTTCTTCCACGGAAGAGCCATGGCCAAGTCGAGATAGGTCCGGATGATCGCCGATTCTGCCATCATAGGCGGCATGGAGTCGAGACGATCCGTTTCTTTGAGCAGGGCTTTTTCGATGTCCTCGTCAAGTTTCATCTTCTTGATCTTATCGCGGAGTTCCTGCACTTCCGTATCCTTATCGACCTTGTCCCCCAGTTCGTCGTGGATGGCCTTTATCTTTTCACGCAGATAGTATTCTTTCTGCTGCTGGTCCATCTTGCCGCGGACTTCGCGGTTTAACTTCGATTCGAGGTTGGCAATGTCGACTTCTGTATCGAGGAGGGATCCGATGCGGCGCAGACGGGCTTCGACGTCGGTCATTTCCAGAATCTGCTGGCGGATGACGAGCTTCAAAGGAAGCTGGGACGCTGCATAGTCGGCCAAGACTCCCGGTTCTTCGATACTCTTGGCAATTTCGCTGGCTTCTTCCCCGTCGCGAAGTTTATCGAGCCAATCGAGGAGGCGTTTGAGGATGACCCGGCGCAAGGCTTCTTCTCCCGTTGCATTGCGGCTGACTTCAGCCACTTTGACGGCAGCGCCTTCGAGGTAGCCTGCTTTCTGAGAAAAGCCCTGCATGCGGACGCGAGAAATCCCGTTGACCAAGATGCGGACCAAACCGCCCGGCATGCGGAGAAATTGTTCGATTTTCACGACGCAGCCAATGGTATAGACGTCGTCAAAGCCGGGATTGTCTTCGTTTTCATCGACCTGAGTCGCCACTAAGAGCTGACGGTCATGTTCCATAGCATAGTCGACCGCCGCCAGGGACGTATCCCGACCGATATCGATATGACTGACCAAGTTCGGGTAAACGACGAGGCCGCGAAGGGGTACAAAGGGCAAAGACAGAATATCGCGTTCATCCATGACAATATTTTCTTCCATAATTTCACCTTCTTCTATTGAAAAATAAAACTCATTTCCGGATTAAGAAATGAGTTTTATCATACCACTATATCATTTTGCCTCTTTCAACACGAGATCCGGCTCGGCACCGTCTTTGACGCAGGAATCCGTTACGACGCATTTTTCAACGTCATCACGGCTCGGTACGTCAAACATGACATCGAGCATGATTCGTTCGATGATCGAGCGAAGTCCGCGGGCACCGGTATTGCGCCGCAGCGCTTCCTTGGCAATGGCCTGCAGAGCGTCCGGCGTAAATTCGAGATCTACGTCATCCATGGACAGCATCTTCTGATACTGTTTGACCAGGGCGTTCTTGGGCTCTGTGAGGATATGTACCATCGCTTCTTCATCGAGAGGATTGAGTGTAACTAAAACGGGCAAACGGCCGATTAATTCAGGAATCAAGCCGAACTTCTGGAGGTCCGTCGGGATGATGTCCCGCAGGAGGGATTCCATAGAGTGTTCATCCTTGGTCTGAATGTCAGCGCCAAAGCCCATGTTTTTATCCGTCGTCCGGCTCAAGATGGTCTTATCGATACCGTCAAAAGCACCGCCGCAGATAAAGAGGATGTTCGTCGTATCGATTTGCAGCATTTCCTGATGAGGATGCTTACGCCCTCCCTGAGGCGGAACGCCGGCAACGGTCCCTTCGAGGATTTTCAAAAGGGCCTGCTGTACACCTTCACCGGATACGTCGCGGGTAATCGACGGGTTTTCTGATTTACGGGCAATCTTGTCGATTTCATCGATATAGATGATGCCTCGTTCGGCTTTGGAAATATCGTAGTCCGCAGCCTGAATCAGTTTGAGCAGACAGTTTTCAACGTCTTCGCCGACATAGCCGGCTTCGGTCAAACTCGTCGCATCAGCAATGGCAAAGGGAACGTCGAGGAGCCGCGCCAAAGTCTGAGCCAACAGGGTTTTACCACTCCCTGTAGGGCCGACCATGACGATATTTGATTTTTGGAGTTCTACATCACCGGAAACGGCCGTCGAATTGGTCTGCAGCCGCTTGTAATGGTTGTAGACAGCGACCGAAAGGGTCTTCTTGGCAGCTTCCTGGCCGATGACGTATTCGTCGAGGGTTGCCTTGATTTCATGAGGTGTCGGCAAGTCCTTCAATTCGAACTCTTCTGTATCTTCCGTCTTTTCTTCTTCGATGATGTGCTGCGCTACGGCAACGCATTCATCGCAGATATAAACGCCGGGACCGGCAATGAGTTTCTGCACTTCGTCCTGAGGACGGCCGCAAAAACTGCAGCGCGGTTCATCATGCTTATCGTTCATGTATCTTCCTCCTGTCCTATTTCGTTTCATGAGTCAACGGGCGGGACAGGATTTCATCGATGAGACCGTAAGCTTTTGCATCTTCAGCCGTCAGGAAGTTATCCCGTTCCGTATCCTTTTGGATGACGTCCACAGGCTGTCCCGTGTGTTTCGACAAGAGGCCGTTTAATTCTTCACGCATGCGCAGGATTTCGCGGGCATGGATTTCGATTTCCGTCGCCTGGCCCTGGACACCGCCCAAAGGCTGGTGAATCATGACCTGGGAATGAGGCAAGGCAAAGCGCTTGCCTTTGGCGCCGGCTGTCAGGAGGACAGAAGCCATGCTGGCAGCGGAACCGACGCAGATGGTCGATACGTCCGGCTTGATATACTGCATGGTATCGTAGATAGCCATGCCGGCCGTAACGACGCCGCCGGGGCTGTTGATATATAAGTGAATATCCTTGTCAGGATTTTCGGCTTCCAAAAAGAGGAGCTGGGCGATGATGCTGTTGGCAACGGTATCATCGATAGGGCCGCCGAGAAAGACGATACGGTCTTTTAACAGGCGGGAATAAATATCGTAACTACGTTCACCCTGCGCCGTCTGTTCAACGACGATAGGTACATACATATTTGTCAAAACAAACACCTCCGGATGACGCGTTTCCGGTATTAGTCTTCAGCCTTTGCAGATTCTTCAGCTTTTGCTTCTTCTTTCTTGTCTTCGTTGGTGTCGATAGCGTTGCTCAAGATGAAGCTGGCTGCTTTTTTACGGCCAACAGACTGTACCAACATGGGAACGCGGTGTTCTTTCAAAATAATCTTATAAACTTCTTTCGGATCGGCACCGAAGTTCTGGGACATGGTGATGATTTCAGCTTGGAGATCAATGTCTTTTACTTCGATGTTTTCCGCTTTAGAGATGGCTTCGAGGACGAGGTCCATCTTGACGTTTTCTTTCGCAGGTTCGGCATAGCTTTCTTTCAGCTTATCCATATCCTGGTTCATGTATTTGAGATAGTCGTCGAGGTTCATGCGCTGCGTTTCGAGCTTGACCGACAATTCTTCGATCATCTGATCGATCTTGTCGTCGACCATGACCTGCGGGATGTCTACTTCAGCGTTGTTGACGACGGTCTGCAAAACTTCGGCATTGAATTTTTCCAAAGCCTGGTAGGAGGCCTTCGATTCAAGGCGTTTGCGGATATCGGCTTTGAGGTCGTCAACGCTTTCGAATTTGCCGGCTTCTTTGGCAAATTCGTCGTCGATAGCCGGGAGTTCGCTGCGTTTTACGTCGTTGATTTTAACGGCGAATACGGCTTCTTTACCGGCCAGGGATTTTTCAAAGTAATCTTCCGGGAAGGTAACTTTGACGTCTTTTTCATCGCCGGCTTTGCTGCCGATGAGCTGATCTTCAAAGCCCGGAATGAAGCTGCCGGAGCCGATCTGGAGCGGATAGGACTTACCTTCGCCGCCTTCAAAAGCGACGCCGTCGACGGTGCCTTTGAAGTCGATGACAGCAAAGTCGTCTTTTGCGATTTCCGTGCCTTCCGGAGCGACAACTAATTTAGCGTGCTGTTTCTGGAGGTTAACCAATTCTTTGGAAACGTCTTCATCGCTTACTTCTGCTTTATCTTTGGCAACTGCAATGCCTTTATATTCGCCGAGTTTGACTTCCGGTTTCTTGGTAACCGTAGCTTCAAATACGACGTCTTTTCCGTTTTCGTCAGAGATAACGTTCAATTCCGGTTCCGTTACGGGAACGATGCCTTCCTGATCGAGGGCGTCGCTGTACGCTTTATTGGCAATAGCTTCAAAAACTTCCTGTTTGACAGCATCTTTGCCTAAGAAGCTTTCCAGTACCATGCGCGGTGCCTTGCCTTTACGGAAGCCCGGGATATTTACGCGGCTTGCCAAGTTTTTGCAAGCGGCTGCGGCCTGTTTGGAAGCGTCTTTCGCAGGCACTTCGATGCGCAGGGTCACTTTGTGCTGGTCTACTTCGTTTACTGTTACGTTCATTCTAAGTATGTCCTCCTTATGGGCCGGTACAGCCCTTAATATCTCTAAAATACCATATTACGCTCTACATCATAACACAACTTTACTTTTTTTACAATATATGAGAATAAAGGACGCCGCGCACAGCGTCCTTTATTCCCAAGTATTCTATTCCGACGGCCTTTTATCGTGTCCTGAAGGCCGGAGCAGGGTCTTCGAATCAGCGCAGCTGGCAGCCGAACTTTTCTTCGAGGTCTTTTACGATGGCATTGACCGGTTCGGTGATATCGGCATCGGTCAAGGTTCCTTCTTCGGAACGGAAGACGAGGGAGTAAGCCAGGCTCTTATAGCCTTCGGGAACCTGTTTGCCCGTGTACATATCGAAGAGGCGGACAGCTTCCAAGTAGTCGCCGCCGTCTTCTTTAATGACCCGGACGATATCGGCGTTGGCCGTTCCTACCGGTGCCAAGAAGGCCAGGTCACGGCTCGAAGCCGGGAATTTGGCGACCTTGTGGTAATCGGGCAGGAGGCTGACGTACGGCATGACGGCATCCATGTGCATTTCAAAGAGGTAGACCGGACCGGCGACGTCGTAGTTGTCCATAGCTTTTGGATGGAGTTCGCCAAAGTCGCAGAGGACTTTGCCGTCTTTGACGAAGCGAGCGGCTTTTCCCGGATGAAGGGGTGCAAAGTCGGACACTTCAAGGTCGGCCTGAATGCCTAAGCCTTCAAGGACGGCTTCGACCATGCCTTTTACATCATAGAAATCGTAATTTTCAGCCTTTCCGGGCCAGGAGTTGTCTGTCCGCTGGCCGTAGAGGAGGCCTGCGACGCAGTCTTCCTGTTCGGGAAGTTCTGTGAGCGGAAGCTGTTTCGGACGATAGACGGGGGCGATTTCATAGATGCCGACGGAGGCGTTCTTTACGGCCTGGTTGCGGACCAATACATCCATCAGGGTCGGGATGAGGGTCGTCCGCATGAGGGGGAAATCTTCCGTGATCGGATTGAGGATGGGAACGGCCTTGCAGACGGGATCGTTTTCGGCAAAGAGCAGCTTTTGGAGCTGGTCGGGATGCATGAAGCTGAAGGTGACCGTTTCGTTGAGGCCGGCCCGGCTGAGGATCGTCGAAATCCGTTCATTGACTTCGTGGCGGAAGCCCGTTTCCCCTTTTGAAATCGGAGCGGCCGGACGAGTCGAAGGAATGTTTTCGTAGCCGTAGATACGGGCGACTTCTTCGGCGATGTCGGACATTTCCGTGCAGTCGCCGCGGTAGCTGGGAACGACGGCGGTCAAGGCTTCGCCGTCTTTTTCGATGCCGAACTGGAGGCGTTCCAACAAATCGATCATGTCGGCTTCAGGAATGTCCGTGCCCAAGAAGGCGTTGATCTTATCGGCCGAAAAAGCGATGCGGCGGACGGACGGTTTATTCGGGTAGACGTCGACGATGCCTTTGGCTACGTCGCAGGCACCCATTTCCTGGAGAAGCTGAGCGCAGCGGTTGATGGAATTGATGCAGCTGTCCGAATCGAGGCCTCTTTCAAAGCGGCCCGACGCTTCCGAGCGCAAACCGAGCATGCGGCCCGTATGGCGGATATTGGAACCTTTGAAAGACGCGCATTCGAGGATGACCGACGTCGTATCTTTCGTGACTTCCGAATCGAGGCCGCCCATGATGCCGGCGATGCAGCAGGCTTTTTCCGGGTCGGCAATGACCAGCATGTTGTCGGTCAAGGTACGGTCCGTATCGTCGAGAGTCTTCATCCCTTCCCCGTCTTTGGCGCGGCGGGCGATGAGATGGTGGTCGGCAACCTTGTCGTAATCGTAAGCATGGAGAGGAATCCCCAATTCGATCATGGTATAGTTCGTGGCATCGACGACGTTATTAATCGGGCGAACGCCGTACTTACGCAGGCGCTGCTGCATCCACAAGGGCGAGTTTCCGATTTTGACGTTGAGCAGAAGACGTGCCGTATAACGGCTGCACAGTTCTTCGTCGTCGATGGAAACTTTGACCTTGCCGTCGATAGCCGTATCGCATTCCTTGACGGAAATTTCCGGGTAACGGGCTTCTTTCCCGCTGAGGGCGGCGAATTCACGAGACAGGCCGACCATGGAGAAGCAGTCGGCGCGGTTAGCCGTCAGTTCATATTCATAGACGACGTCGCGGACCTGCATGTATTCGGCAGCATCGACGCCAAGGGGCGTATCAGCGGGCAGAATCCAGATGCCTTCTTTTTCTTCCGGCAGGAGCAGGCTGTCATCGAAACCGAATTCGTGAGCCGAGCAGAACATACCGTTGGACAAGACGCCGCGCAGCTTCGAGCGCTTGATTTTAGTGCCGCCCGGCAGGTGAGCGCCATGGACGGCGACGGGAACGATTTGGCCGACACGCACGTTGGTGGCAGCCGTAACGATCTGGAGCTGTTCATCCCCCATGTCTACCTGGCAGACGACGAGTTTATCGGCATCCGGATGGCGGTCGATTTGAAGAATTTTACCGGTCATTACTTTTTTGATGTCCCGTCCCCAATATTCAACTTGTTCGACAGGAATGCCGGCCATCGTCAATTTATCAGCAAAAGCCTGCGGGTCTTGATTCATATCGACGTCGACATACTCTTGCATCCATGTTAAAGAACTTTTCATTATCTTTTCCCTCCCGAAACTAGAACTGGTTCAAGAACCGCATATCGTTTTCATAGAACAGACGCAGGTCGTCGATGCCGTATTTCAGCATGGCAATACGTTCGACACCCATGCCGAAGGCAAAGCCCGTGACGACGTCCGGATCGTAGCCGTTCAGCCGCAGGACATTGGGGTTTACCATGCCGCAGCCGAGGATTTCCAGCCAGCCCGTATGGGAGCAGACACGGCAGCCTTCACCGCCGCACATGACACAGGAAATATCGACTTCAGCACTCGGTTCCGTAAAGGGGAAGTAGCTGGCTCGGAAACGGACTTTCGTGTCTTCCCCGAAGATGTCGCGGAGGAAGTCTTCGAGCATGCCCTTGAGGTCGGAGAAGCGGATGTTCTTATCGATAATCATGCCTTCCATCTGATGGAAGACCGGCGAATGGGTCGCATCGTAGTCGCAGCGATATACCTTGCCGGGAGCGATGATCTTAAAAGGTTCGTTCGGCTTATGGGACTGGAGGGTCCGAGCCTGCATGCCTGACGTATGGGTTCTGAGGAGGATGTTGTCGGTAATGTACATCGAGTCCTGCATATCCCGTGCCGGGTGGTCTTCGGGCAGATTGAGGCACTGGAAGTTATAGTAGTCCGATTCGATATCGGTCCCTTCGACGATGGAAAAGCCCATGCGCAGGAAGGAGTCTTCCATGAGGCGCAGTGTCTGATGGAGGGGATGTTCGTGGCCCGTAACCGGCTTACGTCCCGGCAGGGTGATATCGATTTTTTCCGATTCGAGTTTCGCAGCCAGTTCCTTGGCTTTGACTTCTTCCAACTTAGCATTCAGCTGCTCTTCAATGGCACTGCGTGCCGTATTGACCAACTGGCCGACTTTCGGACGATCTTCTTTGGAAAGGTTTTTCATTTCCTTCATAATCGCCGTCAGTTCCCCTTTTTTCCCCAGGAACTTGACGCGGATATCTTGGATATCCTGCAAATGTTCGCTCTTGGCGAGCTCTTCCATTACGGCCGTTTTAATGGCCTCAATCTTTTCACTGATCATGGTTTTCCTCCTACTGGCAAGTACATAAAAAATAGACTCCCGCCCCCTAAGGGGCGAAAGTCTTATCCGCGGTACCACCCTACTTGATTCTCTCATGTCCTATAACGGGAACACCCGTCCTGCCTACTCCGTTCAGCAAGAGACTCTAAAGTGAACGCATGAAGCTTCCGTTACCGGGTTCTCAATCCACGCCCCGGATTTCCTGTAAACGGAAGTCCCTTCATGCCCTCTTTATCATCGTCATAATAAATCGCTATTCAATTCACGATACATTGTATCAGTAAAGTGTCTTATTGGCAATAACTAACCGCTGAATTTGGTTGGTGCCTTCATAAATCTGCATGATTTTGGCATCGCGCATGTATTTTTCAACGGGGTATTCCTTGATGTAACCGTACCCGCCCATAACCTGAACGGCGTCGGTCGTAACCTGCATGGCGACGTCGGAAGCGTTACATTTGGCAATGGCCGCTTCACGGCTGAAGTCCATGCCCTGATCCTTCATCCAGCAAGCGCGGTGTACGAGGAGGCGAGCACCTTCGACCTTCATGGCCATATCGGCGATCATAGCCTGAACCATCTGGAAGGATGCGATCGGTTTACCGAACTGTACGCGAACCTTGGCGTATTCACAGCAAGCACGGAAAGCAGCTTCGGCAATGCCGACGGAAACGGCACCGACGAAGGGGCGAGCAGCATCGAGGGTTGCCATAGCGATACGGAAACCGCTGCCTTCGCGGCCGAGACGGTCTTCAACAGGAACGAAGCAGTTGTCAAAAATGAGTTCCGTCGTATTGGACGCACGAATACCCATCTTATTTTCTTCTTTACCGATGGTAAAGCCCGGCGTGCCCTTGCGGACGATGAACGGCGTAAGACCGCGAATACCACCGGTTTTGCGGGTATTGGCAAAGACGACAAAGATTTCAGCCAAACCGCCGTTGGTAATGAAGCACTTAGTACCGTTCAAGAGATAGCCTTTGCCGTCTTCCGTCTTGGTAGCCCGTGTCGATACGGAGCCTGCATCGGAGCCGGTTCCCGGTTCCGTCAGGGCAAAAGCAGCCAGGTTGTCTTCATTGATGACGTCAAAATAGCGTTTCTTCTGGTCGTCGTTGCCGGCCAAGATGACCGGATACGAAGCCAGTGCATTGGCAGCTACCGTCGTAGCAACGCCGCCGCAGCCTTTAGCTAATTCTTCATAAACACCAGCAATGGTAATGGCATCCAGTCCGGCTCCACCAAATTCTTCCGGAATAGCGACGCCCAATAGTCCCTGTGCTGCCAATTTTTCTAAAAGCCCTTCATGGAGCTTTCCCGTTTCATCCATTTCTGCAGCGTAGGGGACGATTTCTTTTTGCACCAAGTCGCGGACGACTTTGATGATATCTTTCTGTTCGTCGTTATAAGCAAAATCCATCTTGTACTAACCAACCTTCCCTGTAATACGTGAATATCATATTAATCGATTTTTTTTAAAATGTAAAAAGACGACCGCCCTTTTACAATGAGACTACCGTCGGCATCGCGGCATTCACATTCGACGACAATCGTATTTCTGCCGTGATGGAGAACCTGTCCGATTCCGGTAATGTGCTCGCCGCTGTTGACACTGCGAATGTAGTTCATATTGATTTCCAAGGTCGTAACTTGAAAACCCATCGTCCGGCAGGCCATCCCCATAAGGGTATCACAAAAGGCTGCCAGGACACCGCCTGAGGCAATATTACGATAATTACAAATGTGGCGGCTAACGTCAAAGCCGACGCGGACGCGGCCGACAGCTACCGTTTCAATGGTGCAGGGCATGCTCTTGAAATACGGCGTTTTGGCATAAATGCCTTCGATGATGGCATGCATTCTGGCAGAGTCGGACAGGCCGACGCCATGTCTTGGCTCATCCATGGTCCGTACCTCCTTGTTCTTCGCCGCCGTACGGGCCGGTCACGAAGAAGGTTCCTTTCCCATGCGCTAAGTAGCGATTGTCATCATCGTAAAAATCACAAAGAGCGACCATCGTCGTGCGGCCGTTGTGAATGATCTTTGCTTCGGCACGGATAACCGTATCGGCAAAGGCCGGGCGAAGATAGTTCATGCCCAGATCCAAGGTCAGGACCGCCTTGCCGTGGACAGCACAGGCAGCTTCCATCGCCGAATCGGCCATGGAGTACAACACACCGCCGTACATCGTACCGTTGGGATTATCCCATTTTGAGCCCTTATTCTCAAAGGTGAGAACAGTACACTCCTGTTCAGCCTTGGCTACATGGAACTGCATAAAGGTATCAAAAGGATTTCTTTGAATCTCATGCTCTAACCATTCGCGATCCATTATGACTCCACTCCTTAGGCTAATACATAAATCCCTTATATTTTACTATACGAATAATCATCCGTCAAACAAAAAACGACTATTTATGCCCCTTAAACTGAACTTTAAGAACGGGAAAAAACAAGGTCCCGCATAGTGGCACGAGCCTTTATGCGAGACCTTATCACTGTGACATGCCTGACCTGGTCTTTACCCCCACACTCGCCTGCTGGGACCCTTGCTCATAGACTGTTGTCCCCCACTAATAATCCTCTCGCGCTTTATGACGCGGCAGGTCTTACTTCTAGGCCGCACTATGATCAGTACCGCTTTGGGCACCTTACGTGGATCGCTTCGTCTGCGACTGACATCGACTTTCAACCACAGCACATGTCATTGATACATTATACGGGACAGGCTGCCCCATTGTCAACGTTAGAACTTATAGCCCATACCGACCTGCCAGCCGCGGACGTCGTCATCGTAATTGTCGACATCGACGCTGCTGCGGCGATATTTGAGGTGAGCGTCCCATTCCGGCGTAATGTCGTAGCCGACGCCGATTTCATAGGTATTGACGTCATCGCCGACACCGATGGAAGCAAAGCCCTGCCAACGTTCGGAAATGGGGACCTGGCCGCGGACGCCGACCTGGTAGCCGTAGGATTTTTTCGTGTTGTACGTATCGGTCTTAACGTAGGAAGCACCGGCATAAGCCGAGAGGTATTCCGTCAGGCGGTAATTGCCGACGAGATAGTTTTCATTGATCTTGTGGGAATCGTCGCCCTTCGTATAGTTGTTGATGTACTGGAGATTCCAACGATCGTTCAGGACGTAGGTGACGTCGCCGCCGGTAAAGCGGCTGTCGGCGTCGCCGTGACCTTCTTTTTGGTCAAAGCCATAGTTGATGTTCGCTTTCAAATCACCGGGCTGCTCATTTTTGATAGGGGCTGCCCACGCTGCTGACGTAATGGCAAATGCTGCCAATGTCGCCGTTAAGATAAATTTTTTCATGACATGACACCTCCAAATAGAATACAAGATTTATGTTCTTCCATAATAGCGGCTCAGGAGTTCTTCGCCTGCGGCGATGACCTGGCTCATGGGAATAACCGAAATACCTTTATAGTTACCTTCGCGGATAATTTTCTTCATGCTCTTGCCGACTTCATAATGGTCCGTCGATTCGAGGACGATGGCCCGGTCCGTATAGGGACCGTAGAGCTTAGGATTGCTCGGCCCGTAAAGGGCGACCAAGGGCACCCGTTGGCTGACGGCGATGTGCATAGGGCCGCTGTCATTGGTTATGAACAGGGAACACCTGCGAATGGCTGCGGCCAGTTCGCCGATGGTAAAGGCCCCGGTGGCCACGATGGGCTTCGAGGTCATTTCCCCCGTCGCTTCGCTGACCATATCGCGGTCCATATCGCCGCCGAAGAAGACGCATTTGAAGCCCCGGCGGCCAAAGTAATCGGCCACAGCGGCAAACCGTTTGGCCGGCCACCGCTTCTGAGGAACGGCACTGCCGATATTAAAGCCGATAAGGCTGTCAGCCGGCGAGACACCGTGGGATTCATAAAAGGCGGCAGCCTTGTCATCCCAGGCCTTTGAAGTCGGGAACTGCAGCCCATCGCTGCGATAGTCGTCGATGCCGAGCTGGGCCAGGACGTTGATGTACATATCGGCGGCGTGGAGATGGATGCGATCCAGCCGCGTATAGCGGTTCATCAGCGGGCGGGCCAGGAAATGGCTCATGCCGACGAATTTCTTAGCTTGAATGGCGGCCGCCAAAAAAGACGTCCGTTCATTGGGATGCAGGTTAATCAAAATATCATAGTGCTGTTGATGCAGGCGGCGGCCGATATGCCACAAGGCGCTGATCGAGTTGTCCTTCCCCTTTTTATCGATGGTGATGAGGTGATCGATATCGGGGTTATAGCGGACGACGTCGGCAACTTTTTCATCGACGACGAGGGTGATATCAGACCCCTGGGCATGACGGCGCAGGACTTGCAGGAACGGCGTGATGAGGATGAGATCGCCAAGATGCATGAGAAAGGTGACAATTATTTTTTTCTTGCGTAAATTAATCATGGTTCCACCTTCTTCAGTACCTCTTCAAAAAGGTTCCACACCGTATCGACAGTAATCTGGGCCATGCAGTCCGGATCGTCGACGAGAGGTTCTTCCGGCGTGGCTTTCGACGTCGGCGAAATGATGAGATGGATATAAGCGCAGTCCGTTCCCCCATAAGGACCGGTCCGTTCGGGAGACGTCGCGCCAAAAAGGGCGATGAGCTCCTTTTTAAGGGCATTGGCTATGTGAAGGGGGCCCGTGTCGGCACTGAGATAAATCAGACTTTCATCGATGGCCGCCATGAGTTGGCGAAGATCTGTCTTGCCGGTATAATCAAAAACCAGCCCCGACGCATCCTGTTCTTTGAGCCGGCGGCCCTTCTCCCGATCGTCGTCGCCGCCTAAGATGACGGCTGACAGGCCCTTATCGGTCAGGCGCTGCAAAAAGCGTCTCCAATAGTCAAGAGGCCATTCTTTGACATTCCAGCGGGCACCGGGAACGACGGCGATATAAGGCCCTTTGAGGCCGTCTTGCAAAAGGCGCCGGCGCCAAGCCTCCTTCTCGGCCGTAATATCCGGCAAGGGAAAGGCCAAATCATCGACGCGGCCGCCTAAGGCCCGGACCGTATCGAGATAGCGCTCGATGACGTGGTCGTATTTATGAGCCCCGACCAGGCCTTTACTGACTAAAAAGCTCCCTTCGCGCATTTCCCAATAGCCGTATTTCTCTTTGGCTCCGCTGAGGAAGGCGACGATGGCACTCTTAGCCAAGCCCTGCAGATCGAGGCAGAGATCGAAATGATAGGGGTGGAGTGTCTTGCGCAGTTCCATCCAGTATGACAAGGATTTCAGCCGTTTTTTATCGACATAGATGACGTCGTCAATGTAGGGCTTTCCCGGCAGCACCGAGGCAAACTGCCGATGAACGGCCCAGACGATGCGGGCGTCGGGACAATTTTGTCGCAGGGCATGGAGCGTCGGCAGCGAATGAAGAACGTCACCAAGGGAACTCATCTTGATGACCAATATGTTTTTATACGCTTTCACGTTCCTTCCTTTCTGTGACAATAGCCTTTACAAAGGCATCGAGCCTGCCGCCGGTGAATAAGTAGCCATCCATGCCGGCTCGGCGACCGCATTCGACGTCACGGGGCATGTCGCCGATCATAAAGGATCGAGACAGGTCGATATCGTAGTCGCGGGCAGCTGCCAGGACCATGCCCGGTTCCGGCTTGCGCCAATCGCTCTTTTTATCATACGCTTTTATCGGCGCCCCTTCGAGGTAGGGGCAGTAATAGACGGCCGTAATCGTCCCGCCGGCAGCAGCCGCCTCGCGGCACATCCAATCGTGGAGGGTCTTTACGTCGTCTTCCGTGTAATAACCGCGGGCGACGCCGCTCTGATTGGTGACGACGATGATGGTATAACCTTCAGCCGTCAAATAGGCCAAGGCTTCTTTAGCCCCGTCCATCCATTCAAAATCCTTGATGAATCCGAGGTACGACTTATCGACGTTCAAGACGCCGTCGCGGTCGAAAAAGACAGCCTTTCTCATGCGAAATAGCCGCCGTTCTTATCGAGGATGCTGCAGTATTCCTTAACGGCTTCCGACAGGAGGGTAAAGCCCTTGTCATAGCCGGCTTTCATGAGATTTTCCGTATCGGCCTGGGTGTAGCTCTGATATTTGCCCTTGAGAATATCCGGGAAAGGAACGTATTCGATATGGCCCTTGCCGCAATAATCGATGACGCCTTGGACAAATTCATTGAAGGTATGGCCGATACCGGTACCGCAGTTATAGATGCCCGACAGTTCCGGATGTTCCCAGAAATAGAAGATGACGTTGACGACGTCGTTTACGTAGATGAAATCGCGGATCTGACCGCCATCTTCGTAGCCTGCCGTCCCTTTAAAGAGGGTAATTTTCCCTGTTTCTTGGAGTTCATGGTATTTCTGGAATACCAGGGATGCCATCTTGTCCTTGTGGTTTTCCTGCGGTCCGAAGACGTTGAAATAACGGAAACCGACGATTTGGCTCTTGGCGATAGGTTGAACGCGGCGAACGAAACGGTCGAACTGGAGCTTGGAATACGCATAGGGATTGAGGGCCTCTTCACACGACGGATCTTCGCGGAAGCCGTTTCGGCCACTGCCGTAGGTCGACGCCGACGACGCGTAGAGGAAGGGAATCTTCCGGCTCATGCAGTAGCGCAAAAGATTCTTGCTGCCTTCATAGTTGTTCTTCATCATGTAGCGGCCGTCGTAATTCATCGTATCCGAGCAGGCCCCTTCGTGGAAGACGACGTCGATGTAGCCGCAGTCAAAGGTATCGTCGGCCATCTGTTCATCGAAGTCGGCGTAATCCATATAATCAAAGAAATCGAGGCCCTGGAGGTTGCGGCACTTGCGGCCGTCGGTCAGATCGTCGACGATGATGATGTCGTCGATGCCCCGATTATTCAGTTGCTTTACGATATTGCTGCCGATAAAACCGGCACCGCCTGTTACTATTTTCATAATTTCCCCTTCTTTACCAAATCAGCTATTTTCTGAACGAGTCCCGTCGTCGAATACCCCTCTTCAAAGGAAATGATTTCTACGCGCTTTACGGACTCGCGGCCAATGACTTCATCGGCCTTATAATCGCCGCCTTTGACCAGGATATCGGGACGGAGGACCTCTAAGAGTTCCTTCGGCGTGTCTTCGTCAAAGATGACGACGTCATCGATACATCCCAAGGCTCCGAGCAGAACGGCCCGGTCTTCCTGAGCTACAAGAGGACGCGTTTCCCCTTTGAGGCGCCGTACGGAGTCGTCAGAGTTGAGGCCGACGACCAGGTGCTGTCCCAGCATGGCTGCCTGCTGCAGATAGAGGACGTGGCCGCGGTGCAGAATGTCGAAGCAGCCGTTCGTAAAGACGACGGTTTCCCCTTTCTGCTGCCAATCCCGGATTTTCTTAGCCATCTCATCCCAAGTCAGGGACTGATAGGGCTGCCACCGGACGGGATGCCAATCTTCCCATAATTTCAGGAGCTCATGGCGATGAATGGGATAGGTCCCTACCTTGGTGACAACGATACCGGCTGCGGCGTTGGCGATTTGCAGGCTGGTGCGAATGGACAACTTACCGGCAACGGCTGCTAAAAAGGCAGCGGCCACGGTATCTCCGGCGCCGGATACGTCAAAGACTTCCTGGGCAGTGGCCGGATTGTTCCAAACCTTGCCGTCTTTTCCGACGACGGTGATTCCCTTTTCAGACCGGGTCACCATGAGGTGGGCAAAGGAATACTGTTTATACAGTTCATTGGCTGCTTTGACGACGGCCTGGCCTTCGTTGGCAACAGGGGTCCCCAAGCAGTCACCTAATTCTTTCATATTCGGCGTCACGAAGTCAGCCCCATTATATTTGCTCCAATCGCTGCCCTTGGGATCGACCAGGACCGGGATATGAGCTTCATTGGCGGCTTCGATGACGCGTTTAGACAGGGAATCGGTAAGAACGCCTTTTTGGTAGTCCGACAGAATAATCCCATCGAGGCCTGATGAAAGCTGCTGTTTCAGCCAGGCCAGAAGAGTTTCTTCTTCCGTTTCGGCTAACGGCGTCACTTCTTCAAAGTCAAGGCGAACCATCTGCTGCCGAGAGCCGAGAATGCGCATCTTGGTCGTCGTCGCATGGTCTTTTCGCACGACAAGGCCTGAGCCGTCGATGTGGGACTCGGTCAATAATTCGTGGAGCAAGTCGGCGTTTTCGTCGTCGCCGATGAGACCGCCCAATAAGACATGGCAGTCCAAGTTAGCCAAGTTGGATGCGACATTGGCCGCCCCGCCTAAGACCGACGTCATATGATCGACTTTATTGACCGGCACCGGTGCTTCCGGTGAAATGCGTTCGACCTTGCCAAAGATGTAGCGGTCGACCATAATATCTCCGATAACGGCAATTTTCAGGTTCGGCAAGACATGATAAAAAAAGTGGTCGATGTAATTTTCTGTCATAGCGTTCCTCGATTCAATCTCTTATTTTTGTTCTTTCGTACCCATGAGATACTTCAATTCAGCCATAAAACTTTCCAAGTCGGCAAACTCGCGGTATACGGAAGCAAAGCGGATATAGGCAACGGCATCGACAGAGCGAAGTTCGCGCAAAACCATTTCCCCTATTTTTTCACTGGACACTTCCTGAGCCAGTGTGTTGCGGATATTGCGTTCAACCTTGGTGACAATCTCTTCCAGCTGTCGGCGCGTGACTTCCCGCTTGTTGCAGGCCCGAAGCAAGCCGTTGATCAACTTATTGCGGTCAAACAGTTCATGCCGTCCGTCTTTCTTGACGACGATGAGCGGGACTTCTTCGACCATCTCATACGTCGTAAACCGGCGGCCGCACTGCTGGCATTCGCGGCGGCGGCGGATAGCTTTGCCATCATCGGTTGCCCGTGAATCGGTTACTTTTGTATCTGCACATTGGCAAAATGGGCATCTCATCCTTCTTCCTACCTTCTTTCCGACGATATTTTCAAAAAAAGCGGGTCCGCCGGGATCCGCTTTTTTTCATGCTGATTATCTCATCCACGCAGGAATTTCTACGCCGCCGGCACTATCTTTTTTATCGCCGGATTTTGTCGTTCCGCCCGTTCCCTGTCCGAAAGAAGGAATCGAAGACGGTTCTTTACCGAAACCCGTAGCGACGACCGTAATGCGGATCGAATCTTCCATGTCCGGATCGATGACCGAACCGAAGATGATGTTGGCTTCCGGATCAACGGCTTCAGCCACTTTTTCAGCAGCTTCGTTGATTTCGTACAAGCTGACGTCCGGACCGCCGGTGACGTTGAGCAGGATGCTCTGCGCGCCGTCGATGCTCATTTCTAAGAGGGCACTGTGAATAGCACCGTCAACCGCTTCGACCGCACGGTTTTCACCGGAGCCGATGCCGATACCCATGATGGCTTCGCCCTGGTCGGACATGATCGTCTTGACGTCGGCAAAGTCGAGGTTGATGAGACCGGTCGTCGTGATCAAGTCGGAAATACCCTGAACGCCCTGGCGGAGTACGTCGTCAGCGACGAGGAAAGCGTCTTTGAGGGGCGTCTTCTTGTCGATGATCTGGAGCAGCTTATCATTGGGGATGGTAATGATGGTATCGACCTTTTCTTTCAAGTAGTCGGCACCCTTTTCGGCAACTTCTCTGCGGCGCTTGCCTTCAAATAAGAACGGTTTGGTAACGACAGCGACCGTGAGGGCGCCCATTTCCTTAGCACATTCAGCTACGATAGGGGCTGCACCGGTACCGGTACCGCCGCCCATACCGGCCGTAACGAATACCATATCGGCACCTTGGAGAGCCTTGATGATTTCTTCTTTGCTTTCAAGGGCAGCCTGTTCACCAACCTGAGGATTGGCACCGGCGCCGAGGCCGCGTGTCAATTTTTCACCGATCTGAATTTTGACATCGGCTTGGGATACTTCCAGTACCTGGTCTTCCGTGTTGACCGAAATGAACTGGACCCCCTGCAAACCGCTTTCTATCATACGGTTGACAGCGTTGTTACCGCCGCCGCCGACACCAATTACTTTTATATTCGCAAACTCTGCCATATCGCATTTTCCTCCTTCGGACTCTATACGCACACCTTGTGCAGTAGGATTCTTTATTATTTTACACTATCTTCGAAAAATTATCTAGCTGTTTTTAAAAATCAAGGCCTCCAGCCTGTTTATTTTGCCTTAATTGCCGGTGCTCTGAGGTCGGTATCGATATACTGTACATTGATTCCGTTGCTTTGAGCTTCGGTAAGTAAGGTTTCCGTCATCTTGGCCCGTTCAGCCGGGTCATCGCCTTTACCGAGGCGGATGGGAACGGAATCGGTCGTATAGGCGACGATACTTTCGGGATTACCGACGTTTACTTCGGCAATCGTTTTAAGCAGATCCGGCGGCAGACTCTGAAGGTATACCATAGCCGCCTGGAGCGTCGGATCGTTGATCGTATCGCCAAGGAGCAAATTGTCCACTTTTTTCCCAGTCATGATGGGCAGGGAAACGCCTTTGATCTGCGGTTCCAAATCAATGACCCGTCCCGTCTTATCGACGTAAGCAAAACCATAGAGCGTCGTAATAATAGCGGCCGGCTTGCGTTCGGTCAGCTCGATGTGAATGGTCGCCGGAAATTCCCGGGTTACGGTGGCATCGGCAATACGCAGGTCTTTTTTCAGCCGCTCTTCGATGCCGGCTGTCGACAGTTGGACGACGTTGACGTAGGAATAAGCGCCGGCGGCGCGGTAAACATCGTCAAAGGACATGTTTTCATTGCCGTCGACGATGATCGTGCCAAAGGGAACCGGTGCCAGCCGCAGGAACAGCCACAAGGCAAAGACGCCGAGGACGCCTAAGATAATCGTACATCTGCGCCGGCGGGCACGCGCTTTTTTCTGCTGCTTTCTTTTTTTCTTCAGTCGGGCAGCCTGCCGTATCTGCTGACGGCGACGTTCCTCTTCTTCAGCCAGTCTCATATCCTCATCGCTACGCAAGGGATCCCTGTCAAGATGAGGAGGCACAAAGACATCATGAGGATCGTTCGGCACTACCGTTCGCGGCCGCCTTCCCGGATATGGATGCTGTTTCATCAGAATTTACCTACCGATGCTTCGAGCAAAATCTTTTCGCACAAATCTTCAAAAGAAAGGCCCATGGCCCGTGCTGCGTCGGGGACCAGACTGGTCGCCGTCATTCCCGGTACGGTATTGATTTCAAGGACGAAGGGATGGCCTTCTTTATCGGTCATCATATCGACGCGGGACACACCGCTGCAGTGGCAGAGGCGGAAGACCATTAAGGCCAGGTCCTGCATTTCCTTAGTCAAAGCTGCTGAAATGGGAGCCGGGCAGATGTGCTTGGCAATGCCCGGTTCGTATTTCGAATAGAAGTCGTATTTCCCCGTACTGGATACGATCTGAATGACCGGAAAGGCCAGTCCGTCCATGACGGCAACGGTAAATTCATCGCCGTCGATGAAGGCTTCGGCTACGATCGATGTGCTGTACTTAAAGGCTTCTTCAAGGGCCGGTTCCAGTTCTTCCCGGGCGGTGACGATGACCGTTCCGATGCTCGAGCCCTGGCCGGACGACTTGATGACGACGGGCAGAGAAAACTGTTTTTCAATATCGGCGATGATCTCCTTGCGGTCCTGATTGGCAAAGTAGTAGGCAAAGGGAGCCGTGGCAATGCCGGCGCCTTTGAAGGCAGCCTTGCTCATGACCTTATTCATGCCGACGGCACTGGCCATGACGCCCGGGCCGGTATAAGGGATGCCCATCATTTCGCACAGCCCCTGGAGAACACCGTCTTCGCCGTAGCGGCCGTGAAGGGCGTTGAATACGACGTCGATTTTCTTTTCCTTCAAGGTTGCCGCCAAGGTATGCGGAACGAGTTCGATCGTTTCGACGGCATAGCCTTTTTTCTTCAGTGCTTCGGCAATGGCAGCTCCCGTGCGGCGCGATACTTCCGCTTCTGTCGAAGGGCCGCCGACGACGACGGCAATCTGTTTACCTTTCATGTCTTCCATGCGTTATTTCTCCATTTCTTTCGCTTCGGCAATATATTGTTCGCCGACTTTATAAATATCTCCGGCGCCCATGGTGATGACTAGATCGAGGGGTCGGGAAGTTTCTTTCAAATAGGCAATCAAATCCTCTTTATGAGGAATGTAGGTGACGTCTTGCCCGGTCGTCTCCTTGACTTTTTTAGCAATGAGTTCGCCCGATACACCGGGAATAGGGTCTTCACCGGCACTGTATACATCGGTTACGATCAGTTTATCGGCCTTGGCAAAGGCACTGCCGTACTGTTCGAGGAGGAGCTGAGTCCGCGTGTAGCGGTGCGGCTGGAAGAGACAGACGACGCGGTGGGTCCCCATGTCGCGGGCAGCCGTCAAGGTCGCATTGATTTCCGTCGGATGATGGGCGTAGTCATCGACGACCCAAACGTCGCCGACAAAACCCTTGGTCTGGAACCGACGCTTAGCCCCGTGGAAATGGCTCATGGCAGCGGCTATCTCAGAAAAGGGCAGGCCGCAGGCATCGGCAACGGCCGTCGTCGCCAAGGCATTGAGGACGTTATGCCGGCCCGGTACGTTTAAGACCATGTCGCCCATCTTTTGGCCGCCTTTATAGACACTAAAGTGGAGTTTACCCTTTTGGTAATGAAGATCTCTTGCCTGGTAGTCCGCCGGCTGTTCGAGGCCGTACGAAACGTAGCGCCGCCCGATGGAAGGAGCCATGGCGCGAATCTTGTCATTTTCAAAGCACAAGACAGCCAGTCCCTTTTCGGGATCGAGTTTCTGTATGAATTCCTTAAAGGCTGCGATGACGTTTTCAAGGGAGTTATAGTGATCCATGTGGTCGGCGTCGATATTGGTAACGACGGCGATATACGGATGCTGCTTGAGGAAGGTGCCATCGCTTTCATCGGCTTCGGCAATGACGTACTGCCCCTTCCCTAAGATCGAGTTGCTGTGCAAATAGTCGACTTCCCCGCCGATGACGATGGTCGGGTCCTGTCGGCATTCTTCAAATACCTGGCCCAGCATAGACGACGTCGTCGTCTTGCCGTGAGCACCGGCAACAGAAATCCCCTTCCCCCAGCTCATAATGTGAACCAGCGCATCGGAACGGTGGATGACCGGAATCTGCCGGCGCCGTGCTTCGACGAGTTCGACGTTATTGTCGCGGATGGCCGACGAAATGACGACGACCTGGGCGTCCTGCAAATTTTCAGGGCTTTGTCCAATGCAGATACGGGCTCCGCGCTTGGCAAACTGCTCCGTTACAGGCGAGGCTTTGAGGTCTGAGCCGGATACGCGATATCCTTTTTCAATAAAAACATTGGCGATTGCCCGCATTCCGGCTCCGGCAATCCCAATAAAATGAACGTTTGTCACATCGTTCAGATTAACCATAGGTTTATTCCACACCCTTCTTCTCCTGTTACGGACGACGGTTTCGGGCAATCGACAAGGCCAGTTCAGCAATATCCTGAGCCGCCTGGGGCTTACCCATCGAACGGCTGGCTTTGCCCATGGCTGCCAGGGCCGACGGATCGTCTTTTAAGTGAATGATTTCTTCCAATAGTTCCCGCCCGGTCAGCATCTTATCGAGAATCATCTTGGCGGCGCCGCACATGACCAGGGCCTGTGCATTATAGCGCTGATGATCTTCCGCTGCATAGGGATAGGGAATGAGAATCGACGGTACGCCGCGAACGGTCAGCTCGGCAAGACCGACGGCACCGGCACGGTATACGGCCAGGTCGCAGGCAGCCAAGGCTTCCGGCATATGGTGAAGATAAGGAATGATGCGGCTCCCTTTACCGTAGCGGCCGCGGCATTCGATGCCCGACAGCTGTTTTACGACGCGGTCATATTCATGATCGCCGGTAACGTGGAGAATCTGTATCGTATCGTCGTTGCGAAAATGTTTATGAACCTCGATCATCGCCGTGTTGATGCTGCGGGCACCGCGGCTTCCCCCGGCGACGAGGAGGGTAAATTTATGGGGATCCAATCCCAGCTTTTTCCGGCCCTCTTCACGGGTGACCGTCAAAATATCCTTGCGGACGGGATTGCCTGTATAAACGAGAATGCTTTTTCTGCGAAAGCGCTCGGCAGCTTCTTCATAACCGAGAGCGACGCGATTGACAAAGCGGCTCAAAATCGTATTGGTAACGCCGGGAATGACGTTTTGTTCCTGGATCAATGCCGGTACACCGCTGAGACTTGCGGCTAGTAAGACCGGGCCGCAGACGAAACCGCCGGTACCGATGACGACGTCCGGTTTAAATTTATGGATAATGCCTTCTGCCTTAATCAGACTGGCTGCCGTCTTTCCGAGTGTAACCAGGTTGCGGACGGAAATCTTCCGTTCGAGGCCCCGCACGTCGAGGGTGACGAAGGGCAACCCTTCTTTTGGAATCAAGGTATTTTCCAGGCCGATTTTGGAGCCGACGTAGAGAAATTCGGTAGGCTCGATGTCGGCAATCGCCCGGGCAATGGTAATAGCCGGGTAGATATGGCCGCCTGTGCCGCCTCCGGAAATAATAACTCGACGCATGTTCCTGCCTCCTGTCGTCTGTGTTAAATAGTATCAGATCGCGTTGACAATGCCTTTAAAGACACGGCCACGCTGTTCAAAATTATCATACATATCAAAGCTCGAGCAAGCCGGTGAAAGGAGGACGGCCTGAGGAGCTTTGGCAATACTGCGGGCTAACATAATCGCACCTTCCATACTATAACCGGTACGACGAATATCTGCAATACCCGCTTTTTTCGCAGCGGCTTCAAAACGGTCGGCGGCATCGCCGATGAGGATCAGCGTGTCGACGCGTTTTGCCGCTAAGGCCATAAAGTCATCGAGGGGCGTCTTTTTATCGTAGCCGCCGGCGATGAGAATGAGATGGCCCTTGGGAAAGGCATCCAAAGCCTTCATGGAAGCATCGACGTTGGTACCCTTGGAATCATTATAATAAGTTACATCGTGGATGGTCCGAACTTTTTCAAGCCGGTGTTCAACACCCTTAAAAGATTTTAAAACTTGTCTAATGACGTCAAGGGAAGCCCCGGCAGCATAGGTCAAGAGAATCGCCGCTAAGCAATTCTGTATATTATGCTTGCCAAAGAGATGGAGCTCCGATTCAGCACAGACGACGGTATCCTGTCCTTCATGGCGCAGAATAAGGTCGCCGTCCCGATAAAAGGCTCCTTCAGGGACCTCGCCGTTTGTCGAAAAGTACAGGACCGTACCGGTCATGGCATCGGCCATGGCCCGGACGCGGTCATCATCGTAATTGAGGATGGCATAATCGTCCTTGTCCTGATTGAGGAAAATTCGCTGTTTCGCAGCACTGTAGGCTTCCATCGTGTGATGACGGTCCAAATGATCCGGCGTGATATTGAGGATAACTGCCGCCTTGGCCTTCATTGTACGCGTAAATTCGAGTTGGAAACTTGAAAGTTCGGCCACGACGACGGCGGCTTTCGGAAGATCCTTTGCCTGTTCCGAAAGGCCGTAGCCGATGTTGCCGCCAACGACGGTCTGACGGCCTGTAGCTTTCATGATTTCCCCTACCAGGGTCGTCGTCGTCGTCTTACCGTTGGTTCCGGTAATGCCGATGATGTCAGCATCGGTAACACGGCAGGCGACTTCGACTTCGCTCCAAATAGGAAGCCCCTTAGCAGCAGCGGCTTTCATAATGGGAATTTCCGGAGAAATGACCGGCGATGGTACGACGACATCCATGCCGTCGAGGAGGCTCGTTTCCTGGCTGCCAAAGACGAGCTTCACGCCGCGAGACGCCAAGTCCGGCCATGGCTTTTCGCTCACATCGATGGCCTTCATATCGTTGAGGACGACGGTCCCCCCGTGATCTGCCAAGGCCAGTGAAGCGGCACGACCACTAATGCCCGCGCCGATGACTAAAAATTTTTTTCCAGAAAAATCCATGATGCTCATTACCTACACCTGCTTTATGTAAAATATGGTCTTAACAATGGGAAAAGGCTGTTTACTTTCCTGCCATGACGACGATAATCGCCAAGATAGCCATTAACGCCGAAAAACTCCAAAAAACCGTAACTACTTTTACTTCGCTCCAGCCGGATAATTCAAAATGGTGGTGAATCGGACTCATTTTAAAGACCCGGACGCCCCGTGTTTTGAAGGAAATGACCTGGATGATGACCGACAAGGCTTCGAGGACATAGAGGCCGCCGGCCAAGATGAGCAAGAGTTCCGTCTTCGTTAAAATGGCCATAGCCGCTAAGGCGCCGCCGAGGGCCAAAGACCCCGTATCGCCCATGAACATTTTAGCCGGATGCTGGTTATAGAACAAGAAGCCCAAGCAGGCACCGGTCAGGGCCGTACTGAAAATGGCAAAATGAGTATACCCCAAGGCGACGGCGATGACGACGTAAGCAACGGCCGTAATCGAGCATGAACCGGCTGCCAATCCGTCGAGTCCGTCCGTCAGGTTGACGGCATTGCTGGCTCCGACGATCATGACGAATACGAAGAGATAGTAGAACAAGCCTAAGTCAACCGTAGTCGACGTGAAAGGAATCCACAAGGTCGTGGGAAAATGAAGGAAGGCTTGGAGGATGTAGCAGAAAACGGCAGCCATGACGAACTGGCCGACCAGTTTCTGTTTTGCCGTAAGGCCCAAATTGCGGTGTTTAACGGCCTTGATGGAGTCATCCAAAAAGCCGATGACGCCGTGACCGAGGGTCAGGAATAAGGCCAGGGCCTTTCTGATTTCCATCGGATCAAAGAGGAGGCAGGCCACGGTCAGCGCCGTCAGGATGAGGATGCCCCCCATGGTCGGTGTACCGGCTTTATACTTATGGCTTTCCGGCCCTTCTTCTCGTTCAGACTGGCGGGCGTGGAACTGTTTCAGTTTTTTGATGACGAAAGGTCCCAGGACAAGGCCGATGACCAGGCTGACGATGAAGCTGAAAATCAGCATTTTAAACATTCACATTACTTCCTTTCAAAATAGGGCAGTATTTTTTCCATAGCAAAGCTGCGCGAGCCTTTTAACAGGACGGTATCGCCATGGCGGATCAATTTTTTCAATTGTCGGGCTGCTTCTTCATGGGTAGCCGTCGTATAGACAGCTTCCATGCCGGTTTCCCGAGCTGCCCGGGCAATGTCTTCTGCTAAATCCCCCATGGTAATGAGAGCGTCGAGCTTCATATCCGCCACTAAGCGGCCGATGGCCCGGTGTTCTCTTTCAGCCCAGTCGCCGAGTTCTCCCATGCCGCCGAGAACGGCGATTTTGCGGCCTTTGGTCAACAGGTCCAAAGTACGGATAGCTTCAGACATCGAAGCCGGATTGGCATTATAAGTATCGTTGATGAAGGTATAAGGCCCGAGGTGCAGGAGTTCCTGGCGCATGGCCATGCCTCGATAGGCAGAAAGTCCGGCCTGCAATTCCGCATCGCTGAGACCGGTTACATAGCCGGCAGCAATCGCCGCTAAGGCATTATAGACGTTGTGGCGGCCAATGACCGGAACGGAAACATCAAAGGTGCGGTCGAAGCAGCGGCAGATAAAGCGAACCCCTTTTTCGTCACAAACGATATTCTCGGCCCGGATCTGAGCCGAATCATCGGTCCCGTAGAGGACAGACCGGCCTTGGCAGAGATTCTTCATGGGGGCGACAAAAGGATCGTCCCCATTTAAGATGGCCGTTCCTTTGGCATCTAGGCCTTGGACCAGTTCGGCCTTGGCCTTGGCAATATTTTCCTGCGACCCCAAGAGTTCGATATGGCTCTTGCCGACGTTGGTCACAACGCCGATAGTCGGCTCGCCGATATCGACCAGTTCGGCAATCTGCCCGAGGCCGCGCATGCCCATTTCGACGACGCAGGCTTCGTGGTCTGCCGTCAACTGGAACAAAGTCTTTGGCAATCCGATTTCATTATTATAATTCTTTTCCGTCTGCAATACCTTATATTTTTCACTCAAGACGGCGGCAATCATATTGCGCGTCGACGTCTTCCCTACCGAGCCGGTTACGGCAATGACGGGAATAAAAAAACGGCGGCGGTGAAAACGAGCTAAATCCTGATAGGCTTTCAGCGTATCAGAAACGACGAAAATCGGTACTGCAGCGCCTTTATATTCCGGCCGCAGTTCGGATACGACGGCACCGGCTGCGCCCGAAGAGAGGGCCTTTAAGACGAAGTCATGGCCGTCAAAAGAGGTCCCCTTGAAGGCGACGAAAAGGGAACCCTTTTCCACCGCCCGGGTATCGGTGCAAACGTCATGAAAAAGCACGCTCCCTACCGGAGAGAGCAAACGGGCTCCCGTCGCTTTCTGTACTTCTTCAAGGGTAAAGTCAGCCATTATTTATCTCCTCGATGCAGATCGCGAACGGCATTGCGGGCTTCTTCACGGTCGTCAAAATGAATCGTACCGTCATTTAAGATCTGATACGTTTCATGCCCTTTACCGGCAATGACGATGATATCGTTTTCTTGTGCCAGTTCGACGGCGCGGTAAATGGCTTCACGACGGTTGACGATGACTTCATGGTGCTGTCCCGCCTTTAGCCCTTGTTTAACGCCTTCTTCGACTTCCGCTACGATGGCATCGGGGTTTTCCGACCGCGGATTGTCCGAAGTAACGATGGGAATATCGGCCAGTTCGGCACCGATACGGCCCATGATGGGGCGCTTGGTCCGATCGCGGTCGCCGCCGCAGCCAAAGACGGCAATGACGTGGTTGGGGTTCATAGCCCGCGCCGTTTCCAAGGCCTTTTCGAGGCTGTCCGGCGTATGGGAATAGTCGACGACGATGGCAAAGGGCTGACCGGCTTCGACGAGTTCAAAACGACCGGCTACGGAGTGGAAGGTCTGAATAGCCTTGTCGATAGTGGCTTCATCGATGCCTTCGGCATGGGCCGCACCGATAGCTGCCAGCGTATTGTAAACGTTGAACAGGCCGGTGATGTTCATATTGAGATGGACGTTGACAAAGGGGCCGACGACGTCGAAGGACGAGCGTTTCAGTTCGACATTTAAATTCGAACCTTTGAGGTCGGCATCTTTTTCGACGCCATAGGTCAGGACCTGGCAGTGGCAGGCATCGAGAATCTGTTTGGACCAGGGATCATCGACGTTTACGATGGCCGTTTTATGTTCCTTGACATGGTCGGCAGCGGTCAAGCTCTGGAAGAGCTTCGCTTTGGCAGCAACGTAATTTTCCATGGTCTTATGGAAATCGAGATGGTCCTGAGTAAGGTTGGTAAAGACAGCCGTATCATATTCGATACCGGCAACGCGTTCTAAGGCCAGGGCGTGACTGGACACTTCCATGACGACATGGGTCATGCCTTTTTCATACATCAGGGCCAAGAAGCGCTGGAGTTCGACGACGTCCGGCGTCGTATTGTGAATGGGCAGTTCTTCATCGTCGATGAGGGCGTGAATCGTACCGATGACGCCGACATGATGGCCGGCAGAACGCAGGATGTGGGCGATGATATGCGTCGTCGTCGTCTTGCCGTTGGTGCCGGTGACGCCGATCATGCGCATCTTTTTGCCGGGATAATCATAAAAGAAAGGTACCATGTCTTCTAAGGCATGGTGGATATCGGGTACTTGGATCTGGACGGCACTCGACGGCAGGTCAAGGTGTTTCGTCGTCAAAACGGCGACGGCTCCCTTTTCGACAGCTTGGGCTGCAAAAGCAGCCCCGTCGACATGGGCACCGGAAATGCAGACGAATAAATAGCCCGCTTCGATGTCCCGGGAGTCCGAAGAAATGCCGGTAACTACCGTATCGGCACTGCCGCTGAGATTATAAATTCCTTTAAGTTGCTTACAAAGTTCACCTATTGTTTTTGTCATTATTATAGAACCTCCTTGACGGTTCATTTCATTGTACTGTTCTACATTGTACAGCTTTATCGGATAAATAACAATGAGGTCGTCGCACAAAAGTGCGTCGACCTCTCGTTTAAGCAATTATCGACGGTTCCCCTTTGCGGCCTGATCGCTTTGATTCCCATAGAGAATACGTGACGGTGCCACCATTCCCAGCTGTTTCGTCGCCGTCGTATAAATTCGTTCCGGCGTTTCCAATTTGGAAATTTGGACCCGTAACTGCTCATTTTCACGTTGTAACTGCTGTGCTTGAAGTTTTAATTCCATGAGTTCGCCACTCTGCTGATACGTCCAAGACGTAATAAGATTAGAAGCGATGGCAATCGCTGCGATCATTCCGATGGGAATCAGAACATATACGGCTCCCTGCTGGACAGCCTGTACCGCAGCTGACCTCCACAGGGGAACGCTTCTTTCTTCATGTAAATTTCCGACTTTCCTTGCCAGCATACGCAACACATCCATTTCAATAATCATTAGCTTGGCTCCTTCATTTACGGATACCGACGCGAAGTTTTGCACTGCGGGCCCTCGGATTCAAATCCAGTTCCTCCGGCGACGGTAAAATGGGTTGTCGCTTTACTTTTAGGATGGCCTGATGATGGCAGGTGCAAACCGGCATATCGGGCGGACAGATACAATCGGTCGCCAACAGACGCAGCGTCTGTTTTGCAATACGATCCTCCAGGGAATGGAAGGTAATGACACACAAACGTCCTCCGCGCTTTAAACGCTGAGCGGCATGTTCCAGGGAATCCTTTAAGATTCCCAATTCGTCATTGACTTCGATTCGGATGGCCTGAAACGTTCGCTTCGCCGGGTGCGGCCCGTCCTTGCGAGCACCGGCCGGAATGGCTTTTTTAATAACGTGAACCAGTTCTTCCGTCCGTTCTAAGGGTTTTTCCTGACGTTCTTTCACGATGAATTCGGCAATGCGCTTAGCCCACCGTTCTTCCCCATAATCTTTGATGATACGGTATAAGTCGGCTTCGCTGTAACCGTTTACGACGTCGTAAGCGCTACGGCCCTGGCTGCGGTCCATGCGCATGTCGAGGGGTCCGTCCTGCATATAAGAAAATCCCCGGTCCGGTGTATCCAGTTGATAACTCGATACGCCAAGATCAAACATAATGCCGTCGACGGCATCGATGTGAAGTTCGTCGAGGACTTCCGATATATACCTGAAATTGCGCTGCACGAGAATATGTCGGCACGGCGTATCAGAAAGGCGTTCCGTTGCCGCTGCAATGGCGTCCCGGTCTTGGTCGAGACCGATAATCGTCGCCTCACCCGTCAGCTGATCGGCTAAGGCCTTGGAATGGCCGCCGCCTCCGAGGGTACAGTCGACGTAAACGCCGCTGGTATCAGTTATTAAATTGGCTATGGTTTCCTTACGAAGAACACTGACGTGATGAAAATCCATAATTCCTCCTAAAAGTCCAGGTTCAGGAAATCGTCGAGGCTTTCGGCGATTTCTTCCATGGCCGGAACAGTCTTAGCAACATAGGCTTCATATGCGTCTTTACTCCAAATTTCGACCTTGTCTCCTGTCCCCAGAACGGTCACATCCTTAACCAGCTTCGCATAGGCCCGCAAAGTAGCCGGAATAAGGATACGGCCTTGCTTATCGAATTCGACTTCAGCAGCACTGCCAAAGACGAACCGCTGGAAAGCACGGACGTTTTCCTTCGATGCCTTCAGCTGTTTTAAACTTCCGGCAAACCTCATCCATGCTTCCATCGTGTAAACGGAAAGGCAGCCTTCCAAACCTCGGGTAACGATGAAGGTTGGCCCGAGTTCATCCCGAAATTTGACAGGCAAAATGACGCGACCTTTAGCGTCGATTGTATGTTCGTATTCTCCCATAAACATTAGGCGCGTCACTCCTTTCACTCTCCCCCACATTCTACCACATTTACACACTCTGTGACAATAATGTTGACAAAGAATGGAGAAAAAAAATAAGCTGTCGCACTGGCGACAGCCTACTTTTTTAATATATCGTTTAGTAAACCGATTTACTTCATCGTTCCGGTAATAACAATCGGCTCAGTATGCATTTTTTTAAAGTCACAAAGGGCCACTAATTCAGCTCGGCTATAGCGGCGCCGTTCCGGAACCAAGCCGCCGGCATAGGCCAGGTGGGATAAAATTGTCTCGGCATCGACGCCGTCCTGCCGTAAAGCGCGGACGGTAATGCCCTTTTGTCGTTTCGACAGGCGGTTTCCATCGCCGTCGATGAGCATCGGCACGTGGGTATAGTGGGGTGCTTCATAGCCGAGGATTTTCATAAGCCAAATCTGTTGGGCCGTTGACGACAAGAGATCTTCACCGCGCAAAACGTGGGTTATGGCCATGCTGCCGTCATCGACGGAGACGGCCAGCTGATAGGCATACATGTCATCGGCCCGGCGGACGACGAAGTCACCGCAGCCGTGGGGCAGATTCCCAGCCTGCTTTCCGTAAACACCATCGGTAAAGTAAATGGTTTTGTCCGGTACATGGATGCGCCAAGACGGTTTCTTGGTCATACGGCGGCGTTCGGCCTCACTCAGGCCATAACAATGGCCGTCGTACACCGTATGTTCGCCGGCATGAGGCGCCCCGATGGCCTGAAGCCGCGTCCGACTGCAGTAGCAGGGATAAAGCAGGCCTTTTTCCCGCAGGACGTCCAAGGCCTCATCATAACGGTCGTAGCGTTCCTGCTGGACGTAAGGACCGTAAGGGCCTCCCACATCGGGGCCTTCGTCCCAGTCAAGGCCCAGCCAGGAAAGGTCTTCCATAAGCGCCTTGGTATACACGGCCTTGGAACGCTGTTCATCAATATCTTCAATCCGCAGGACCAAGGTGCCTCCGGCTTGACGCACTTGGAGCCAGGCCAAAAAGGCCGACCAGACGTTTCCCAGGTGGATATATCCTGTCGGGCTCGGCGCAAATCGCCCTCGCATGGAAGCCATGCCTTAGTCGGGAAGGGAAACGAGGTTCGTAAACAGGTCTTTTTCCTGGCGAATCGTCGCTTCACTGCCCATGACGCACAGGTTATCATCCTTCATGACCGATTCGATGAGCGGAGAAAGGGCCTTGATGTCGGCTGCCGTCGTCGCCAGAAGCTGATTGCGGCGAGCCTGGGCAACTTCGTCCGTCGTCCCTGTAAAGTAACGGGTCATGGCTTTTTCACCGCGAAGGGACGGCGTCAGAGGCACGTCGATTCGGCTCAGGGTACCGATGACGTATTTCGTCATTTCCCGGTCCGATACGTCAAAGGTCTTTAAGTAGTCCGCCAAGCCGTCATAGGCTTCGACACTGGAACGCAGATTCGGATCCCGGTAGGAGCAAAATACCATGTCGCCGTTGTCATAGAAGCGGGTAAAAGCACCGTAGGCCCCACCCTGGACGCGAACCTTAGTCCATAAATAACCGTACTGGAGGATCGTATCGAGAACCATCAAAGCCCCGGTATAGTCGTAACCGTGACCGCGGAAGTTGCCGCCTTTAGCGACGTACTGGACGGTACCGCTGGTCATGATGCCTTCGTTCTTAGCCGTGAGGCCGAAGTCACAAAGCCCGGTCCGCTTTTCTCCCTGCGGCAAGGCTTCTGTCCAGCGGGCAGCACTGGCCTTAGCGCCGTCCCAATCGCTGTCACTGGCCGTCATTTCTAAGGTCAGAGCCGAGCGGCTGAAGATTTTTTCCATGAGAGCCGTTAGTTTCCTGCCAATTTCATCGGCATCGGTCTTGATGCGTTTGGCAATATCCGTGATGAATTCATAGTACGAGAATTCTCCGGCATCGCAGAAAGCTTCAACCGGCGATACGTAGGACAGGACGCGGTGCATGACAATCGTATGGCCGCGGCGGAAGGTATCCATATCCCAACCGGCCTTGATTTCATCGACCAGTTCGATCAATCGTTCCCGGTTGGTAAAGACCGTTTCTAAGGAGATTTCCCGCAAGAGGTCGATTAATTTATCGAAGTTAAGAGCCAATCCTTTGGCTTTAATCCGGAATACGGGCGTATAATCGCTGTTGTCCAAGCGGTTAGAATAGGCCGACACGCTGTAACCGATGCCGCCGGTGTAGAGGTCGATGAGGGACGCCAGTTCGCCGTACGTATGAGATTTAGTATCGATATCGCCGAGGATATCACTCAAAAGATACGCATAGGAAATTTCTTCCCGCGTCAGACCGTGAAGGTCGAAGTAAGCATTGACGTAGGTAATGCCGTTCGTTTCATCGGGCACATGGCACAAGGTCACATCGCCGAGTCGTTCTTCATGCATGACCACCGTATCGACTTTCTTTTCGAGGTCGTCACGAGATAAGGTCGGAATCGATTCCAAGGCTTCCGGCGTATCCGGCGTCGCCTGGCGCAGTTTCAGGGCTTCTGATTCAGCGACGATGGCATCGATTTCTTCTTTCGTAAGGGACGCTTTGTAGGCTGCCAGTTTTTCAGCTAAGGCCTTATCGCGTTTTTCCGTAAGGCCCGGTTCCGGTACCAGCGATACCAGAGCGTAGTAGGCATTATCGAGGATATAGCGCCGGATTAAGTCTTCAAAGTAACCGTTGTCAATGCCCTTGTGCAGGACGTCAAGGGATTTTTCATAAGACAGGGCTTCTAAAGGATCGAGGTCATAGAGCCAGGTATCCATGCAGCGGATGGCATAGATAAGGCCTTTGGGACGGCCGGCAAAGTCGGCTTCACGAAGGGTGAATTCCGTCCGGTTCAAGGCACCGGTCAAAAGCGTCTTGTCGAGACCGTCTTGTACCATGCGGCGCAAAACATCGGTGACGATAGGCATGATCTTATCCTGCTTATCCGGATCGGAACCATTGACGGAGATGCTCCACAAGGGCTGGAGGATGCCGTCCTGGAAGTCCCCGGAAATGTCCTTACCGAGGCCGGCGTCGACGAGGGCCTTTTTAAGGGGCGCTGCCGGCGACTGGAGGAGGACATAGGTCAGGACTTTAAAGGCCAGGGCCACCGTCGGATCGAGGGCCTGGTCGATGACGTAAGTCAGGCTGTGGAGTGTCTTGTGTTCCGTCTTTTCGCCGGAAGCGATGCCGTAGGGATAGGTTTTGACGGCGCTGCCCGGGAAAGCCTGACGGCCGATGGCCGAATCGACAGACTGAAGCTGGAATTGGCTCAAGTATTCGCCGTCGATGAAGGCCAGGGTCTGGTCGATATCCATATCGCCGTAGAGGAAAATATAGCTGTTCGACGGATGGTAGTATGTGCCATGGAATTTGACGAAGTCTTCCTGGGTCAGGTTGGGAATGTCGTCAGGGTCACCACCCGATTCAACGCCGTAGGTCGTATCGGGGAAGAGATTCTCCATGACGTGCCGTTCGAGCTGAGAGTCCGGCGATGAAAAGACGCCTTTCATTTCATTATAGACGACGCCGCGATAAATGAGGTCACTGTCGGCCGAATCGAGGTGGTAATGCCAGCCTTCCTGCATCAGGACCTGTTTGTCCTTCAGCATATTCGGGAAGAAGACGGCATCCAGGTAGACGTCCATCAGATTTTTGAAGTCGGCCGCATTGCGGCTGGCGACGGGATACATGGTCTTATCCGGAAAAGTCATGGCGTTGAGGAATGTATTGAGCGAGCCTTTGACCAGTTCGACGAAGGGTTCTTTCAACGGGAATTTCCGAGAGCCGCAAAGGGTCGAGTGCTCACAAATATGAGGCACACCGGTACTGTCCGACGGCGTCGTACGGAAGGAGATGGAAAAGACCTTATTGTCGTCATCATTTTCGATGTAGAGCAGGCGGGCACCGGACTGGTCGTGGTGCAGTTCATAAGCCTGGCTGTGGAGTTCCGGAACGTACTGCGAACGCTCAACGGTAAAGCCGTGAATCTTCTGTTTTTCTTGTAACTTCATAAAAATGCTCCTTATCATATATTATCTTCTAATATAGCTTATATAAAACTCAATATATACTCATAGTCACGACGAATTGAAGCCATCGCCGTGAACCGTCAGTCGGCGAGAAGCAACTTGCCCAGCTCGTCTACGGTTTCAGCGATGTAGTCCGGACCGTATTCCTTTCGCTCGGCCGGATTGCCGTAGCCATAGGCGGCGTAAATGACGGGAAGTCCCAATTCATGGGCGCCGATGATGTCGAATTTGCGGTCGCCAACCATGACGGCTTCCCCTTTTTCAAGGGAACCGATGCCCTTCAGAATCCGTTTCATGACGTCAGCCTTCGTATCGGTACCGCCCACAGCGGGACCGGCAATGGCTTCTAAGTACGGCGCCAGTCCGAATTTTTCACAGATGGCTTCGGCGTGGACCTGGGGCTTCGACGTAGCCACAAAAGAACGAATGCCCTTTTCCCTTAATGTCTTTAATAAAGGGACGATACCGTCAAAAGCACGGTTTTCAAACTTGCCGATTGTGCTGTATCGTTCCTGAAAAAAGGAATAGGCCTGCCGGGCCTTTTCCGGCTCAAAACCGTAGTAGCCTTCAAAGGTATCTAAGAGCGGCGGACCAACGATGACGTGCGGATCGAGGCGGCCTTCGGACGAAATGCCCATCTTTTCTAAGGCATAGGCCACGGAATTAAGGATGCCCTCTTTAGAATCGGTCAAGGTTCCATCGAGATCGAATAAGACGTATTTATACATTGGCTATACTCCTGAAATCTATACTTATTGTGTACGCTATCTATTTTAGCGTGCTTTACTAATATTTGCAAACCTGAACCTCCTACAACGAACACCGCATTTTTACCATTTCACGGTTCTCCCCCGTTAAAACGGCAGTAATGCATGTTTCCACCGTTTCAGCGCCTCCGGTTTTGAGGCTCGTACCGTTCTCCTCCATGGCAGCGATTCACAGGACTCACTGACTTTTTTTTATCTATAAATGGAGTATGGACGAATCCGGCAGACAGCTTCGCCGGCAAAGGCTTTACAGGATGAACTCACCGCTTCATATCTTAGCCGAAGCCGCCATATTCCTTGTGTTTCTCGGTAAATCATTTTGTATTACGTTCTTTTTAGTACAATATTGACCATTTTCGTATACTTATGATATAATGCATTTAGCAATAACAAAGAACAATTTTTATTTAAATTCTAAAATTATACGAAAAGGGAGTGTTAATTCATGGAAAATGCTATTCGCTCATCTTACGACCTCTATATTAACGGCAAATGGGTTCCCGCCAGCGACGGCGCAACCTTCAAAGCCTTCAATCCTTCTAACGGTGAACAATTATCGGTCTGCGCCGAAGCTACGAAAGAAGACGTCGACGCTGCCGTCCGTGCCGCCGAAGCTGCTTTCCCGGCTTGGAAAAAAGTATCCCCCATCGACCGTCAGAATATCCTCTTAAAAATCGCTGATGTTATCGACCAGAACGCCGATAAATTAGCGCTCATCGAATCCCTCGACAACGGCAAACCGATTCGTGAAACGAGAAACATCGACATTCCTTACAGTGCCGACCACTTCCGTTACTTCGCCGCCGTCCTGCGCGACGAAGAAGGCCGCGTATCGAGCCTCGATGAAAACATGATGAGTATCGTCATCCATGAACCGATCGGTGTCGTCGGTCAGGTCATTCCTTGGAACTTCCCCTTCCTCATGGGTGCTTGGAAACTGGCTCCGGCCTTAGCTGCCGGCTGCACGATCGTCCTCAAACCTTCCAGCTCGACGTCTCTCAGCCTCCTCGAATTGATGCACCTCTTAGAAGGCGTCCTGCCTGACGGTGTCGTCAACATCATTACCGGCAAGGGCTCCCGCTCCGGCCAGTACCTCCTCGACCATCCGGACATCCAGAAATTGGCCTTCACGGGCTCGACGGAAATCGGCCGCGACGTCTACAAGGCGGCTCAGGAAAAACTGATTCCGGCTACGTTGGAACTTGGCGGTAAATCGGCCAACATCTTCTTTGAAGACTGCAAATGGGACATGGCTATGGAAGGCGCCGAATTCGGCATCCTCTTCAACCAGGGCCAGGTCTGCAGCGCCGGTTCCCGTATCTTCGTACAGCGCAGCATTTACGACAAATTCGTAAACGAACTGGCTGAACGCTTCAATCGCGTCAAAGTCGGCCTGCCTTGGCTGAAAGAAACGCAGATGGGCGCTCAAGTCGACGAACGGCAGCTCGAAAAGATTTTGAGCTACATCGAAATCGGCAAAAAAGAAGGCGCTCGCTTGGTATGCGGCGGTGAAAAGATTACCACCGACGGCCTCGAAAAGGGCAACTTCATCCGTCCGACCATCTTCGCTGACGCCAAGAACGACATGCGCATCGCCCAGGAAGAAATCTTCGGGCCGGTCGTCGTCATCATCCCCTTCGATACGGAAGAAGAAGTCATCGATATGGCTAACGACAGCATCTACGGCCTCGGCGGCGCCGTATGGACCCGCGACATCAACCGTGCTCTGCGCGTAGCGAAAGGCGTACAGACGGGCCGTATGTGGGTCAACACCTACAATGCCCTGCCGGCCGGCGCTCCTTTCGGCGGCTACAAGCTCTCCGGTATCGGCCGTGAAACGGACAGATCGACGATGTACCACTACATGCAGACCAAGAACATCCTCATCAACTTCTCGGAAAAACCGAACGGCTACTACGAATAATACTCCGCCCGCTCATTTCCTATCATAAATTGACAAAAACCTCCTTTCTTCATATAATATAGCATTGTGAAGAAAGGAGGTTTTTCCATGAAAAAGATGCTGTCCAAAAAAGAAAAGGCCCGTCGACAAAGCATTCGCCTGTCGCCGGCCATCAAAAAAACGATCCGGACGCTCGACCCGGCCCGCATCCTGACCCTCGATTTAGAGACGACAGGACTTACGGCAGACGCCGAAATCATTCAGCTTTCCATCATGAACGGTTTTGGCCAGGTTCTCTTGAACCGTTATTTCAGGCCCATCCATACGGAGCGATGGGACGAAGCGATGGAAGTCAATCATATCACGCCGGAACAAGTGGCTCACGAAGATCCCTTCATCCTCTGGGCCGATGAAGTCAGCCGTCTTTTCATGGACGCAGACCTCATCGTCGGCTACGGTACCTTTAACGATATCGAACGCCTTTATGAATCGGGCGTCGTCCTGCCCGACCGCGACATCTATCTCGACTTGGCCGAGGCTTTTTCCCTCATCCATTATAAGGAAACGAAGACCATCACTTATGACAAGCTTCGAAACTGTGCCGCCTATTACGGCTATGACAACCGCCGCAGTTGGCACGACAGTCTGACCGATACGGACGCGACCTTGTTCTGTTTCCACCAGATGCTGGAAGATGACCGGGCCATCTTTAAAAAACGCCGTTACCCGCAACTCTGCGGATAACGGCGTTTTGTCGTTTCGAGGTTACACCCCTCGCAAGTCGGGGCTCCAAATAATCTTGTGAAGCTGAATCTGGAGATGCCAGTCGGTCAGCTCGTGTTCCTTCATAAAATCGACGATGCGCGAAGGCTCTATTTTCCCGAAGACGGCACCGACGTAGACGGCGCACTTCGGCTGATAGCGTTCATAGACGGCCAGGGCCTGCTTGAGGTCGGCTTCATCGCCGACGACGAACTTCAGGACATCCTGAGGGCGGAGCTTTTCAAAATTCTCCTCCAGCATCCGGCCGGCCATGTCCGATGACAAGCTCTTATAGTCGACGGTAAACCAAACGTGGTCGTATTTGAAATAAGGCTCGATGTCGACGCTGCCGTTGGTTTCGATATTGACGCTGTGCCCTTTTAAGGCCGTCAAAAGGGAATGTACGTCCTGACAGAGCGGTTCCCCGCCGGTCAGGGTGACGTTGGGATACGTCACCTGGCGAAGGATATCGTCGACGTCCATGTCCTTGCCTTCCGTAAAGGCATAGGTCGTATCACAGTAAGAACAGCGCAGGTTGCAGCCGCAGAGGCGGATGAAGGTGGCCAGCTGACCGGCCTTCTTCCCTTCGCCGTCGATGCTGTCGAAAATCTCATTGACGCAGAGACTATACTTCATAGACAGCCACGTTCCCTTCGCTTTCTTGGACCTCGACCCGGACGCAATTCGGTACGGTGTCACAAATCCACTTGGCAATGTTTTCTGCCGTCGGATTGAAATCAAAGACATCGTTTAAATTCTGATGATCCATCTTGTGGTGGACCAGTTCTTTAATCTTTTTGAAGTCGACGACCATGCCGTTGTGATCGAGTGTTTCGGCCTGACAGGTCACGTGGATGATCCAGTTGTGGCCATGGAGATTTTCACATTTACTGGCATAGTCGAGGACTAAATGGTGAGATGCGGAGACTTCCAGCCGCTTGGTTACAGTATACAAACAATTTCCTCCCTTATCGTGCATCAAAAGGCTTATAAGCCCAGCTTGTAGATGCGGTTGGCGTTATTAAAGAATACGTCATCCCAGTAAGCTTCAGGGATGAAACCTTTTACAAATGAAATGTAGTCGGCAATATTGGCCAGGGGCCAGTCCGTCCCGAACATGACCCGGTCATAGGCACCGAGATATTTGAGCCAATCCCGGAGCATGGAAATATAGCCCCGTTTATTGCGCAGGAAGGCGACCATGTCGGGAACCTTGCCTTCGAGGAGGCCGGACAGATCGACGGCGACGTTGTGATTCTTTTCTAAAACGGCAATGGCATCCTGCAGGAAGGGGTTGCCGATGTGGCACATGACGAGCTGGACCTTAGGATGACGCACGGCCGCTTCATCGAGGGTCAAGGGATGGCTGTATTTCAAAAGGGCGTTGGCCGTCGCCGTCAGCCCGGTGTGAATGGCTACGGGCTTATCATACTTTTCGGCCAACTCATAAATCGGGTCATACCATTCATCATAGACATAAATATGGCTGTAGCCCGGATAGAGCTTGATGCCGCAGCACTGACTGCGCTTCAGGTTTTCTTCGACATTGGCTGCGATATTTTCCATATCGTCCTTGCCGGTCAGGCTGTCGATGCCGATGCAGTAGCTCATGTAATCGGGATAGTTATGTTTTTTAGCATCTAAGGTCTTATTGCTCATGACGACGCCGTGGACGACGTTGTTTTCTTCAAAAGCCTGATGCAGTGACGCTTCCGTATTGGTATAGCCGGCGGCCAGGGCGACCTGGTCGAAGCCGGGAAAGTCACAAAAGTGAAAATGGCTGTCAATCACTCGTAATTCTTTTACTTTCATTTACAGTACCTCATTCCAAAATTGCCGTTTCTAACGCAATCTGGATCATATCATCAAAAGACGTCTGCCGTTCTTCCGGCGTGCAGGCGTCTCCGGTCAATAAGTGGTCGCTGACGGTAAACAAGCCCAGGGCCTTGGCGCCAAACTTGGCCGCTGCCGTATAGAGGCCGGCCGTTTCCATTTCGACGGCCATGATGCCGTACTGGGTCAGTTTTTCGTTATCGATTTCTTCGTCGTAAAAACGGTCGACAGAGACGACATTGCCGACCCGAGCCGGGACGCCAAGGGCCGCCGCCTGGCCATAAGCCTGACAAAGCAGGGTAAAATCAGCTAAGGGTGCATAGTTGATCGAGCCGCCGAAAATGTTGCGGATAATCGACGAATCGGTCGTCGCGCCTTGGGCCATGATGACGTCGCGAAGCTTGATATCGCGGCGCATGGCACCGCAGGTACCGACGCGGATCAGCTTTTTCACACCGTAGTCACGCATCAATTCCGTAGCGTAAATGGAAATGGAAGGAATCCCCATGCCCGTCCCCTGGACCGACAGGCGGACGCCCTTATAGGTTCCGGTATAGCCGAGGATATTGCGAATTCGGGTATAGCAGAAGGTGTCATCTAAAAAATTTTCAGCAATATATTTCGCACGCAGCGGATCTCCGGGAAGCAGGATGCAATCGGCAATTTCACCGTCGCGGGCAGCAATATGAATACTCATGTACAGTTCCCCCTTTACACATCATCTATCAAACCCCCTTCACCACTTCCATGGAAGGGCGGTTCTGGAGTGAAAAACATGGAAGCCCATGCTTGATTTTATCAATCCTCAATTCTATATGATACCACATTACTCTAGTTTTCGTCACACCGTTTTCGCTATTTTTCATATTTTTTTCAGACACAGCCTATTTGACAAGACCTAGGGAATTTCATATAATAAAGTAATTAAGGATGCCCCATTTTGACTGCCCTTATTGCGGTGCTTGGCGGGCATCCTTTTGTCGTATTGCAGTTTGAAATTGCCTCTCGCTATGCTACAATGTATAAGAAGCATCAAAAGGAGCGGTCTTATGTACGAAAAACCCTTATCCCATATATTAGAATATAATTTGGACCTGGGCAAGACGAAGCCCGATACGGTCCATCGCGACGAAAGGTATTGCCCCTTCTGTGACGTCGCTCATTTGAAGAACGTCATGGAAAAGCGGGGCCACATGATCTGGCTTGAAAATGCCTTTCCGGTCCTTAAGGACTCGTGGCAGACGCTCATCATCGAAACCGATGACTGCGACGGCGAGTTCTCCGACTATACTCCGGAATACGCCCAAAAGCTCATCGAATTCGGCCTCGAAAAGTGGCAGCAAGTCAAGGAGATGGGAAAATTTAAATCGGTCGTCTTTTACCGCAACCACGGCTATATGTCCGGCGGTACGATTCACCATCCTCATTCGCAGATCGTCGGCTTCAAAGACTATGACTACCATGAAGACATCAAGCCCTTCCACTTCGTCGGTCCGACCATCTTCGAAGAAGACGGCCTTACGATTACCCTGTCCAAACGGCCCATCATCGGCTTTTACGAAGTAAATCTCATCTTGAAGGACCGGGCAAAACTCGAAAAATTCGTGCGCTGCATGCAGACGACGGCCCATTATTTCATGCACTCCTTCATCCGCTTTAACGACAGTTACAACATCTTTTTCTATGATTTTCCCGACGACAATGCCTTATACGTCAAAATCATCCCGCGCTTTCTGACCAACCCGCTCTTTGTCGGCTACATGATTCCACAAATCGCAAACGGAGGCCATTCGGCGCATTTTATCCAAGAATTGCAGACCAGGCTGCATGACCTATAGAAAGGACGGTCCTTATACATTTATGCGTTTATTTGCAATAGGTGACTTACATTTATCGGGCAATCCGCCAAAAAAGCCGATGGAAGTCTTCGGCCCCCGCTGGAAAAATCACTGGCAGCGCATTGCCGAAGACTGGAAAAAAAGAGTCACCGATGACGATACAGTCCTCATTGCCGGCGATACGTCGTGGGCTATGCGCCTCGACGAAGCCCAGGAGGACCTCGATCAAATCCGCGCCCTGCCGGGCAAAAAAATCATCATCCGCGGCAACCATGACTACTGGTGGGCCAGTGCGGGAAAACTGAACCGCATGGATGCCGAAAATAACATGCACTATCTCTACGGCTCGACGGCCGTCCTCGACGACGGCACGGTCATCTGCGGCACTCACGGCTGGATCTGCCCGGGCGACATCCATTACCAGGAAGAACGGGATGCCAAGCCGTACCGCCGCGAACTGCTGCGCGTCGAACGGACGCTCCAGGAGGCGGAAAAAATAGGCAGCGGTCATACGATTCTCATGCTCCACTATCCGCCGGTCTGCGACCTGACGAAACCCAGCGGCTTTACAGAGCTCTTAGAAAAATACAAGGTGCCCCTGTGCATCTTCGGCCACCTTCACGGGATGCAGCCCGGAACGATGTTCCCCCGCCGCTATAACGGGACCCTGCTTCACCTGGTGTCAGCCGACTATCGGGACTGCCAGCTCCTTGAAATCAAATTTGACGGTGAGGAGGCCCTGCCATGAGTCAAATAGCCCAAAAACATCTCTTAGCCGGCATCATCTTCGGCGACGCCGAAACGGGCGAATACATCTATCTTCCCGGCGGTGAAGTCGGTACCGACCGGCCGCTCTGCGTCTTTGAACACGACGGCCAAAAAGAAGACATCGACCTCGAGCAAGCCGGTTACCTCGTCGACCACTTGACGCTGAAAAAATGCAGCCATCCCACCCTCGGGAATCGCTCTTTTTAACAGAACAAAAAAAGAACCTCTCTGCCCGCCTGTGAGCGCATTCGTTAAAGGCTAACGAATGCGCTCACAGGATCAGAGGGGTTCTTTTATTATGCGTTATCCGGCGTCTGTCCGGCATCTTTTCGCAGGGTAAACCAGAAGGTGACGCCACCGTTTTCGTTCTTCACGCCGTACGATTCGCCGTGGAGCTTCACCAGGGCCGCCACCGTACCCAGGCCTAAGCCATGGCCGCCAAAAATCCGCTTCGGACTGCGGGCACGCGACGAATCGATCTTATAGAAGGGCTCCCAAATACGCTGCTGATGCTCTTCTTCAATGTGGCTGCCTTCATTGTAGACGCAGATTCGGTAGCGTTCGCCGAGATCTTCGGCCCAAAGGCGGATATGTTGATCGGCATCGGTATAATCGATAGCATTGCTTAAGAAATTCGTTAGAATCGTATCGATTCGTTCCGGATCGCCATAAACGGTCATGGTCTCCGGCAAATCGACCTTGGCAATGATTCCCTTGTCTTCCATGACTTTGGAGAACCGTTCCCGGCTTTCCTCGGCCAAGGCACTGAAGTCAAAGACGGTCTGTTCCAAATGGAAGGAGCCCGTTTCCAAGCGGGATAAACTGAGCAGGTCGCGAACCAATTTATCCATCTTCTGGGTCTCACTGTGGATGACCGAGCAATACCGACGCTGCGTTTCTTCATCGATGTCGAGGGTATCGAGGCCTTCTGCGTACCCCTGGATAATGGCCAAAGGCGTCTTCAGCTCATGGGACACGGCCGATAGGAAGGCCTTTCGCATGTGCTCAACCTCTTTGGCTACGTCCAATTGTTTTTTCAGCTCTTCATTCGATTGGCGAAGGGCCGTCAAGGCGACATTGAGCTGGTTGGACAGGATATTCAGGCTCTCACCGAGTTCGCCGATTTCATCGCTAAGGTTCCCTTTCCACTTATTGGAAAAATCAAGGTGAGCCATGGCGAAGGCCAGGTTCTTCAATTCGATGAGGGGCTTGGTCATGCGCTGGGTCAGGTACAGCGTACTGACGCAGGCCACGATCAGCCAGACGATGCCGCAGACGATGATGAAATGCTGGACAATATAGATATTTTCCTGCATGGGTGCGACGGACTGGTTGATGATGACGTACGTACCATCCTGAATGCGGTCGACGAGGTTAAAATACTCAAAATCAGGCATATCCTTATAAAGATGAACAGCTCCCAACAGGCTTTCATCGGGGGCCTTGCCGTCGAGAAGTTCCTTGATGTGTACCGGCGGTTTGCCCTCCGGACGATCGGCAGGAACTTCATTTTCCTTGCCAAGGGCGATGATTTCCTGATCTTCGGGAACGGTTTCCGGCGGCAGATGGACTCTCCGTCCCGGCCGCGAGGAATAGACCAGCTTGTTGTTGTCGACGATGAGGATGTCGACGCCGTAGCGCTGACTCAGTGAGTCCAGTGAATGTTCGTCAGGGCCGTTTTTCTTTTGATAGGTAGCACTGATCTTCTGACTGGCTTCGATCATGGCTTCTTTTTTCATGGAGTAGTAGTAGCGGTCAAGGCCAAGGCCGACAGCCATCATCAGTCCGATGATAAAGAAGATAGAAAAACAGCCGACATAGACACCGGTCTTAACCTTTAAGGACAATAAGCCTTTCCGTCTCATTTGGAATCGTAGCGGTATCCGTAGCCGCGGACAGTACGAATGTAGCGGCCTTTGTCGCCGAGTTTAATGCGCAGGCGGTTGATGTGCGTATCGACGGTGCGCACATCCCCGTAGTAGTCGTAATTCCATACCTGATTGAGGATCTGGCGGCGGCTCAAAGCCTTGCCGGTATTGCTCATCAGATAGTTGAGAAGCTTGTATTCCGTCGGACTGAGATCGACATTCTTCCCGTCGAGGACGACCTGGCGGGCATCGCGGTCGATAGCAACACCGGCTTCAGTTTCCTGCGTTTCCGAGTCGTTCTGAGACCGACGTAAGAGGGCCTTTATCTTGGCAACCAAGATTTTTGGGCTGAAAGGCTTGGTAATGTATTCGTCAGCTCCGAGATCGTAGGCAAAGAGTTGATCGATTTCTTCCCCTTTTGCCGTCAGCATCATGATGGGAACCGTCGATTCGCGGCGGATTTCACGGCATACGGTCCAACCGTCATAACCGGGCATCATGACGTCGAGAAGGACCAAATCCGGATGTTCCTTGTCGTAGATATCCAGGGCTTCTTTGCCGTCAACAGCTTCTAAAATTTCGTAGCCTTCAGGCTTTAAAAAATCAATGACCAATTGGCGCATAAGTTGTTCGTCATCTGCAATAAGTATCTTTTCCATAGTTAATCCTTCCTTCTGATAGCGTCTGTATCTGGCAGCTGAGCGAGCCAGTCATCAATCGGCCGGCCAAAGAGGATGAGGTCCGGCTGCAGATCCCGCAAGGGGACCAATACGAAAGCCCGTTGTGTTAGATAAGGATGGGGCAAGGTCAGCTCCGGCGTCCGGCAGACCTCGTCCGGGCTGTAAACGAGGTCGATATCGATGGTTCGGGCGCCCCATTTTTCATGGCGTACCCGCCCCAGCTGCCGTTCAATGGAAAGGCAGCGTTCGAGGAGCTTCTGGCCCGTAAGACTCGTCTCCACCAAAACGGCACCGTTGATAAAAGGCGGTTGATCTTCCTTCCCCCACGGCGGCGTTTCGTAAAAAGGAGACACCGTCTTAACGGTTACTTCAGGCGTGGCACCGAGGAGGGCCACAGCCCGTTTCAGCGTCTCTTCCCGATTCCCCAGATTGGCACCGATGCTGAGATAAAAGTCAGCCATGTCGTCGCCTTTCAAGGACTACGGCCGCATCGTCAAAGAGGCCGCCAATCGGAGCCTGGGGCTTATGGACGGTTACCGTCACGACTTCGACAGGAGGAAAGGTGCCGAGAATCTCCTCGGCAATGACCGTTCCCAGACGCTCGATAAGCTGATAGCGGCGGTTCTCGACGATGTCCTTAACCCGAGCATAGACGACACTGTAGTCGACGGTCTGGTGAAGGTCATCAGAGGCTCCGGCCTGTGACAGGTCCGTTTCAAGGCATATATCGATATGAAACGGCTGACCAAGCTCTGCTTCGGATGCCAAGCAGCCGTGGTGCCCCCAAAAGTGAAGTCCTTTGAGCATGATTTTATCCATCTCGTGTTTCCTCCATGACGAGCTTCCAAGCTTCTTTATAGGCATCGGTTCCTTCTTTCAGACACCCTGTCGACGCCGTCGTCATAATATTCGAATCGATGGCCAGCTGATCGCGCATGGTAAGGCATAAGTGAGTTGCTTTGACGACGATCAGGACACCTTCCGGGTCGAGGCCGCGGACGATGGACTGGCACAATTCTTCCGTCATCCGTTCCTGAAGCTGCGGCCGGCGGGCCAGGATATCGACAGCCCGGACGAAGTGACCGAAACCGGCGATGCGGTTGGCTTTAGGGTAGTATACGATGTGAACGGTACCGAAAAAAGGTAACAAATGATGTTCACAGAGTGAATGAAAGCGGATATTACGGACACTGACCAGTCCATTAGACCGGGTTACGATGGGACTGTTCCATTCGTCATCAGGATTTTCCTGAAGGCCTGAAAAAAATCGGGCAAAGGTCTCGGCCACGCGGTGCGGCGTCTTCTCCATCCCCAGCGCCGTCAAGTCGAGCCCTAAGGCTTCTAAAAATTGCCGCATGGCGGCGACAGCTTTTTCATTTTCTACCAATGTGGCGACTCCTCCTTTTCCGTATGATTATAAAATGAAGTAATAGGACGTCATAAAGATGATGCCCCCTAAGATGATGAATAACGGGCTAGCATACTGCTGCCACAGACTTTGGACGCGGTGGAGATAGATTTCCTCGGGATCGTTCGGATTATAGCGCAGGGGCAGTTCATCGCCGGCTACGTAATTCCATTCGGCATTGCCAAAGGCATAGCGTGCCCGATGGGTCTTTCCGTCTTGGGACGTAAAACGAACGACAGGATAATAAAGGGTCCCACTTTTCATCTTCTTTTCTTCAAATCCCAAGAGAGTGCCTGTCCCTTCCTGTGTGCAGCGTCGGGTAAGGCTGTAAAATTTAGAGCCGTGATACAGGCCGACAGCAATGAACAAGGTGCCCAGGATGGCCGGGATAAAATAAAAGATTTGCAGCAGCATAGCAAAATTCCTTTCTATTCATGGCGGTGACGTAGAAAACGACTGAGTTCCAAGCCCAGCAGCGCTCCGATAACGCCGGTGATGATCTGAGGCCAACTCATGGCCGTCAACAGCAGATGACGCATAGCCGGGGGAAATTCAATGCCGGCAAAGAGTAAATAAAATAAGGCGTAGAGGGTAGCGGCCTTAGCCAAGGCTCCGACCAACAGTGCCGGCAGGCCGTAGTGCTGCCAGCGCCAGGCGAAGTAGACGTAGACGCCGTTTCCAATGGCGACGGGAAAGACGAAGAGAACGAAAGGCAGCATCCCTTCGAGCCAGGCAAAAATCGGCGTGCAGGCGGCGACGACAAAGCCGGCCCTTCGATCGACGGCAAGGACGGCCGTAATCAGGCAGGCATTGACCAAAGACCCGATGAGGAACAGACTGATCTGAGGCGGTATGGGAATGATGAGCCTGAGCCCTTGTAAAATCAAGGTCGCTGCCAGTATCAGTCCCGTTCGGGTTACCTTTTGTGTGTCGTCGGTCATACAGCCTCCCTGTCCATTTTGCAAAAATTTGCTATAATAGAATATAGCTTTAGTATCTATATTGTATCTTCCGAGGTGTCAGATGTCAAAACGATTTATTCATTCTATCAATTATATGCGCGGACTTTGCATGCTCGGCGTCATCGCCATCCATGTCGGCTCAGTAGCCATCGTCAATCCGTCGCCAAATTTGGCGCTCGTCGCCATCTTAGAAATCTTATCCCGCTTTTCCGTACCGGCCTTCTTCTTTCTATCGGCCTTCGGCATGTTTTACAGTCAGGGACTCCATGACCCCTTCGACTATAAAGACTATTTGCGGCGCCGACTGCGGACGGTTTTCGTCCCCTACCTGGCCTGGTCGTTTTTCTACATGGCCTTCGTATCAGCGATCAGCCATAATCTCAATCTCTTTCATCCCTATGCCATCTTTCGCACCTTGTGGTACGGCCTGGCCATGTATCATATCTACTTCCTGGTCATCCTCTTATGGTTCTACCTCTTCATGCCTTTGTGGCGGCCGTTACTGCGCCTCATGGACCGCAAACCGGTTCTTTCCTTTACAGCCTTGTTTTTCATCAACATGATTTTCAACTTTTACTCGAGTTACAGTTGGAATCTCCATTCGGACAATCCCTTCCTCGAAGATGCCTCGAATCTGCGCCTGAACTACATGGTCCTGCACTATCTGTTCATCTTCATGTTCGGCGCTTTTACGGCGGAACACTTTCAGTCGGTCACAGCCTGGCTCAAACGGCACGGCACGATGATCAATCTCCTTCAAATCGCTTCGACGGCGGGCATGCTGGCCGCCTACTACGGCGTCATGCATTATCTCGGCTATGACCCCTTATCGGCAGTCTTCACCATTCACCAGCTCAGCCCCATCGGCATGGTATATACCCTGTCGACGATGCTCTTCCTCCTCTACTGGTGGGAATGCCGACCTGTACCACACGCCGTCCATCAGTTCTTCTCCCGGTTAGGAGACTATTCCTATCCCATCTACCTGGTCCATCCTGTTTTTCTCAGCCTCTGTACGGGGCTGGCGGCTCACCTGCACATTTACTTACGAGCCATTCACATCATCGCCATTTACATCATCGTCGTCGCCTGTGCGTCGGCCTATTCCTGGGTCGTCGTCGAGCACCGGCTTCCGAAATGGATCAGCATCTGCGTCAAAGGAAAATAACAAAAGAGGGACTGCTGCATGAAGAAAACCGCTCCATGCAGCAGTCCCTTTTTGATTGCCCTCCCTTGCCGGCAGCACCGGAAACCAAGCGATTCCGACTATGCGCGGAAAGAACGTAAGGCAGACGAGGCACGCTTCGGCAGCCCGTTCGCCGCCAAGGACTTACTTTTTCGCGTTCTGCTTTTCCATGACCTTTTCCAACACGTCCGTGGCCATACGGGCTCTGGCTTTGATAACAGCGTTACCGTCTTTGATTGCTTCGGGATAGAAACTGCTCTTATACTTATGCTTCTTAGTCTGAGTAATCATCTTCTTCAGCTGAATCGTCTGATCGTCGATGTTGTATACATAGGTACAGTAATCCGTCGTATCACCGGATTTTTCCACCGTATTGAAGGACAGAACCTGGCGGCCCATATCGTAGTAGAGTTTCGCCGAATTCATGTCAATCGATGTATACTGATTATACTGCCACATATTGTCGGCCGCAAAGACCGAGGCCGACAAGGCCAGGGAAAAACCGAGGGCCAAAAGCACTTTTTTCAATTTCACAGATAACACTCCTCACTCCTATGATTTATACTTTATTATACCATGGATTATCTGGAAAAGGTAAGAAGTTTCACCGATTATCCACTTTTTCGGGATATATGTCATGTTGGGACAGGCGCTGCCAGGCAACGTCTTCCCAAGGCGTACCGGGCCGGCCGTAATTGCAGTAGGGGTCAATGCTGATGCCGCCACGAGGCAGGAATTTCCCCCAGACTTCAATATACTTCGGATTCATGGCATCGATGAGGTCATCCATGATGATGTTGACACAGTCTTCGTGGAAGTCTCCGTGGTTTCGGAAGCTGAACAGGTAGAGTTTCAACGCCTTGCTTTCGACCATCCGTTCATCGGGGACGTAGGAAATGTAAATCGTCGCATAATCCGGCTGACCGGTCATGGGGCAGAGGCTGGTAAATTCCGGGCAGTTAAACTTGACGAAGTAGTCCCGGTCGGGATGTTTGTTGACGAAGGTTTCCAAAAGGTCCGGATTGTAGTCCGTCGGATAGGTCGTGTGCTGATTGCCAAGGAAGGTAATGCCCTGAAGGTCTTCATGATCTCGACTCATATTATAACCCCTTTTCTAAGACGTAGTGATGACGAAGCGCCTGAATGAGCAGGACGCCGCAAATAGCCGGCGGCAGCTGACCGACAGCCAAACTGCTGACCAGTACCGCATAAGGCAGGTTCAATAAATATGACAGCCAAAGGCTGACCAAAAGAGCCGGCACCCACCAGATAGGAAGCGCTGCCAGCCAGGTACTGCCCTGACGCTGCCGGATTTGGACGATGAGCCAAGTCGTAATCATGCCGACGGCACAACCGCCGACCATATCGATAAGGCCCAGTCCGCCAAAGAGAAAGTTGGCGATAAAATTAGCTATGCCCAAGGGCACGACTAAAAAAGGATAGAGAAATGCCAGTCCGTAGAGAGCCGTTGCAATCCGGATTTGGTAAGGACCGAAAGAAATGCCCTGGGTCACATAGAGGACGGCGATATAAATGGCGATGACCAAAGCAGAAAAGGTCATCCGCCGGGTATTCAGAACAAAGTTATACATCGTATATTACACCTTTCTAAGAAATAAAAAAAGACGGGGCTGCCGAAACAATCCCGTCTGCACTGCACCAATGATGGTAATGCGTCCTAGTTTTGTTTAACGACAGGATGGATTGCGAACTGTCGTATAGAGTTGTCGTAAAGACCGGTTACCAAATAACGCGGCCCAACACGTGGTCGATAGGAACAGGACCGATAAAACGGCTGTCACTGCTGTGGTTGCGGTTATCGCCCATGCAGAATACGTAGCCTTCCGGAACTTTAACTTCTTCCCGACTGCTGTATTCCATGGGACCGTTGATATAGGGTTCATCCAAAGGTTCCCCATTGCGCCAAACCTTTCCGTCGTGGAAAGCCAGCGTATCACCGGGTCGGCCGATAACTCGTTTGACCCAAACATTTTTCGTCTGTAAATCATGGTCAAAGAACGCCAAGTAGTTGTTCATCGGTTCAGCGACATCATCTTTCCAAGTGCGCGGATACTGGACGCGGCTGTCGATGATGACGATATCTCCATAATTAGGAACTTCTCCCATGACGTGACTCCACTTAGAAACAATGAGGTATTCCCCATTCTTAAGGGTCGGCATCATGGACTCGCCGGAAACGCGGGTCGGCTGGAAGAAGAAAATATGGATGACCATAGCAATGGCCAAGGCGATGACAATAGAATAAAGCCATTCACAAACTTCATGCAAAAACGTATTCACCCTGAAACCTCCTCACTTGCGTACTCGTATATTGTAGCAAACAGACGTTATAAAAGCAAGTATTCTAAAGGCGCCCCTTCGCCAAAAATCTCAATTCCTTCGGCTTTTAAGAGGGCGGCCGTCACGCCGTCGCCCTCGATAAGGGTCCGGGAAAAGGTCCCGTCATAAATGAGGCCGCAGCCGCAGGACGGGCTCTTTTCCTTTAAAACAGCCTTGGTACAGTGAAAGAGGCGAGCTAGGTACAGTGCCGCTGCCGCCCCTCGTTCATAGGCCTCGGTCACATCGAGGCCGTTTTTAGTCACTACCCGATCTCCGCACCGCTCAGCAGGAGGTCTCGGCGTCGCAAGGCCGCCTGCCTGCTCCGGGCAAATAGGAATGAAATGAAGGTCGTCACGGCCCAATAACGTTTTTATGCGCTCATAAGTTTTGGTCTTTCCGTCATAGCGGCAATACTGTCCTAAGAGACAACTGCTGATCAATATATTCATCCTAAGCTCCTATCCTTTCCAATCAAATCCCGGGAAAATAACCGTCATAAAGGATTCATGACGGGCCTTTTGAATGACCGTTCCGATACGGCCAATTCCAGTCACCTTGAATTGTACATCCTGATAATACAAGGAAGTCATTGAAAAAGGTTCTGTCCCATATTATAATACAGGTTACAACAGCAATTTTAATTTATCCATTAGCTTTAAAGGAGTGTTCTCGGAATGGTACAAAAAAAGATGCGCAATACGGCAGAGTTTCTCATCGAATGCCTGGAAGAAGAAGGCGTCCATTATATTTTCGGTATCCCCGGTGAAGAAAACTTGGCCATCATCAATGCCTTGGAGCATTCAAAGATTGAATTTATCACCGTCCGTCATGAACAGGGCGCTGCCTTTATGGCCGATGTCTACGGCAGACTGACGGGTAAAGCCGGCGTCTGCATGGCCACCCTCGGCCCGGGGGCTACCAATCTCATCACCGGCGTCGCCGATGCCGACTGCGACGGAGCCCCTGTCGTCGCCATCTCCGGTCAGGTCGGGACCGACAAGATGCATATCACGGCCCATCAATACCTCGACCTCAGGGCTATGTTTGAACCCATTACCCGCCGTTCCTACACCGTCGTCCGCCCTGATACGATGGCCGAAATCACCCGCTTGGCCTTTAAGTATGCCGAACGTGAAAAACCGGGTGCCACCTTCATCGACCTTCCGGTCAACATCAGTGAAATGCCTGTCGGCGATGACGAAAAACCGCTGCAGCACAAGACGATTCAGCCGGAAACGGCCTTAGAATCGCAGATCAAAATGGCAGCTTCCATGATTTCCTACGCCAAAAACCCGGTTATCCTGGCCGGCAGCGGCGTCATCCGCAGTCATGCCGCGAAACAACTGACCGCCTTTGCCGAAAAGCTGAAGCTGCCTGTCGTCAATACCATGATGGCCAAAGGAGCCATTCCTTTTGACAACAAGTATTCCATGTGGACCGTCGGCATTCCCATGGACGACTATCAGACGAAAATCCTCGAAAAAGCCAGCCTGGTCATCGCTGTCGGCTACGACATTATCGAATACGCCCCGGCCAAATGGCATTTGACCAACGCCGACATCATCCACATCGACACCATGCCGGCAGACATCAATAAAAATTACCAGCCCCAGGTCGAAGTCGTCGGCAATATTCCCGATTCCTTGGAACGCATCATGGAAAAAGCCGCCCGCCTGCCGGAACCGAAGGCCTTCCTCAACATCCGTCAAAAAATGGTTGCTGAACACGAAAGTTATGCCGAAGACCTATCCTTCCCGGTCAAACCGCAAAAGGCCCTCATCGACTGCCGCAAGATCATGGATAAAGACGACATCGTCATCTCCGACGTCGGTGCCAACAAAGTCTGGATCGCCCGCCACTACAACTGCTATGAACCGAATACGTGCCTCATTTCCAACGGGTTCGCCACCATGGGCATCGCCGTTCCCGGCGCCATTTCGGCCAAACTCGTCCACCCCGACAAGAAAGTTTTGGCCATCACCGGTGACGCCGGCTTCTTGATGAACGTTCAAGAATTTGAAACGGCCTACCGCTTGGGAACGAACTTCGTCACCCTCATCTTCAATGACAGCAGCTATGGCCTCATCAAATGGAAACAGGACATGCAGTACGGCCATCACGAATGTGTCGACTTTACCAATCCGGACTTCGTAAAGCTGGCTGAAAGCTTCCACGCCATCGGCTACCGCATCGAAAAAACCGAAGACCTCCTGCCGACTTTGAGAAAGGCCTTCCAGCAGGATAAACCGGTCATCATCGACTGCCCCATCGACTACGAAGAAAACATGAAGCTCACAGCCCATCTCGAACAATTAATGAAAACCTTATAATCGAAAAGAGCCTTGCATGATGCAATTTTTTTCACTCATGCAAGGCTTTTTTTATCCCTTAAATCATCCTTATTTTTTCGGCATCTTATTGGCGTCTTTCAGCATGTCGGTCACGGTGCTGATGATATCGTCGTCGCCGGATTTAGCGACATTGCCTAAGATGACGGCAATTTCCATCGTATCGCCATGCTGCCAAGCCAGTCCGTGGATCGTTTCCGTAAAGGCGTTGCTGTTAATAACCAGCGATTTTTCAACGGTCCATTCATAAAAGACTCGGCCCCTATACTTTTTAGCCGTAACCGGTGCCGTCAGGCGAAAACCGTCAGGCAAACGGCTGGCCATATTTTGATTGAGCCGGTCCATCAAGGTCTTCGGATCCGGACGGCCGCCGATATCGCGTAAGTAAGCATTTTCCCGGTTTTCCCCGTAAACAGCAGCCCGGACATCCCAGAGACTTGCCGTATAATGCATCAAGTATGCGTACTGAAAATCAGCATCATCCTTCTTTACGACCTGATAGGTTTCCGCCTGGATGGGAAAAATTTTTTCAAACAAGGCCGTCACATCATTGCCGGCATCGGCTGCCGTCAGCATGGGCTGAGTCCCCTTCTGCATGTATATATCGCTTGGCACGGTAATGACGCCCCAATTGGGAAACTTCGTCAAAGTGCCCTTGTCCTTAGCCATCGACGCCGTCCCGATAGACAGGACCGCTGCTGCAATCAGACATATTCCTTTCAGTTTCATTATGTCACTCCCCATTCCTCTGAAAAATATAGTTTTATTGTATCCTATGGCGCTTTTTCTGTCAAAAATCCCCGTTCTGATTGATGACAGCCCCGGATCCGCCCCTATTTAATCAAACAGTTTGCTGTCAAAAAAGAATAAAATGTGATATGATATGGTTATGTAAATTGCCTTTATCGATACGATTCAGGCATATTCTCACCTACATCAAGGAGGTTATGAACGATGGAATTTGATATCAAAAAAAACTCAGCAGCAGAAATCTCTGAAAAATGCACGGAAGATAATACGGCCATTAAGTTGGGCAGCGGCAAATCACCGGTCTACGCTACACCGGCCTTAGTAGCCCTCATGGAAAACGCAGCCATCAACGCCTGCGATCCCCAGCTCCCGGAAGGCTATAACACCGTCGGCATCGCCATGAACGTCAAACACGTCGCTGCTACGCCGATCGGCCTGACCGTTACGGCCAAAGCCACCCTCGTCGAACAGGACCGCAAAAAACTAACCTTTAAGATTGAAGCCCATGACGACGCCGGCCTCGTCGGCGAAGCCACTCACGAACGCTTCATCATCGAATCGGCACCGTTCTTAGCTAAAGCAGAAGCTAAAAAAGCGGCTGCCAAATAAAACGCGCAGCAACATAAAAAGAGGTTCGTCAGCAAACATGCCGACGGACCTCTTTTTTATCATATTCCTTTGTCGATATGGCTTTTCTTAGGCCATGATGACGGCCAAGACGTCACCGGTTTTGACATTGTCCCCTACTTTGACACGCATTTCGTGAAGTTTGCCGTCAGCCGTTGCCGTAATGTCGTTCTGCATCTTCATAGCTTCCAGTACGAGGAGGACGTCGCCGCGTTTGACATCCGTTCCTTCTTCGACCTTGAGGGCTGAAATCTTACCCGGCATCGGAGCTTTTACGGTAATCGCACCTTCAGGAATGGGGCCGCCTACGGCCGGGGCCGGAGACTGTACCGGTGCTGCCGGAGCCGGAGTCGGTGCCGGAGCTGCCGGGGCTGCAGGAGCTGTTGCCTGCACGGGTGCTGCCGGAGCAGGAGCCGCCGGAGCCGCGCCGCCTACTTCTTCTACTTCAACTTCATAAGACTTGCCATTGACTGTAATCTTAAACTTTTTCATATTCCGTATCCTCCTGGATTCAAAGACTTTTTCCTTAACGTTTCATACCACCCAGGCGGGCTGCCATAGCCCAATTTTCCCGATGGCGTTTATATCCGCGATGCGAAAGCCGGATCGAACGAATCCCTGCCGGCGAATATCCGTAAGCTGCCACGGCTGCCATGATGACGGCGACGACGTCGTCAGAGAGTTCGTCGGAATCAGAGATTTCTCGACTTTCAGGCACCGTTGCCAGCGGACGGGCTTCGACAACAGCCGGCTGACGCTGACCAACGGGAACGATGGAATTGGCAGTGTCTTTGGTCTCAGAGACAGGCTGTGTCTTTGTTTCCTTCTTTTCAGCGGATTTTAAATCATAGACGGCTTCAGAAAGATCTTTGACACTCTGCTGAAAGGCAGTCATGTCTTCCATCTTTCTTTCTAAAGCCCGGAAGCGGGTATCGTAGTATCGGCTTAGGACCAAGATCAGGACGATCAGTACACCGATAGCCGCAAATAGGATTTCTAACATACGGCCACCCCCTTATAACGGCATGTTGCCGTGTTTCTTGGCCGGCCGTTCTTCACGCTTGCTGTAGAGCATGGCCAAGGCACTGATGATGCGCGGCCGCGTTTCCTTCGGTTCAATGATGCAGTCGATCTGGCCGTGTTCAGCAGCCTTATAAGGCGAGAGGAATTCGTCGATGTATTCTTGCTTTCTCTGCTCTTTGTCCGGATCATTTTTAAAGATGATGTTGACGGCACCGTCAGGACCCATGACGGCGATTTCAGCCGACGGCCAAGCCATGACCATGTCGGCGCCGAGCTGACGGCAGCACATGGCAATATAGGCACCGCCATAAGCCTTGCGGGTGACGACAGTAATCTTGGGCACCGTCGCTTCACAGTACGCGTAGAGCATTTTGGCACCGTGGCGGATGATGCCGCCGTATTCCTGATTCGTACCCGGCAAAAATCCCGGTACGTCGACGAAGGTGACGACAGGAATGTTGAAGCTGTCGCAGAAACGGATAAAGCGAGCGGCCTTGTCCGACGCATTGATATCAAGGCAGCCTGCCAGGAATTTCGGCTGGTTGGCGATGATGCCGACAGTCTGACCGTCGAAACGAGCAAAGCAGGTGATGATGTTCAGAGCATAATTTTCAAGAACCTGGAAAACGTATCCGTCGTCGACGCAGGAACGGATGATGTCGAGCATGTCATAGGGCACATTGTTGTCATCAGGAATGACCGAATTGAGGCTTTCATCTTCGCGATTGGGATCGTCATTGGTATCTGCGACCGGTGCTTCTTCCATATTGTTGCTGGGCAGGAAATCGAGGAGGGCCTTGATCTTTTCAAAGCAGTCGTCTTCGCTTTCACAGGCAAAATGAGCAACGCCGGAGATGGAGTTATGCGTCATGGCTCCGCCCAGTTCTTCTGCCGTGACTTCTTCCGCCGTAACCGATTTGATAACAGCCGGACCGGTGAGGAACATATTGGATGTATTCTTGACCATGAAGACGAAGTCCATCAAGGCCGGGCTGTAAACGGCACCGCCGGCACAAGGCCCCATGATGACGGCCAACTGGGGAATGACGCCGGACGCCGATGTGTTGTTCATAAAAATTCGGCCAAAGCCGGACAAGGCATCGATGCCTTCCTGAATGCGGGCGCCGCCGGAATCATTGATACCGATGACAGGTGCCCCCATCTTGAGAGCCATTTCCTGCATCTGAGCAATCTTATGGGCATGCATTTCGCCAAGGGATCCGCCTTCAACGGTAAAATCTTCGGCATAGGCAAAGACCAATCGGCCCCGAACGGTACCGTAACCGGTGACGACGCCGTCGCCGGGGATTTCCTTTTCCTGCATGCCGAAATGGGTGCCGCGATGATGAATAAACTGCCCCATTTCCGTGAAGCTGCCTTCATCAAACAACTTTGCCAGCCGTTCGCGGGCCGTCAACTTTCCTTTTTTATGCTGCGAATCAATTCGCTTCTGACCGCCGCCGAGCTCAATTTTTGCGAGCTTTTCACGGAGCTGGTCAATCTTTTCCTGACCTGTAGCCATTCATATACCTCCCGTACATAAATTCATAGCATTTAATTATACCATGGAATAACTGATTATTACAAATCTTCCCCCTTTCAACGGCTCAAGTTAGCCACTTTCTTATCGGAAACGTGAATCAAAATACCTTTTTGATGACATCAGACGCATTGTTTTTCCCGGCCCGTCCGTCACTGGGAGTCGCCGCATGAACGATGATGTAGCGATCATCACCATAGTAAATCGTCTTGTAGTGACCGCCGTCATGGGTAACTTGAAAGCCCAGTGCTTCAAAACCTTTCTGCACTTTTGAAGTCATTCCTTTATAATTATTGAGTAGCTGTTTCACTTCGGCAGCCTTCTCTTCGCTGATGCGCTGATAGTCGTTGGACTCAATGATGTCTTTCACCACATCGTATCGACGCGTACCGGTTGCCAGAAGGTTGGTTAAACTGGCCTCCAATGTTTTTAACAGCAGATCCTTTATCTCGCCGGCATAGAAGTCATCTTCATCCCCCATGAGCAGGACGGGAACCCTCGACTGAGCATCAAGCTTTGAACGCAGGACTTGGTTTTCATATGCCAGTTGTACGTTTTCGCAGCGCAGGCGTTCATTGTCCTCCCGCAGCTTTCGATTCTCCTCGTCAAAACTTTCTAACAGCTGATCGGCTTCCAGTTTAGCTTCAGCATAGGCCTGATCACGCATGGATTTTTCAGTTTCTTTATACCGGCCTTGTAAGGCAAGGAGTTTATACAGCGCCTCATGTCGTTCCTTGTCGGCTGCCGCATAGTCTTCCTTTGACTTCAGATATTGAGCCTCATAAATAGCACCGGTGACGCCGGCCCAGACATAGAGTGGCGACACGCGCTTGGCATTGCTGTACTGGATGACCCGTTCAATAATCTTTTCCGTCATCTGAATGTCATAGCCCGGATTGCGGCGATAAATATATCGTTTATGGCCAACGGCAGGATTCGGGAAATAAATATCGATACCGCCATTACCTAATTTCTCATCACCGCTGCTTTCCTGAAGGACGGCTCCCGTCCCATAATCGCCTTGGACCAAGACGTGGGCCGCTCCCTTTAGTCGGCCCGCCAAGGCCTTTACATCAATGGGATTTTCATTGTCCGACGTCTTAGAAACGAAGACCACGGGCAGACGAGTCCGACGCTTCCCGGTCATGATATCGACGGCTATATCGAGATTATCCTCATCGATGATAAGCGGCGTCCGCCGTACCTCTAAGCCGTTATCGGCTTTTAAATAACCGCCCTCAATGAGCATGGAAATGAAGTGGGGCGTCGAAAATTCCGGGTCGACCTTCAGCGCTTCTTCCAGATAACTGCGGTCTAAGCGAATGGACATCTTCATATCCTTAAAATTCATGATATAGTCAGAATCCCAAATGACGCCTTCTTTGTCGCGCTTTTCATAACGGACAGCAACGATATGCTCTTTAGGATATTCTTTTATGTCGAGAAGCAGCGAATCCGTTCCATAAGACGTATTGTACTGACCATCCCATACCAGATTGGGAATAATATTCTCCGTGTAGTTGCTTTTTTGATTCCACTCGATGACCAAGCGAATAAACGCCTCTTTAGTCATCTTCTTATTTATTTGTAAGATAGTTGAAAATAAGAGCACGGCGACACCTGCTTTCCAGAAAAAAGATAATCTAAATATAACGAATCCGAAATTGTCTCTGCTTCCATCGGCAGAAATAAAAGCTTTATTTTATTATAACAAGGTTCGGTAAAAACCAAAAGAGATTGTCCATGTCGATGAACAATCTCTTCTTTATCAAAAATCTTTCTCACACCGTCACCAATGTCATATTTCTTTTATCTGAACATCACTGACATTCTTTCCCTGACTGTGGAGCCACATCTCGACCCCCTTGCCGTATACTTCAGCTTCAATCCGATAGGTCCCGTTTTCTTCGCTCAGGATTTTAGCCGTCGGCAGGCGGTCCAATACGGCATCGATATCACTGCCCGTATAGGTGAACGTCACGCGCTGCAAAGGGCCCCCATACATGAACTGGACGCGCTTGCGGAATTCCCCTTCCTGAAACCGCCGGTTGTAAGGAATGCGGAAAAGGTCCTTTTCTACCGTCAAATTTTTGATCCGATCCAAGCGGTAAATAGTCGGCGTCATATCACGGGCGCTTTCATAGATTTTCTGAATCTTACTATCGTCTATGAAGGCGATGAGATAGAAATAATACTCCGAAAAGAGCAGCGCCAGCGGCTTCAGACGCCGTTCGACAACCTTCCGATCCTTTATCCGGCCATAGGTAATCGTAACGTAGCGATGCTGTTGGATGGCCTCGCCAAGTTGCCACATCGTGTCTAGAAAACTCGTCCGGTGCCGCGGCTCGACGTAATGAAAGGCTTCGTTGTTGACCAGCTTTGTAATCAAGGCCTGATTCGATTCGGGCACACAACAAGCAATGACCTTGTGCAGCATATCCGCCATTTCTGTTTTGACGAAAGCCCGACTGTCGAGCAAAATCTTGCATAAAGCCAGGACTTCGCTGTTGGACAGTTTCGGTGCCTGCCTCCGTTCCAAACGATACCCTTTTTCGATATAATCATAAATCAAGTCACCGGGCATGCTGTCACCCAGGGCCACACAGTTGCGGCAAAAGGCCCGGATATCTTCAATATCCCGTTGAATGCTTCGTTCATTGACGCCATATTTTTGGGCGGCTACGGATTTCTTAATAATCCGCCCTTCCATTAATTGCGAATATAGTGATAATACTCGTGAAACTTTATCTTCCTTCATACCTCTCATCTCTTTCGTTATGACAGAAAATAACTCGTTAAATCGTCCGACAAGATATTTCCCACCTTGATATCGTTCAGCTTCTCTGATACGTATACGGTGCCGTCAGGGCGATGAGCAAATAATTATGACCCATCCCATCGTGATCAACGAATTGCAGCTTGCAATTCATCGACCGGCACCATCTTCGTATCTTGCCGACAAATCCTCAGCATCATTTTTCCTATAATTTATATAAAATGAGAGGCATCAACGCTTGCCTCCAGATGTATAAAAGCGACATCTTCCGAGAGCTAAACCGCTGAATTTTACTCCCAAAAAACACGGATTGAATTTTCATATACGATTACTCCTTACCCTCTATATTTTTACTTATCTTTATCTTATCATTTGACAAAGACAGGTCCTGTCATGATAAAAAAATAATCGACAAAAAAAAGTCATGAATCTCAGATTTTCCAAGATTCATGACTTTTGCTAGGCAAAACAAGGTAATTATCCTCAGATAATTATAGCATCTCAGCGACTGTCACCATTTTTAAATAAAATAACGAACGACTTCCTATGCAGAGAGAAAGATTACACCTGAACGATTTTGATATTCTTGACGTATTTGCCCTGACTGCGGAGCCACATCTCAATCCCCGTCCCATAGACTTCAGCTTCGATTTGATAGCTGCCCTTATCTTCATTTAAGATTTTAGCCGTCGGCAGGCGATCCAAGATGGCATCGATATCGCCGCCGGTGTAGGTAAAGGTCACGCGATTCAGGCGGCCTCCATACATGAACTGAATGCGCTTACGGAATTCACCTTCTTGAAAGCGCTGATTATAGGGGATGCGGAAATTTTCCTGTTCAACAGACAGGGTCTTGATCCGATCCAACCGATAAATAGTCGGCGTTATATCGCGGGCGCTTTCATAAATTTTTTGGATGTCACTGTCGTCAATGAAGGCGATGAGATAGAAATAATACTCCGAAAACAGCAGGGCTAAGGGCTTCAGCCGCCGTTTAACGACTTTCCGGTCTTTCATCCGGCCATAGGTAATATCGACATAGTAATGCTTCTGAATAGCCTCGCCAAGCTTCCACATCGTATCGAGAAAACTCGTCCGATGCCGCGGCTCGACGTAATGGAAGGCTTCGTTATTGACCAGCTTACTGATCAAGGCCTGATTCGATTCGGGCACACAACAGGCGATGACCTTGTGCAGCATCGCTTCCATCTCAGTCTTGACGAAAGCCCGGCTGTCGAGGAGGATTTTACATAAGGCCAGAGCCTCACTATTGGACAACTTCGGCACCTGCCCGCCTTCCAGACGATATCCCTTTTCGCCAGTGTCATAAACAACATCGCAGACGACGCCGTCATGAACCGCCACGTCGTCCCGGCAAAACGAACGGATATCCTCAATATCCCGCTGGATACTGCGCTCATTGACCTCATAATGCTGCGATGCCGTCGACTTCTGCACCGTCCGTCCGGCCAACAACTGCGAATAGAGGGCTAATACCCTCGAAACCTTATCTTTTTTCAATGCATCACGCCCTGTCCTATTGGTTCATTCACTATAAATTCATAGTCGAACGCTTTGTCGCCTTTTTTTAGTTCTCATCATCATTAAAAAATGTCAAAGGCTTAGCCTCGAAATTTCATAAAATTCCTGTTCAGCCGGCATCATCCTGCAAACAGACGTTTTACAAACCAGCAATATCAGATTCAGAATCGTAGTTTATATTATATATTATAACATATCTTTTAAAATAATCAGTTTTATTACAAATTATTTTATAAATTAATTAATGATAAAGTGAACCTAAAAAAAAAAATTTTCCGTCCATATCGAACCAATATATAGAGAAAATCATTTTATCTAGGAAAACAAACAGTAAGTACACAAAATCACCCACAGCCAGTATCATGTTGCCGTAAGCACGAATACCACAAAACTATTCACTCAGTTGTTACCCATAGAAAAGAATTATCATAGCCGCAAACAATTCGTCACCGATTAATTACCTTCCATCAGGGACTCGCGTGCATACCAAAAGGAGCATCGATGCATACCCTACCTATATCGAAAATCGTTAACTCTGCTAGAAAACATCCCCACGATTAAATGGAAAAAAACTGCCACCGAAAACCGGTGGCAGAAACACTAACGAGCTATATTTTTTCTAATGTCTACTTGACGGCCAATTAATCTCAATTCAGTAATCAAGGTCTCCAATTGCAACACACAGCAGTCGCCGCCCTTATTCTGCACTATTTCCATAGACACCATCATTATATTGGCCAGCCTCTACTTAGCTGCTGCTACTGAGTCCGTATCTTTTAAAGATGCTTCAACTTCCGTTACAAGTTGACCGGCAATTAAAAGTCTCAATAAAGCGACAATATTCTCTAAATCTTCTGGCTTTAAGGAGTTTTTTTCAAACTTAGCCAGATGATGATCGATTTGTTCCAACTGTCTCAATATTCTTTGATTTGCTTCCGAGGACTTGTTTTGGCTATTTTGCTGTTTTCTTATCCTTTCATCCAGCCCCTTTATGTTCGCCGCCAGGTTCACATATTGGCCCTGCATATGTCGGCAAGTTGCTGCCATTTCATCCATTTGTACCTTTTGCTGTTGGGACTCCGTTTGAATTTTTTCATCCATTGCACGGACTTCATTCAGTACATTCTGAGTGCCCGATAAGATTCGCTGCTCTTGTCCGTCTGCATGCTGCTTAATATCTCCACTGCAATCCCTTATATCACGGCTGACTGCTTCATACTTTTCTTGTATATCCTTACACGTTTCTACCAATTTATCCATCTGTACTTTTTGCTGCTGAGACTCGGCTTGAGTTCTAATATCAAGATTTTGGGCTGTATCCAACAATTTTTTTGTATCAGCTAGTACACTGTCAAGTAATTGATGATTCAAATTTACCACATTATCATTCAATCGCTTTATCTCGGATACTATTTCTGCCTTATCATCCACCGTTGCAAGTCCCATCTGAGCAAAAAACGATTTGACTTTTGTTTTTAACATGTTTCTACCTCACGACTCTGACATATACTTCAAATACCCTTGAATCAGATACTTTTCAATCAGGCATGGCTCATCATCCGTTTCTAAATTGACAGCACATCCACCCATACACTTCGGAAGAAATACACAATCTTGGCACTCTTCACGCAGTACAATATCTGCTCGCTCTTCATTTTTTACATCGTCAAAGGAGTCTAACGTGCCAATCGCATACTGTTTGTTCCCCACCTGGTGTTCACAGGAAAAAATATTTCCAGATACATCGATAGAGTAAGACCGTGAATCATTTCTCATGCAGGGGCGGCATTTAGGCTGCGCGTAAAATCTTCTGGACATATTCATCTTAGCCGGATTGGCAGTTATCTTTAACATCCGATAAACGAAATTACTCCGATCTTCTTCAGACATTTTATTATTTACACCGGTTAAAAAAGCAGGATACCAAGTAATCGTATCGATATCACTATACCGTTCTTTCAACATCGCGACTACTTGCAGTATCTCTTCTGCATTCTGTTGAGATACATTTAACCGAATGTGAACACGTATGCCCGCTTCACCAACTTGCTTGATTTTATTCAGAATACGGGCATATATATTGCGTTTTTGATCGACATAGGCCTTGGTCTTCTCATAGGTCTCGGCCAAACCGTCCAAAGTAATTTGAACATCTCCTACATTCCATTTTTTGAATTTGCGATCAATCATTTTTTGATGAATCAGAATACCATTCGTTATGATATAAGAAGAAAAGTTAATCTTTGCCTTCTTCAACTCCGTCGTAATGTAATCTATCGCCGCCGGATTGAGTAGCGGTTCGCCGCCAAACCAATTCAACATTAAAAAGTTATCCGGTCCGACACGCTTTTTAAGAAATTTCACAACCTTCGGCAAATTCCGTTTTGAGAAGTCTGAGTGTCGCACCCCACGTTCATAACAGTAATAGCATCGAGCATTACATTTCAATGTCGTCGTAATATTGGCCGAAAAGCAGTAAACATCTTTATTTCGAACTTCTGCTGCTTCTTCTATATATATATTTTTTACATCTGTTCCTTCTGGAATTATGAGGCCCATATCACAACAAGATTTTTTTAATTGGACATTGCCCTTTTTCTTCCCCCGCAAAATAAGGTATTCTTCTTGCGATAACTCCACCATGCTGTCGGTTAGCGTATTATATACAAGTACGCCATCGGCTATTGGTTGATAATAATTAAATGGCGACAAAACAAAAATCTTCTTTGAGCTATACCCCTCCCCTTTGGTACTATTGATTATATTTTTATTCCCCGATATTATCGTTTGCATATTACTCACTTTAGTCCTTTAGAAATTGTCTCGTCTAGAATTCTAGCTAAATCGATGCGATACATATATTCAATCTGTTTATAACTCAAGTCATCGTTTTTTTCCATTTTCATCTTCTCGGCTTGACGATATTCGTCTAAGGCATCTTTCATGGATTGATCGACCTCATCCAATCGGTCTCGGATTTCCTTATTTACGATTGCAAACTGTTTGGCAATGACCGTTTTAATTTCTTGACCCAGATCCTTAACGGCCAATCGATGGATAGTTACATAAAATTCATCAAAACGCCGCTTCCGTTCCGCATCATCTTCATTGGCAAGGATGACCGAAAGCTTCGGGTCCGTCAGTACCAACCGTTCGTCCATTCGGTTACCAACGAATTCAGTCACTTCATTTTCTAAATTATGCAGTTCCCTCTCAATGACATCCATCTTAATATTCAACTTTTTTCCACCATATACGCCGTCATTAATTTTCCATAAATAGCTTACAAATTGATTCAAGAAAACATTTATTTGTCCATAAGCTTCTTTACCAATCTTTTCTCCGTCAATGCGCGCCCGCTCTTTCATTTCAGCCAGTTCATCGGCTATAACTTTTGCATGATCATGCCTTTCATTATTCGGTCGAGGATGATAACTACAACCGGTGTCACTGCAAAAATCAATAATACAACAAAAACCGCAATCTGCAACACAACAAAAACCGCATCCCATATGAATTACTCCTTCCATTTCTGTTTTACGATTCGACGTATCGCTGCCTGTAATTCTAATTCTTTTTTATTATCCCTACCAAACATCCCGGAAACTCGAGTCCCCTTCGATACGTCTTTAGTTAATCTCGATTTACCTAATATTTGAGCTCCATCGCCGATATAGATGTTATCTCCGATACCAACCTGTCCCATGATCTTCACGTTGCTACCGATAACGACCTGGCTGGCAACACCCGTTTGACAAGTTAAATGCGTATCAGAACCAATGAATACATCATGGGCAATGACAACCAAATTACCAATTTGACACCCATCTGAAATTGTAGAATTGCCAAATAATCCTCTTTGGATTACCGAATTATAGCCAATGCTGACATTATCCTGAAGCATCAAATTTCCGATACCGGAAAAGGTATCAGCACCACCTTCTGAATCATAATGAAAGAAAGCATTGGCTCCAATGCGTGATCCGCTATGGATCCGACAATTGTCCCCGATTCGGGTGCCACTACCAATATATACCTGAGGATCGATAATACAGTTTTTCCCAATCGTAACATCATTTCCAATCATGGTAAAAGGACCAATCTGAGTCGAAGAATCCCAACGAGAATTTTTTCCAACCATAATCCCACCGTCAACCGAAGTGTACTGAACCGGTTCATCGTAGTCAGGACAAATCCCGTTTCTTATAAGGCAACGTGCAAGACAGACGGCATCTTCCCAAAGCCTATCTTCCCGGCAAAATAAAAAATTTTTTTGTACCGGTATGATTCTCGGAAAGGTTAAGACCGTATTCGCTTTCGTTCGCTTCACAGCATCTTCTGAAAAACACACGGCGATATCGTCGTCGACCGCATTTTCACCGTAGCAGATTCCGGTTATGTCACATTGGTCATCTCCTACAAGAGATAAGCTACACTGCCCTGCGAGCATAGCTAGTTTCATCGCCGCGTTCTCCTTCTCTTAGTACCGCCAAAGAAACTATCCGCCACACGTTCTAAGAGATTACGATCGTTCTTTACCGTATCCCGCTTCCGCTGATAAGTTGGATCAACTTTCGACTGCAGCTGCGCACAAATCTCATTCATTTTGACAGCGGTCTGCCCTTTGACATCGTCAAGGATAGTCTCTAGTGAGGTCGAAACTTGTTGAATCATTTCATAATTTTTCTGCTTCTCTGCCATCTTTTTCTGTAATTCGCCAAGCTCCTCTTGTGAGGCATTAAGAATATCTCTAGCCTCTTTCTGTGTATCACCGGAAATTCGCTTCAAGTCATGCTGAATCCTGCCATACTTTACCTGGACATCTTCTAAAAGTAATTTCTTATAATTGCCTGCCAGTGTTTTATTGATAATTCCAGCAATCTGTTTGATATTTGATTCATCTTTAATCCGCTGTCTGATTTCATCCAATTTAGCACTTAATTCCGATAAACCATACCCCATGCTTAAGGCAAATTGCAGCAACGGTGTTTTTTCACTTTCTTCTAAATAATCAAAATCACGACATAAAATATACAGATAGGCGGCCGAATGCATAATATTCTCAGCTGCCATCACTTCAGTCGGGAAGAAACCCTTGCCCGTAAGCTGCCCGCAAAGCCATTCTTTCTGCTCGCGCCAATCTTCCACCGGATGATTTAACTTATCCCAGTGAGTGGCCACAATATGAACTTTTTCCTTATTATTGGAAGAAATCGACAGAACGGTAGATATGGTTTCAATTTCCTGTTGATGTACCTTCTGTGCATCAACACAAACGAAAACCGCATTTGCTCTTCGAATATACTTTTTGGTAACTTCTGATCGATAGGCCACCGGGTCGAACAGCCCCGGCGTATCGACAAATACGACCTGCGTCGGAAAATCTGGTGGAAGCGTAGAAATACCGACTTCTAGTTCTTTTACGAAATAATGCTCCGGACTTTTCGAAGAGGACCACCGGACAAGTTCTGCCTCCAAATCATCATTTAACAGATATTTTTCCTCCGTAGGGTGATTTAACCACTGGTCTTTCACCTCTCCTGCTTTTAATGCCTTATATTCTTTAAGAAAATTATCGGCATGATGCTGGGAGTCCCAGAGTAATTTCCATTCGTCATCTGTATAAAACGTTATTTTAACATAGTCTCTGGGACTAAAGCGGAATTTCGTCAAGGCTGCCGTTTCCGGCGTCACTGCCATAGACGCATAATTTTTCCCTAACAAGGCATTAATCAGCGTTGATTTCCCTGTTTTTATCGTCCCTACAAACGCAATTTGAAACTCGGGATGCCTGCATAAATCCACAAAATCGTCGAGATAACTAATCAGACTTTCATGAGAAGAAAACTCTGGCAAGGCAACAAGTGCCCGCAATTCATCTACCCGCGAAGCATGATGTTCAAATACATCATCAATAACATCCTGCCCATTATCCATGTTGCGCAGGTTTTCAATAATACGCATCATCTTTAGTTGTGGAAGTTTATACTGCTTTTCTTCAAACTCTCCTGATTTCAAAAAAGCTCCGCAATTCGTGCAAAAAAACTGGGATTCTACATTCTCACAGCCACACTTTTTACATATGATTCCTGCCATTATCTAACACCCCCTCCGAGATATTTCACGATTTCACTCGGCATGATCGTATACGCCAAAAGGCTGTATGCCTCTCTTTTTAAACGACCCGCTTTAAGCTGATAGCTTTCACCATCAAAATTTATTCCTAATTGATCGATGTACAAATCTTTTTGCCTGATTAAATTTTTTACCGTCGCATCTAAAACATCGGTTATTTTATATGTTGCGCTAAGCTTATTCCCTAATACACGTCGTATTTTTTCATTTCTGACCGAATCGGAATTTTCTACAACAGATATGTGCACTTCGTCAATCGTTAAATTATTAGCCTCTGCAATATACTCTATTATTTTTTTCACTTTATCTTCTAAGTTTTTCAACTCATAGTCTTCTGCCAATTTTCCCTCAATGTATTCAGGAATGAATGCTTCGTTTTTCTTTCGATACACATATAGTGTTTTTTTAAGTACAATTAAATAAAACATAGTGCTCCCTTCTTTTTACTCAACTTCTTTTTGTCCCATAGCAATGATAGCTTCCATAGCTCTCCGTTGTTCTTCAATTTTGCTGTCGGTAATATCGGGTTCTACCGTCTTATCAATTTCCGTCAATAGTTTTTCGGCTTCGAGATTCTTATCAAAATCAGTCTCTTTTCCTTCCAGATATCTCGTAATACCGACAAAAGCCGGGCTATCGGAGTCTTTGGGAGTCGTAGTCAAATAAGGCATGCGCGGTTCAAAGTAGCTCGGCATTTTAGCGCATAACCACAAAAAAGTCGCTGCCAAATCGCCATATTTTGATATCAGTACAGCCGTAACCAGTTCGGCTCCTTTTTTCAATTTATCATCTTCAGAAATCGATACTGATTTATCCTTGTCGACTTCAAAATCTTTAACGGCTCGCAAGTAATCATCATATTCCTCAAACTTATCGGGTGTAATTCCCATTTCTTCGGCTTGAATTCCCTTATCCCCCAATTCGATAACATCACTTTCGGGTTCCATCAAGCCCAACCCCTTCGCAAGTTCGGTAAGCATCCTCGCAAATTGCACCAACTCGATTCCTACCGTTTTTACAATGCTAGCCACTAGAGAAACTGCCGAACTAATGACTTCAGCAATACCAACTAAGATTTGAAACATAATAATCACTCCTTAATAATACGAAGAAAAAGGACACGAAGACTGCATTTATCTAACCCACCATCACAATCATTCGTAAAAATCACTCCATTTGTAAAGTCTGCTAACCGTTTTTCATATGTCGCCTCTAAACCTAAAGCTTTCACCTTCTCTCTTACTAAAAACCCCAGCGCTTGTTGAACATCAACTGTCAGATCATGTTCTTTTAAATACGCATTTATATGATAAGCTAGTTGTTTTAACCCTCCTTTATGATTATTTTTATATGCCATCAATGATGTATCGTATTCCTCATAAAACCTATTTATGATTCCTATTTCACAATAAATCTCAGTGTACGCTCTAAAGTGCTCCACGATTTGTTGGTCTGAAATCATGGCCCCACTCGTATCTGTCACCCGATCGACGGCAACGTGTACCGGTTTTTTCATATTTTCAGAAAACACGACGACTTGCCCCGTTTCCAGTGCAGATAAATAGATTTTTTGTTTATCATCCATGAGCATCGCATCGCCAACCGTATCTTTATCATCTCTCGCCAATAACTTATGAATAATTTTAGTGCTAGTATTTTTAATTACCTCCGGTGCAAGTTTATTGGGAATTTGGTCAACGATAATCATGCCTTCGCCATATTTACGTACTTCTGCCAAAAGATCCGTAAAGGTTTCTACTGCACTTTTTTTTGCGCCGCTGTCACCGTACTCTACGCGAGATAACAAACGGTGTGCCTCTTCAATTAACGTTAAATGCCTAAAAGTAGTATCCTTCATATGGGCATTTTTAATGACAGCCGCCATTCTGGATAATATCAAGCCCATCAACAAAGATTTATCTTCTGATGATTTTAGATCTTCCAATTCGATGATTACATTTCGATGTATCAAATGGTCAAAATTCACCGATTGAGAAGTATTCAACATGCGGCCCTTTGCCCCTTTCGTAAGATTTGAAAAGCGGCTGACCAACGATCCTATATAGTCATCTTGTAAGCGTTGGCTGAATTTTTTTTCGGTTACAACACTCGTTAATGCGGCTAAAAAGTCACTGAGTATTGGATATGATTCGTCACTAGTTAACAGGCCGCTTCCCATCCGAGAAGATTTTTGTCTGTAGGCAGTTTTATGTTGGCTGGTGTTTACATCCCATCCTTTATCTTCGTAACATTTATACATGGCTTCTTCTAACAATTGCGGCATAGATCCTTCCATGGGAAAAGCCGATGTAAAAGTCGCTTTCAGCATATCAATATGGGATGATAAGTTTTCGCCTTCAATCAGCTCAAAAGGATTGAAGCGCAAAGGGGCCGCCATCTCATTACCGACAGTAAAAATAAGGACGTCACGAAATTTCTTCGTATTCATCAACGCGCGGTACTCTGTCTTTGCCGGCTCTATTACTAAAAAAGGCATTTCCGCTTTCTCTAGTAGGGTATGGCACGTCGTCGTCTTACCACTGCCGGTAATACCGGCAACAAAGGTGTGCTTATTCAACGCCGAACGTTTAATAGCAAAAGGCATATCATGAAGTATGCGCCCTTTTTGAATCAACCTCCCCAACGTAATATCTCCTTCGGAGGATACATTCAATCCGAAATCCACATCTTCCACGACAGAAATCCCAGGAATTTCTTTTTGAGGCAATCCGGCAAGCAAACTAACCTCATTAGTTGTCAACCATGTATTCAGCCCCAGTTGGTCAGACTGCCACGGCCGAGAAATCAGGGCCGCTTGATCAGCGGATATCATTTGACTGTCAATGTCGACATTTTGAAACGACTTCAGCAATTGCTGCACTCCAAGGCGCTTCATATCTAAAGGATAGGCCGCTAGGGGGCTGTAAGATGACGATTTCCCCTGAAACAACGACAAAATCCCAACTTTTAAGCGATTGGCATTGCTTGGATTATCTGCCATATAATATACGGAGGTTTTAAATATCCCACGTCCAAAACCACACTTAATACGCTCTAACAGGTCTTCATCAATGTATTTCATTAGTTCTTGGGCGCTCTTATTTATAATTTCGGCGGTCATCGATTGACTTCGTCCACTATTCCAAGACTTGGTAGATCCCTTGGTATGGGACGTTGAAACACTGTCGCTGATTCCCTTACTTTCCTGTTTATTTTCCCCCGTATGATTCGACTCACTGCCATGGGTACTACTGGTTCCAAAGGACTTGCTGCTGTTAGTCCCCTTCGTTTGAGAACTCTGATCACTTGTATTTTCTGAATGACTGCTCCCCGAATTGATAGACTGCTGAATAGAATTTCTAGAAAAAGGAGCCAATTTATCATAAATTCGATAGGCATTTTGCTGCCAGGCTACTAGATCTTTTTTTTGTACCGGTTCAGCCACAACAATCATTCGCCACTTCAAACCCAGCATGCTGTTAATTAATCGATCAATACCTTGAAACCCTTTTTTTGTATCACGGCTCTCGTTTTCAGTAGGAATTCCAACAATAGCCCCGCCGCTCTCATAATCCTCCGTATTTAAGATTCGAGATTTTAATTTTTCACCGACAAGCTTCTTTATTTTACTTCCACCAAAATTACCAACAAAGGCTCCTTCTATGATTTTTCCATAATCATTTGCCTGCAAATTTCGGCTGTTGATATCAATATTCTCATATTCATTTTTAACAATCCCAATAGAAAGATGAATCCCGCAAGTATCCCCCTCCAAAATATAGACAAAGTTAAATGCCGGGTTATCCAAAGAAAGTAATACGTTTTCAAAAGCTTCTCTATGAGGATAATCTTCATCATACGAGAGCTGCTGAATTTGATAGAATGCAAGATCTCGTAAATCCATTCCATCAAGACTTATGAAATCCGGAAGATTAATGTTGTGCACCATCGGATATAATGTATCAGGCCTATAATCAAGAAGATTCATTAAATCACTCACGGTGTCCGTCATAGGGCGGTTCTCGTTATCCAAAAAATCATCTCCTAATACTTAATTTAGATGCTCGCATAAGTGACGTTCAGACAAATCAAAGGCTCATATTCCCTATTCAATCAAAGAAGTAAGCATAGCCTAATGGCCAAAATTTGAACCCGTAAAAATTTGAATCGATTAAAAATTCACTATGGCGACAATCTATAAATTCCCACCTTAGTTGATAAAATGACCACGGCAATCAAATAAATTGTATAAACCGTATTCTTAATACTACGACATCAGCTTAAATAAGCTAATATTCGAAGTACTATCATATCAAAAATGTGTCATTATAAAATCATTTTATCGGTTATTTTATATATTTATGTTACTGTGTCATTTCCAGTATACCATTTATCATAGACACATTCTGACACTCTAAAAATAAAAAAAGACAGCACGAATGAATCGCACTGTCCATAATATAGCTCATATACTGAATGTGAAGACAGAGTATCCCTTTTATACCTTCCCGTACCAATTGCTGTAGAAAAAATCATCTCTGTCACCACCCAGTAATATTTTCACCATATATCGAATATATTTGCTGGTTTTATTATAACAATTTTTCAAACAACTTGTCATCTACAATATGCGTTTCTGTAAAACATATTTGAAAGGGAATATTATTACAAGTTATAACCAAAAGCAATGACACACCCGGACCTGGCAAATGTATCGATAACCAAGACTCCGTGAAGTGCCCTGTATAAGTATCACCAGTCCTACAACTAAGCCGTTTTCATTCTCACAGAATCATATTTCCGTAAGTGCCATTTCATGAGGTAATAATTTCAAAATACAAGATTTTCCAAAAAAAATAAAAACGATTCATACATGCGGAATATCACTGCAAGCTGTACCGGGTACATAAAATGAAACTGTATCCATATATTCATTACAAAAAATATAGTTTCACCTTACATTGCATAATAATCTATACCGTATCAGTCCCTGACAACAGCAGCCCGCCGCTATACTCAACAGTCTGCTGCCGTGCAGAGACTTTCCACGATTTTATCTATTGTGACTGTCATGCTGTGACAACCTATTTTTCTACGACCTTCGAGAAACTCAAGGTTAAAACACTCACACCGCAAGGAGCCGATCTTATTTTTCGGTCTCCCCTGTTGGTTGTTCCCCAGCATTTTTGTCTTGTGCCGTTTCTCCCTGTACGGTCTGCCAGACTTGAGCGATGAATTTGCTCGTCGCCGGCGACAGTTCTTGAATATCGGGGACGGCAATGCCCAAAGAGATGTGCTGTGCCGGTTCGAAAGGCCGAAGGACGACGCGGCCATTCCAGCGTTTGGTCGTCAAGCGGTTGTTCAGGCTGATGCCCAGGCCTTCTTCAACCATGCAATACGCCGTATAGGGGTCACTGGTCGTGAAGCGGATATCCGGCTCGAGGAAGTTAGCCGCCAAGAAGCGATCGATGTCGGTATCGCGGTTCGGAAGGGGGATGACAAAAGGAGCGTCGTCGAGGTGTGCCAAGGTGATGGATTCTTCCTCCGTCCAAGGATGATCCGGCGGCAGCCAGACGACGAGTTCGTCTTCATATAAGGGAATCCAGTCATAGGTCACGTCGTTTCCGAACTTTGCCGACAGGCAGCAGTCGATAGTCTTTTCATCGAGCCATTGGGCCAGTTCTTTATTGGTACCTTCCATAAGATGGACCGATACGTTGGGATAGAGTTCTTGAAACTTACTGAGGATTTTCGGCATCCAGGCGGCGGCAATGCTGTAGTAGCAGCCGACGTTGAGGACGCCGGCCAAGACGCCTTGAATGGCAGCGCCGAGGTCGACGGCTTTCTGTGATGCCCGGACGACTTCCTGAAAGACGGGCATCATCTGGCGGCCGTTAGCTGACGGCTGGACGCCTTGATTGTTCCGCACTAAGAGGGGAAATCCGATTTCTTCTTCTAAGGATTGAATCATGCGGGTTATGCCCGACTGCGTATAACCGAGTTCCTTACCGGCTGCGGTCAAACTTCCGTGTTGAATGGCCAGGAGCAAGGCCTGGCATTTGATACTGTCCATGTTGTTCACCCATTTTCTCATGACGAATATGATAAATTACAGCTTGTGTCATACCCTATTGTAGCTTATAATGAGGCCATCCGTAAAGAACAATTATCCACAGGAGGACCATTATGAAGACCTTATTACCCTTTGCTTCCGACTATATGGAAGGCGCCTATCCGGCCATTTTAGAAAGACTGACTGCCATCAATACGATTCCCCAGGACGGCTACGGGACCGACGGCATCAGTGAAGAAGCCCGCAAAAAAATTCTCGAAGCCTGCCACTGCCCGGACGGCGAAGTCCACTTTTTAAGCGGCGGCACCCAAACTAACGCAGTCGTCATCGATGCCATCCTGCGCCGCTACGAAGGCGTCATCGCCGCCTCGACAGGCCATGTCAGCAGCCATGAAGCCGGAGCCATCGAATATACGGGGCACAAGGTCATCGAACTCCCCCAACATCAGGGAAAGCTTTCGGCCTCCGACGTCACCCGTTTCATGGAAAATTTTGAGGCCGACGCATCCAAAGATCATTTGGTACAGCCCGGCATGGTCTACATTTCCCAACCTACGGAGTACGGTACGCTGTACACCAAACAGGAACTGGCAGAACTTTCCGATGTCTGCAAAAAATACAGCCTCTCCCTCTACGCCGACGGCGCCCGCCTGGCCTATGCCTTGGCGACGCCGGAAAACGACGTCTCCTTAGCCGATTTGGCGACGTACTGCACAGCCTTTTATATTGGCGGCACAAAATGCGGCGCCCTCATCGGTGAAGCCGTCGTCCTTCCTAAAAAAGGCCTGATTCCCCATTTCTTCACGACCATCAAGCAGCACGGCGCGCTCCTAGCCAAGGGATGGCTCCTGGGTACGCAGTTCGATGTCTTATTCAGCGACAACTGCTATGAACGAATCGGAAAGACAGCCATCGAATACGCCGACGCCATCAGAAAGACCTTGAAAGACAACGGCTTCGACCTCTATTTTCCGACGGCGACCAACCAAATTTTCGTCATCATGGACAATCAGAAATTAGCCGCCCTCAGCCAAAAAGTCGCCTTCAGCACCTGGGAAGCCTATGACGATAATCATACCGTCATCCGCCTGGCGACCAGTTGGGCCACGACCAAAGAAGATACTGACAGCCTCATCGAATGCCTGAAAGAACTTTAGAATCCGAATCACACACAAACAAGGCGAGCTCCCTATATGCGATGGAGCTCGCCTTTTCTCGTATTGATTTTAAATGAATACCAAATCCAGGACCCTTCCGACTTGATCCGAATAGCGTAAATTCGTCTTGCAGTAGATGGCAAAATGCTCACAATTATTCGATGGAAGCGAATATCCGCCCAGAGTCTGGCTTTCAGCACAAGCATATGCCCGCTGTACCGTTTCTTCCGGAGTATAAATATGGTAATTTTGCCATTCGAGGCCTTGCCATACGGCATCGACAAAAGATGCATTTTTTTCCTTGGCGCGGATCAGCAGCTTAAATTCTTCAAGATTAGCGGGAAAGTGCCGCACAAAAAAGTCCTTGGCACCATCCAAGAAATCGTCCATCGTCGTTTCGTGGATACGTGTTTTTCTAATGATTATTCCCTCAGCCGGGGCAAAATGAACAACTTTTCCGTTCCCGGTATAGACCCCATAATGACAATAAGAAGGAAAAAGAAGATTCTTCCTGTAAACATAAATAACCGATCCCAAGGCAGGCAATCCTCTCATAGTCCATCATCCCTTCCCTTGATATCTCTTCATATTTCGAAGGCAGCCGATATAGGAAACTGCCGGAATGGTAACCCGAAAAGCCGGGCCGGCAATATCAACGATCGTCCAGCCAGCTGTCAGCGCCCAACCGATAGGGCCCGCAAGAACAGCGGCTGCCCTCCCCAAGGTCAGGCTGGCAGCAGAAGACTTAAAAGCGCTGGTAACCAGAGGCTTAGCAAAAGCTGCGGCCGCAAAGGAAAGGCCCTCATTTAAAGTTTGCCTCGCCACTGCATTGGCGACAATGAGCGACGTCTGGTACGAGGCTAAAGTACTGTCTCGCAATAAATTAAAAAACAAATTGGGTCCTACCGCCTTTAAGACAGTATGATTATTTTTACCGTTATACCCCCAAGTTTCAAGGAAGGCCATTTGTGTATCTTCCGATAGTGATTTCCAAGTTTCCCCCATAAGATGAGCGCACATTTTGTCTTCTATCTCTTCAGCTGAATCTGACGAATTACAAGAGACTCCTAACTTTTTACATGCGTCTTTAGCAACGGTCTGATAATCTTCTCGGAACCATAAAGTATTGCTGCCAAAATCAATAACTTCTTGAGCTAGAAGATCCACGTATTGGCGGTAATCAGCACCATATTTTTTATATGCCTCGCTGCCTGTAATCGCTTCAGTCCAGGAACCTTCCTTTATCAAAATCTTAAATAAGAGCTCTAATTCCTCATTTGAGCACCGCGTAAGAAATGCTAAGTCTTTATCCATACCCCAACGCCTCCTATTAGTTCACGACACATCACATCATTCTACCAATAGAATACCATCTGATAAGGACAGATATTGTCACTTCTAAAAATCTTATTCTATTAACACGATACTATCGTACTTTTATAGTAGAAATATCGTCTAAAAAACAATGAAAGGGACGCTTTTACTATTCATATGAACAAAACTAAAATTCCAAATTAAAATTCGATGGCTTACGAAGCCATACGTTACATAGAATATAATTTTCACCATCTAATTAAAAAGTAAATTCCGTAAAATATCCTTATTTTATTATATTTTTTTATATATTTTATGTCAATGATAGTGATGCAATCTTTATTTTGCAAATCCCCGTCCCCAGGCCGTTTTATAAGAACTCTTCACCGTCTTGTTTGCAGCAAACATCATCAAAAGTTCGCCATCCCTTTTTTCCTATCATCCGCTATATCTCCGTTAACAATATACCGTCCCAACCAAAAAAGCCCCGGCAAAATACGTTTCTACTCGCATTTTACCGAAGCTCCTTAATAAATGGTGCAATTAAGCGATATGATATTTCTTTTCTAAGCGGTCTAAGAGGTCCAGGTAGCCTTTTACGAAGGCCGGGTCTTCTTCTTTTTCAAAGTCTTTGACCGTCTTGTCGATTTTTTCTTTGATATTTTCAGGAAGGCTGCGGTCAGCCAAGGGATAGACGACGTTGTTTTCTTTTTCAACGTGCATCTGCAGGCGATTGGCATAGGCCATGGCTTCTGCCAAAATTTGGAGTTTGTGCTCCGTTTTCGGTTCTTCGTCGTAAAGCTTCAGTGCTTCTTCGAGGGCACGCACATGAGCGCGGACCAAGTCGTGTTCGACGAGCATACCGTGTTTGATGATGATTGACGCAACTTCTTCCAGGTTATCGACCATTTCGGGGAAAAGGACTTCTTCTTCCCGACGATGGTGGTGATTGTCGGCATAGTTGCGGATAAAGTCGATGATGTCGGCAAATTCCTTTTGATCGACTTCGCCGCCTTCTAAGATGGCACAACAAGCGGCCTGAATGATTTTAAGCATACGGGAAATGTTGGCGTGCTGTTCGACCATGACTTCCGTGCAGTACATCATAATGCATCCCTCTCTTTCTTGTTAAGCAGATTTCTTTACGATTTCATATTGGCCTTCGGCCGGATTTTCTAAGGCGTAGCCCGTAGCCGACAGGAGTCCGTCGACCAAGGCCTGACGCAGGGCATAGTAGCGGTCGCCGTGGCCCTGCCAAAATTCACTGTGGAGATCTATTGTTCGATCCCAGGCAATGCGGGCATCATCGCTTTCGCGGACGCGGTTGACCTGGTCGCAGGGCATGCCGTCGAGGAGAAGATCGTCGAGGCGATGGAAGGCTTCCGGTGCCGTTGCGGCCTGAAGGCCCTGTTTGACGCCAAAGTCGTGAGCAGCCTGTTTCAAGGCGTCAAATTTTTCGGCATCATCGCCGGCTGCATCGAGAACCAGGGCAGCGTAGCGGCCTTCGGCGTCGTGGATGCGAGACTGGAGCCAGCCGTGGATGTTGGCTTCGTCGATGACTTCGTCGAGTTTGCGGCGGTCGGTGCTGACGTACTGGTCAGCCTTATCGCTCCAGCCCTTAGCCGTAACGTAAGCGACGAGTTCGTCAATCAGATTTTCCTGAAACTGGATTTTATTGTATAACCAAAAATGGATCGGTCCTAAGAATGCACTCATCGTCTACCCCTCCTCTTATTTATCTAAAACAGCATTAACGGCACCGGCAACAGCTTCCGGGTCGAGTCCGTGAACGAAGCAGGCATTAGCCAGGCTTTCCTGCTGGGACGACGGGCAGCCTAAGCAGTGCATGCCCTGAGCCACGAGGGTATCAACAATTTGCGGATACTGGCGAATGATATCGCCCATAATCATATCTGTCGTAATTTTTGCCATAGTAATTACCTCCTGTATATCTCATCTATCTCTATGTCAGAGAAGCTTTTCTCAACTTCTGAACGTAGTATATCATGAAGGCCAAGAGATAATCCGTTGTTATTCCAACGCGTAGAAAAATTTTTAAAAATAAATCGGTTCCAAGTGATTTTCAATCAACAGCGCACCTGTTTCAGCGGGATTTGTTGCTTTTCAAGGCGTCTCCTAGTAAAGTCATATATAGGAAAAGACAGCGACTCGAAAGGAGTTTCACCATGAATCCCCTCTTTACAAAAATCGATTTTCTGAGGGACAGATTGAATCGCCTGCCCCCATTGAATCCGGCAGAGAGGCAGCGGCTTCGCGAAGAGTTCATCATTGAGACGACGTACAATTCCAATGCCATCGAAGGCAATACATTGACACTTCGTGAAACAGCCCTGATTCTACAGGAAGGCATTACCATCGCTGAAAAACCACTGCGTGAACATCTCGACGTCATCGGCTTCAAAGATGCCTTTTACTATATCATCGAGTTGGCGTCCCACAACGAGCCCCTTACAGAAGAAACGATCAAGACCATCTATTCCCTGGTCTTAATGAATGACCGGGAAAACCGCGGCAAATACCGAAAGGTACCAGTCCGCATCGTCGGCGCCCTCCACACGCCGCCCAAGCCTTATATGATAGAGCCTGCCATCGACCGACTACTTACGCAGTATGCCCGCTGGAAAAAGGAAAAACATATATTGGAAGCCGCAGCTTTACTCCACCTTGAGTTTGAATCCATTCATCCCTTTATCGACGGCAACGGCCGAACGGGTCGTCTCCTGCTGAATTTGGAACTCATAAAAGCCGGACTGCTACCTGTCGACATCAAGTTTACAGATTGCCGTAAATACTACGACGGCTTCGACGCCTACCACCGTAATGCCAATGACCCGGAACAGATAGCCGCCCTCATCGCGGCTTATGAACAAGAAGAATTAGAACGATACATCGCCATCGTCAGCCCTTAGCCCCCGCCGTTTTGCCGCAGGTCAGAAACATCGCCCCATCTTTATTTCGCAGGGCACCTTTCTCATATTATTCACTTTATGGTATAATACATATGCCTTAATAGAATATATTTTGAAAGGAATGTGATGTCATGAAATATTTCTCAAAGATGATGCTGGCCCTGTTTTTCGCAGTCAGTCTGTTTCTGATTCCCGGCACCAACCAGGCCCTCTATTTCCCGCCAACTCTGTACGACAATGATCAAATCGTCCTGGTATACGGCCATATGGGACATGGTGTCTATGTCGACAAGACGTCCGTCGTTGTCGAATACTATAATCCGCCCTACTATAAGTTGGCCGCCAATGTCCTGACTTATAATGCAGAAAAAGGCTATCTCGCCGGCACAAGAACCCAGCATTACAGCTACAACATCGAGACCGGCGCCATCTACAGCGGCGACTACGGCCCCTTATACGACCGTTCCACCAATCCCATGGCCAAACAACGGCCGGTAGACGTAGCTAAAACGGTTTGGGAAGCCGCTTATCACATGCCTTGGAGATGGTAAGGTCTTCCTAAAAAACGATTCAACTCGAAAAATTCACCCTTAATACTGGTTCTATAATAAATGTTAGGGTCTTGTGGACATCCCGTTCTCAAGACCCTTTCTGTATGCCAAGATAGGGCCCATCCGGCATTAGACTCAGTTAGCATAAAGTCCGAAAAAAGCGGTATCACAAAAGAACGGCGACTACCCTCATACCATGTAAGGCCCGTAAAACCTCGTTCATTCTATGTCTTCCCCCATTGTATTGGCCATTACAAAAAAAGCTGCGACGCCGCATAAAGCAGCCCCCGCAAGAAAACCGAATAACTTACACAAGAACGATAGAAAAGCTTCTCTCTCCATATAAAACATTATGGAGAGAGAAGCTTTTCTTTTACGCAATAGGAAAAACCGATTCTAAAAACTTAGCCTTAGAACTTCCAAGAGATACCGCCGTTGAATTCCCAATCGTTGCTGTAGGTTCCGCTGAATTTGCGTTCAAATTCAAACCATAAGCTGCTGACAGGGCTTAATTCCGCCGTGAGACCGGCGCCTAAATCGTACCATGTGTCCTTACCGTCACGGTTGTAATCGATGCGTTCCAAACCGTTGGCCGAGGTCAGCTGAATGCCGCCGTCGCCGGAGAATTCGTGGAGGATGTCGCCTTTTACGTACCAACTCGTCTTGTCATTGATGCGCTGTCCCAACCGGAAGCCCAGGCGGCCGATGAAGCTGTTGACGCTGTCTAAGTCGTGGTTGATGCCGTCGCTGCTGGTGTAGGATTTGCTGTTCATATGGGTATATTGCAGCTGGGCCTGCGGTTCAAAATACCAGCTGTCTTCCAAATCGTAGGTTTTGCCCGTTTCAACACTGGCCTGTTGGTACCAAGTGCCGAAGGAGCTGTCTGACTGAGTGTCATTGATCAAGAAGGTATGGCTGTTGCCCATGACCTTGCCCATACGGCCGACGACATCGACGTACTGGCCGTTATTGCCCAGCCAGGTGTGATAAATAGAACCGGAGTAGCGTTTGTACTTCCCGTTTCCGTTGTCAAAAGAATCGCTGCTGCGAAGGTAGGTAAAGACGGCGCCCTGATGGACGACACTGCCGTCATCACGAGAGGTTACGAAATCTTTGCCCAATTCAAAGCGATTGCTGTGACCGGAGTAGGAATCACGGTCTTGATGAGTATAGGTCGTACGGGCCCACCAGCCGTCGGGATTGATGTTCATATTCCGAACGTCGCCCATGCGCTTATTCAGGGTATCGACATCAGTTGCCAGGTCGTACATGATGTTCGAATTAATACGGCCCGTTTCAACGGCTGGGCTTTCGGTATAGCCGATGGTACCGAAGAACCAGTTCGTCGTCGTATCCGCCGCAGCTCTGTCGGCCATGGTTTCGGCAGCATCGGTCGTATCTGTCGTCGTTTCCGAATCGATGCCGATGATGTAGTCGTATAAATGGCCTTTCTGCACATTGCGCTGGGTAATGGGACTGGTAAAGACGGCATCGCTGTTAGCTAAAGTAGCAAAGTAGAGGCGATCGTCGACGCCCATGGCATCGAGGTGCATGGACGCTTTGTCAGTTACCAGGGCCTGGGTTCCCGTCGCACTATCCGTAACCGTCAAATAATCACTGTTGGCCGTCTTTTCTTTTGCCCCGCCGTTACTGTTCCAATCGAGGTCCATAGCGATCGTGCCCGTACCGGATAAGGTCTGGGCCGTAAGGCCGGTGCCGGTACGATTAGCGTCACTCAAATTGACGAAAGCATCATTAGCCAAATTCGTCAGCGAGCTGTCGCCGGTGACATTCCAAACAGCGCCGTTTTGTAAGGTAAGATTAATGCGCGGCGTTTCGTCGATGAACGGAACTTCCCAATCGTCACCGTCATCACTGTCTTCGTCATCAGCTACATCGATATCGACATCTACATCCTCATCGTCGTACTCTTCTTCGTCATCCCAAGAAAAGACTTTTTCAATATTCTGCACGTCCGTCTTACCCGTGAAGGATGATTCAGCCGTATCTAAGAGAACGTCGATCTGACCGTTGAGGGCCTGCATATTGCCCTTGATAACCTTATCGACGCCGGAAGTCAGAGCCTGAATTCGCCCGGCCGATTCCGTATAGAAGGCATTGTCTTGGGCATCGATAGCAAGCCCCTTGTTGAACACGACGTCGCTGTTATATTTGGCACTGGCCCCTGTTTCAGCTCGAGCCATCACGACATCGCCATCAAAAGTAATCTTTGAGAGATCTTCTGCCCAAGGATCTAAATCCGATTCTGCCGAAGCACCGATACCAACTCCGGACATAATCGTATCCCCGTTAAAATTAATCTTCCCACTACTTACCGCCGAAGCACCGGTACCGGCTCCGTTAATGACGGTGCTGCCGTTAAAATTAATATTGCCGTAGTAATCTGCATAGGCCGCCGTTGCTCCTTCATTTTCTACCGTAATCGAACCGGCCGTCAAATTAATGTTGCCATTCTGAACGCGAAGGTTGGCCTGAGAGCGTTCATCTGTCGCTCCGGTGGAATGCAAGTAAATCGAATCTCCCGCATTCAAAGCAATATCACCGCCGGAAGCATAGAGCATGGTATGGGGTACACCGATTGATAAATTAATGGCCTTATCGGCTTGTAATTCAACTTTACTGCCATCGCGGTAGGCTACGAGCATACTGGTCTTATGCGGATATTTCGCTGCATAATCAGACATATCTCTTCCTTCGGCTACCCAATTAATTTCATTCGCCTTGATCAGTGCCTGCGAACCATAAGTAGTTGACACGATTTGTTGTGTATTACCTGTAATAGCTTGTGCCTGTAATTCAAGATTCGCCCCACGTTCTGCGGACATAACAGACATATAGCCCGGTTCCTGTTCGCGGAAATTAATATTACCCTTAGCCGTTACAACGGCCTTACCACTATATTGCACACCAATTAAATACGCATATTGATTGCGGTTGAAATTGATATCATTGCCTGCCGTTATTGTTCCTTCAGCACCATTGCCAAAATACAAAATCGGCAGCCCCTGTACAGCCGGAGTATTACTATAAGTATGGTTAAAGGTAATATCATGATCTGCTTCCAATTGAACCTTAGCGCCATAATATGAAGCAAGCGTATTAGCCCGCGCATAATTGTTAAACACTAAATCATTATTGGCATGCACCGTGAACGCATTCTTGTTGCCCACAGCAATCATTGGATTATCTTCATAAACTTCCGGTTTATTAAAGGTTATATTATTGGCCTGAAAATTAATCGAACTTCCGTTACCTCTAACATTGTTTATAAGATTATGCTTATCAATGGTTGTTTCGATGCTATCCGCATTATGGATATTGATGTTTGTGTTATCTTTCGTTATATATATACCGTTTGATTTAGCATCTATGGCTAAGGAATGGCCGTTCATATCTAAATCCAGGCTGCTGCCCGCACTGTCAGTGCTGTTTATAATAGGCCACCTACCGCCTTCTGCAGAAACAACCGAAACATCTGACAATGCCGTTACTTTTTGTTCACCATCAAGCACATATAGAGCTTTCAATGTCGGTAACTCATGCTTCCCTTCAATCGTATCACCGGTTAAGGGATAGTCAGCCGCTGCTGCTCCCAGATATACCGTACTCAATAAAGCGTTTAATACCAAGACACGCAATAACTCTCTGCTGCGTTTTTTACCACTCATACATACCACCCCATCATAACAAATAACTTTCTTTTTCAAGGTAATTCATTACACGTTCATAAATATTACAATTTATTTTATCTGAATCATGTATAAATTATCTCATTTGTAATCATATTTTAAGTTTATTTCAGATTGATTTCAAGTATATTGTATGTCTTTTTAATGCATCATCAGTATTTGACTAAAACTATCATGATAAAAAATCATTTTAAAGCTATAGATTCTCCCTTTTTCGAACCGATTGTCGTATAATAGAGTAAAGTAATCTACATATGTTATTGAAAGCAGGTGATATTCATGAGTATCGATAATAGAAATGAAAAAGCCATTACGGCTGCCGGCAATCCGGCCAAACCGACAGGCGAAGCGGGCGAACAGATGCTGGCCCGCATGAACGAAAGCCACGGCCCTCTTACGGACTGGGGCCTCTCCCACTTTAACTGGCGCGGCAATGAAACCGTTCTCGACATCGGCTGCGGCGGCGGTGCCAATTTAAAACGCATGAGTGATTGCGTAACCACAGGCCATCTTACGGGCGTCGATTATTCCGAGACCTCCGTCCAGACATCACGCCAGACAAGCGAAGAAGCTATAAAAGCCGGCAAGATGGACGTCTGCCAAGGCTCCGTCGAAAAATTGCCCTTTGCCGACGACAGCTTCGATAAAATCACGACCGTCGAAAGTTTCTACTTCTGGCCCGATCCGCCAGAAAACCTGAAAGAAGTCAGCCGGGTCCTCAAAAAAGGCGGCACCTTCCTGCTCATCGCCGAAATCTACGAACGGCCCGACCTCAGCCCGGCCACCCGAGAAAACATCAAACACTATAACCTCTACAACCCGACGCCGGAAACCTTTGAGACCATTTTCCGCAAGGCCGGCTTCACGGCCGTCAAGCTCCACATCGAACCCAACGAAGGCTGGATCTGCATCGAAGGAAAAAAATAGACTCATCAAAAAAAGAGAGTATCCGTCTGCCATGATGGATACTCTCTTTTTCATGTCAGCCTACCATTCTTCGATGAGGCATTCATGATCCTTCGTTTTTTTATCGTAATTGATGCCGACAAGGAGAATTTTTCCAGCATAGTGCTGAAGCGTCCCGGCATACTCTTTTTCCTTGATTTTGCAGAGGACAGTCTCAGCGTCATGACTTCTTTCATCATCAGTAGCAAAATCAATATTGGCAAATAACCATCAACTTTAATTTTTTTCAAAGATGTCGCGAGTCAATTTTCACCTTTCTTCTACCTCTTTCGGATTAAAGATTTCCCAAACTGATTCAAGGACACAATTCACATTTTTAAATAAACCACTCCTTCAAAATAAGTATAAAGAAAAGGATGATAATGTACCCAAGCATATCTTTTGCATTCCCAATAAGCTTTTTAGATTTTTCTTCTTTATATTCATATTTAGCCAAGACACCGATCCCATAAATCATAATAGCGCCTCCCAAAAATACAAAAACCATCATCCATAGCGCATAATCAATAAAATAAAAAAAAGATAAAATAAGACCAAGCAAGGAGCTTCCTAAAAGAAAACAGCCTCCAATAAAGGGGACACTGTATTGATAAAAATGTAAAAATTCTTTTCGAAAGTCTTTACGCAACACATTGACCATGCCCCCTCCAAAACATATTACAAATCCAAGAATTATTAGCGCATCTTTTATATCATGAATTGAAATCATATAGGCTGCCTCATTATTTACTAAAATCTACTTTTTCTTTCACCTGCATGAATACCGACAGAGCCGATCCCGCCTTGTTTCATGGCGTAAATCTCGTCGATCAGCGTCTGACCACCTTCATAAATATTCTAGTTAAAATATAAAAATCCCAAAAAACTGGCATAACTAATTAACACAGCTGCATGGAAATAAAACTCTTTCATTCCTTGTTTAGTAGCTTTTAAATACCTTCTTCTTCCAAAAGCAATTATTGCATACCAAATAAATATTATACTAGCCATATAAAAATGAGACCAGTCTTGATATACCGCATTAGGTTTCATAAATATTACATAAAGCATATTTAATGAAGAAATAACAAATAAAATATTAACTAGAAAAAAAAGGTGGGTAGGCGTATATGTCAGTAGTATCTTATCCTTTGGCGTCAATCTTATTTTTAAAATATATGCTTTAATGATGCCACAGATTATCATAAGCAAGGCAATACCATATATCATGTCTTTCGAAATCATATTATTTTCTCCTTTTCTTATTTTCTTCTCTATACTGTTTATCCATTTCTACCTTTTCTCGTTCTATATAAGAGTTTATTGGAATAGATGTAGCTATTCCCGCACCGGTTCCAATAAGAGGAGTAGTTACAACCGAAGCCCCAGCCCCTACTCCTATAGAAATACCAGTTCCTATAACATCCATAGTATCCGCTTTATACTTATATTCCCAATTTGTGTATCTTTCATGATTTTCGGCAATACTATCCATAAGAAATCCGAACTGCAATCCAGCATTCACTTTGCTGCCGACAGCTTTAGAAAGTGTCCTTACTTGTTGGGTGATTGTAGAAATACTCTTTTCAGCTATTATTTGTGCCAATTTCTCATTAGTTTTAGCCGGCACTTATTTTCTACCCAATTTAAAGTATATAAATAAGCCATATACTAATAAGAGTCACTATAGTGCCAACTGTAATGGATGCTTTATACCATTTCATCACGGCTAGCTCATGATTAGTCAAAGAATGGTTAGGCTTTAAATACTTTTTACGGCTTTTCATTTCATAGCCATAACAAATTATACTTAACCCATAGCATACAATACCGATTTTCTCCAACAGTGGGAAATACATAATATCCATAACATGGAGTATGCTTAAAAATGGTTCAAAGATAAATAAAAACAACGCCAGGCATCTCAAAAAAAGATGTTGTATATATATTCTATTTAAATCCCGGTATATCCCTACTGCACAAAGAATTATAAAAAAAATAATGGTAAATCCCAAAACATATGGGTATATAAAATATGGTATTCGTCCTTCATAACCTTGCATTCTAGTTGCCCTTCCTTTTTTATTTGATATATCTTGATTATTAAATGGCTTTGATATTTCCCTTCGCTTCATCTTTACTGCCGGCAGCAATCGCCATATCCCTTTCACTTGCCAGAATCCCGCCGGAATCGGTGACAGTATCCTTCTGGTATTCCTGCTTAAATGATCTGGAGCCGATACCTACATGAATACCGACAGAACCGATTCCGCCTTGTTTCATGGTTTGGATCTGATTGTTCAGCGTCTTGCCGCCTTCATAAGCTTCTAAAGCCTGCAAGGTCTTATTATCCCGCGTCTGGGCCGTGCGGATAGTGCTTCGCAATCCTTCCGCAGTTTCCATGACCGGGCTGCTTAGGCTGATAGTAAGGCCCGACATAGATTCTTCATGGGTCTGCCATTCATGGAATTCGTTCTGCCTACCATCTAGAATCATGTCCTGATTCAAGGACACAATTCACATTTAAATAAACCACTCCTTCATAATAAGTGCAAACAGACAAATGATTATATATTTTGCTATATTTTTTGTTGTATTCATTATCTTTTTATGTTTTCTTTCATCATTTTGGTATTTTGCCAAAATTCCTTCACTATAAATCACAAGCGCATATCCTATGAAAGTCGATATCAATAACCATGGTGCATATTTTGCCGCATAGTAAAACGAATACACACATCCGAACAATGAACTCAAGGTTATAAGGATTCCTAAAAAAAAAGGAATGCTATACTTATAAACACATAACAGGTTTTTATTAAAACTTTTATGCAGTTCTTTTTTTAAAGTGTATAAAAGTAAAAGAGAAAATCCGCTGATTATAAGTATTTCTTTAACATTATGAATAGAAAGCATACACTACCTCACTTATTAAAATCCACTCGCTTTTCTCTTCTTCTGCATCATTTTTGTCTATCATAGTATCAGCCCCTGCTGCAAATAAAATTACCATAGCTCCTACCGTAATGCCCGCTGTTTTTCCTTCGAAAAACTGGCGTCGACACCACTGATAGCCCCACCGGTAATCGTCATTCCAAGAGAAGCCCCTTTGCTATTGTAATTTTCTACAATGGTCTTCGTGTTGGTCGCGGCTCCCAGGTCAATATCATGAGACGCCGCCAGGGTAACATTTTGCCCCTGTAAGCTTTCGTCAACAAGGGTTAGATTTCCTTTATTTTCCCGTATACTTTTTATCTGAATCGGGATGCTGCCCGACAGCTATGATTTCCAGGTAGTCATGAGTTTATTATAGAACCATCAAAAAAAGAGAGTATCCGTCTGCCATGATGGATACTCTCTTTTTCATGTCAGCCTACCATTCTTCGATGAGGCATTCATGGTCCTTCGTTTTTTTATCGTAATTGATGCCGACGAGGATGACTTTCCCGCCATAGTGCTGAAGCGTCCCGGCATACTCTTTTTCTTTGATTTGGCGGATGGCAGTCTCAGCATCATGATTCCATTTAAGTTCAACGACTAAAGCAGGTTTATCCCCATGCTGCGGCCGCGGCACGAAAACCAAGTCGGCAAAGCCCTTTCCGGCAGGCATTTCACGAATGATATTGTAATACCGCCTGGCACTGTAAAAGGCAAGAGACAACGTGTAGCTGAGGGCATTTTCATCGTTGTACTGAATCTGACTCGTTTCCACATGAGCCTTTTCCACGCCAGCTGCCACGTCATCGGCCCGTCCGTCAAAGACGGCTTGAAGCAGCTCATCTGACGCTCTTACGGCCTGACTAACGGGCTGCCAAGCATCACCTTGCTTCGTGGCATTGACGTATTCCTGTAAAACTTCGTTATTAGGAATAAAGACTTCTTCCTCCTCACTGTCATAGCCGAGGTAGCCGAGATGAACGAGGAGGGTCATGACGTCATCGGCCGAAGTAAAGGTCGTCATGTCATTTTGAAAAGTCCCGGTATTAATTTTTTGACGGCCGCCACCCATCATCTTGACGACAGCATCACGCAAGCCGTCTTCATTCAAGTCAATATACCCCTGCAAAGCTTCGTATGTTTCGGTCTTGTTCCAATAGCTTCCGAAACGGCCGTTAATCATAGCGTCGACAACGCTTTTCGGACTGTACACATGGGGACAATTCGGGAAGGAATAGCCGTCGTACCAAGCCCGACATTCTTCAAAATCCATACCATAGCGCAAGCAGAGATTCTTCGTTTCGTCTTCCGTAAAGCCGACGAACTGTGCCATCTGATCGGGATGCTCCATGGAAAATTCCGTGAACATATTGAGGGCCGAATGCGTCCCGTACTTCTTAATCGGCAAAATCCCCGTCATATAGGCCAAGGCCACGTACTCCTTATCCTTTAACAGGTTGCGCAAAAAATCGAGATACAGCCGCTGAGCAATTTCATCGTGGGGATATTCCCGGAAAATGCAGTCCCATTCGTCCAAGATGATGACAAACTGCCGTCCCACAGCGGAAAAGACATCGCCTAAGGTATCGGCCAAATGGGTATCGTCAAAATAATCGACATCGGGGTAGGCCCGGCAGATTTCCCGGATAACGCGCATCTGCAGCCGCTCCAACATAGTCTCCATGGACAGGCCTGCGCTCAAAAATTCTTGTACATTCACTTTGATGACATCGTACCGCCCGCACTCTTTCAAGCCGTCACTTTGTCGACCGATTTGTAAGCCTTTAAATAAAGAACTTCCGTCATCCGAAACGCCATAATAAGCCGCCAACATATTAGCCGTCAGAGACTTACCAAAACGCCGCGGCCGGCTGACGCAGACGAAGCGCCGCTCCGTATTGACCATGCGGTTCAGGACAGCAATCATATCTGATTTATCGACGTAGATTTCCGAATTCAAAGCCATGCGAAACAGCCCCGCTCCGGGATTCAAATACATGCCCATCGTCTGTCCTCCTTTCCTCAATCATATCCGATGCACACTAATTCAATGATAATCGGTAAAAGTTTCCTATAGTACACTATATAATTTTATTTTACCATCTTTCAGAACTTTATACTCACTTTTTTCAGATTTCCATATTAACATTCCATATTTTATATTAATTTTCATATTTTATATTAACTTTATCATCTCTTTTTTATTTTCTTTTATATTATACATAGTAAGATATGTTTAACTAGTTTATCTTCCTAGAATTATATTTAAATAATAAATCCAAAAATCGGTACCGACAAATCCGTCGCATACCGATTTTTTTCATTCTTCTATATGAACTTTTCATCAAAAATCAGACTGCATCCTAAACGTTACAGGGTCCCCCGTCTTGCCGTTCGCTGAATCTGTTCGTGGCTGGCATTTGTTATAGCGTCTTCTAAAATGGCAATCATCTTCTGTTTATCTTTTTTCAAGACGCCGTCGATGCGGACGGAATCTAAGGGATGGAGGGCCCAGAAGTAGGTATCGGGGAGTTCCAGGTGTTCCAGGAAGGTCTTTTCTTCTTCGAGATTTTCTCTCTCTTCTGCCGGGATGAAGAGGCCTTTTTTTATGTCGTCGTCGAGTTTGGTTCCGGCGAAGGCCGACATGGTGTTGACCAAAATTTGAGTCGGCTTGATTTCGTTTTCAAGCTTTGCCATGGCGAGGGCGTTTTCCTGTCCCCGACCGCGGCCGCCGGTGCCCAGCATCAATAAATCTGAATGGCGGATGCCGACGGCGTTGAGGCGCAGACACTGCTCCCGGATTTCTTCGATGGTATAGCCTTTATTGAGGTATTCGAGAATATCCGTCAAACCGCTTTCGATGCCGATGTAGAGGTCATTGACGCCGGCTGCCTTCAAGGCCTTCAAATCGTCGTCACTCTTATGAGCGATATTTTCGATGCGGGCATACATGGTAACGACCTTGACCTTGGGAAGATATTTTTTGATGACGTCGATGCGCTCGATCAACTTCTTTGCCGACAGGACGAAGGGATCGGCGCCGATGAGATAGACCCGTTCCAAGTCTTCTATCTGCCAACCATAGCGTTCTTTGGCACCTTTCACATAGGCTTCAACATCTGCCGTCGGCCACATGCGAAAGGGAACATCCTTATACATGCTGCAAAAATGACAGCTGTTATGACTGCACCCTTCCGTCAGGGGAATCAAAAAAGTATTGGCCTCAATAGGCGGCCGGTAGACAGTTCCGTTATATTCCATCTTCTTCTCCTCCTATCAATATTCACCGGGAGCGCGGTAGCCTTGGGAGGCGTACTCCGTCCGGAAACGGCGCAGGTCCGCTTCTCCCTGATTATCAATGATATCTTGAATCCCGTCGATGAGCTCCTGTTTATGGGCCGGAATCTCCGTCCGCACGTGGAAGGGGACAGAAATATGGCTGGACTGAAAAATCGTGTCGTTGGTCAGGGCTTTCAAGAATTCCTGCATTTCCTGCAGCCGCTCGACTTCGCCGGCTTCTTCATATTTCCCGGCACGGGCCAAATTCCACAGCCCCGTCTTGGGGATCAGGACCAGCGACGAAATGTCGATCATGGACGGATGGAGGCCGTCGTAGAGAGACGCCGTCTGAAGGGCATGCGTAAGGCCATAGCCCTTGCCGCCCAGGCCGTTGATCCAGTTGACGACATAAGAGAAGCCGGCGCTATCCAATTTTTCCAATTGCTCCCTTGCCGTCGCCCGATCGTAGCCCTTGTGCATGAATTTCAACAAGTGATCGTCCCCTGATTCGACGCCGATATAGGGATCGGCAAAACCGGCGTCTTTCATGTTGCGAAGCTGTTCTTCCGTCTTGTCGACGAAGTTATCGATGCGGGCGTAGCCGCCAATCGTTTCCACTGACGGCACATAGCGGTGAAGGAGTTCTGCCGTCTTCATCAGGACGTCGTAATCGGCAGAAAAAGCATCGGCCGACTGAAGGAAAATCCGCTTCGGTGCGCCAAAATACTTGGGGATTTCCTTGATATCGGCTTCGATTTCTTCCATGGGCGACCGCTTAAATCGATCGGTCTTATAGTAACTGCAAAAATAACAGCCGTTATGAGAACAGCCGCTCGTCAGCTGAAGGAAGGCAGAATCGCCTTCATAGGGCGGCCGGTTTATTCCACTGGTAAAATGCATGATGGCTTCCTCCTGTATGATAAATCTTATGATTCAAAAATCGAGTGCCTCATATCCGGCACCAAATCAGGCAGGCATCCTTTGTCCCCTGCCCTTACTTCTTACCGGCAAGAGATGCTTGCCCATTCTCATCGTATGATGTATTATAACCATGAAGTAAGATAATGACAAGTACGCACATTTTTGGTACCTGAAAGGACAGGCTTATGACTCAAAAAAAGAAGGACTACGAAAACCCTTATGACGGCCAATGCGCCATTCTCTACGCCATGAATCTCATCGGCGCCAAGTGGAAGATTCCCATTCTCTGGCATCTGACCCATTACGGCATCCTCCACTACAACGAGCTGAAGCGCCATTTAGGCGGCGTGACCAATACGGTTCTGGCCCGCAATTTAAAAGAGCTCGAGGCTGACGGCCTCATCATCCGCAAGTCGAAGGGGACCGTCCCGCCATCGGTGACGTACGAACTGTCCGACGAAGGAAAGAAATTAATCGAGCCCCTCGACGGACTCTACCGCTGGGGCGAAGAACACCGCCGCCACCGGGAAATGGCAGCGCCTTAACCGTTTCCGGGCATGCAAAAAACGCCTTCCGTGACGACAGCCACAGAAGACGCTTATGCTAAGGCTTATATATCATTTTCAATCGTTTGAATCACTTTTGACGGCACGCCGCCGACGACGCAGTTGTCGGGAACGTCTTTCGTTACGACGGCTCCGGCTGCGACGACGACGTTATTGCCGATGGTCACGCCGGGCAGGATGGTCACATTGCCGCCGACCCAGACGTCGTTTCCGATGGTGACGGGCTTCATAATCCCCAAATGCTGCCGCCGTCCCCGCGGCGACAAGGGATGGTTGACCGTCGTAATCAGCGTCCCCGGGCCGATCATGACGTGGTCGCCGATATGGACCGGACCGATGTCCAAGATAGTGACGTTGAAGTTGGCCAAAAAGTTGTCGCCCACGTGGATATTGCTGCCGCTGTCACAGCGAAAGCCCGGCGCCGTCCAGGGATGGCTGCCGCAGGAACCGAAGAGGCGGTGCAGGCAGTCGGAAATGGCTTCTTCATCGCCCGAATCGATGGCACTGAGCTTCTGGACTTCGGCAATGGCCTTCAGTTTCCGATCGTTGACGCCTTTATCCCAAAAATTATAGGCCAGACCGGCATCGAGTTTTTCGCATTCCGTCATGTCTTCAATCGCTTTCATAGGTCCCCCTTATTTATACGCTTTTTCGTAGATTTCAAGATAATCGGCTTCCGACAAAGGCAGCGGATTGGCCGTAATGTCGCCGCCGAGGACGGCATAGACCCGTTTCGGATAGGTCTTCAACTCTTCCCGCGTAATGCCCGCATCGCTCATGCGAAGGTCCTGGCAGTCTACGGAAGCGATCAGGTCATCTAAGGCCTTGATGAAGTCCTTGCCCGACGTCGGATTGGCGACGCCCATGGCTTTGGCCATCTTGATCATCGGTTCTTCGGCAGCCTTCCGTTCGGCAAAGAAATCGTAGTAGGCATGGGAAAGCATGATCAGCCCGGCGCCATGGACGAGGTCTTCATGATAGGAGCCCATGACGTGTTCCATCGTGTGTTCCGACGTGCAGAGCATGTAGTAGCCGGCCAAGGTGTTGGCCAAGGCCATGTAGGCCCGCGCTTCCTTGTCGCTGCCGTCACGGTAGGCCCGGGGCAGGTATTTAGCGACCAGTTCAATGGCTTTCAAGGCAAACATTTCCCCCATGGGATGTTCGTTCTTGCAGATCATCGATTCGGCGGCGTGGAAAAAGGCATCCATCCCCTGATAAGCCGTAAACTTCGGCGGCACGCTCATCATCAGATTGGCGTCGACGACGGCCAGGACCGGGAACATGGACGGGAAGAAGATGCCCGTCTTTTCCTGAACGTCATCTTTACTGATGACCGATGCCATGTCGACTTCACTGCCTGTTCCGGCCGACGTCGTAATGGCAACCGTCGGAGCTGCCGGATTAGCCGGCTGTTTCTTGCCGCCTTTTTCAGAAAGGCTGTAATCCCAAATATCGCCGTCGTTGGTCATCATCAAGGCGATGCACTTGGCGCAGTCCATGACCGAGCCGCCGCCGAGGGCGACGACGAAGTCACAGCCCGTATCCCGGGCCATCTTAGCACCGTCCATGACGTTGTAATCCGTCGGATTAGGACGGATCTCGTCGAAGACTTCATAGCCGATGCCGGCCAAATCCAATTCTTTCTTTACAGCATCCAAATACCCGAAACGCTTGGCCGACGAGCCATTTGACGTGACGATCAGAGCTTTCTTGCCCGGAAGCTGTTCATTATGCAAGTCCTGAAGCCGACCGGGGCCGAACAAAACCTTCGTCGGCATATAAAAGTTAAAGTTATACATCAAAAAAACCTCCTCAGTCAATAGATACCCTTGCGATTGGGATCTTGTGACCCCGCCGCTGTTGTTATCAGTGTACCCTGTTTGACACTCGGAAACAGCGCCATATGATAACTTATATAGTGGCATATATTAACCTAAAGGAGGCTGCAGCAACTGACAGACCCTTTATTTTTTGACAGCAGGTGATTCTCTTGAACGACAGAAAAGAACAGTTGGAACAGGCCCTGACCGTGCTGGGGACGGAATTTCCCCTTCTCAACTGGGACTTTCGCCCCGACCCGTCGTCGGGCAAAACGGAGCTCATCTCCCAGTGGCTCGGCGATGCGGCCGATGAAATCATGCTCTGCGCCTTTACGGGCAGTCATATCGACGAGCGTTTCCACCGCCAGGACTTCTTCTTCGTAAACTTCGCCTACCGGGGAAATTACGAAGCCCTCAGCGCTTCCAGCCAAAACCGGATTTCCATGAAAGAAGGCGACTGCTACCTTGGCCAGCCTTACAGCGGCTACGCCCTAAAAAAAGACGGCGATGAAACGATCGTCATCGTCGGCATCCTCATCAAGAAGGAAACCTTCCTTCGGGAATACCTCTCCGTCCTCGGTGCCGATACGGACCTGCTCCACTTCTTTTTAGAGCCTGCCGTCAACCGCTACGCCGACGGCATCATCCGCTTCACACCGGAAGCCGACTCACCGATCTGGCCCATCCTCGACTTGATGGTACTGGAATACGTCCGCCGCTCGGATCAGAGCCAATCCATCTTGAAAGCCCTCTTCCTCTCCATGGCCATGTACATGTCCGAAGCCGTCCGCGCCCAAAACAAGCCTTCCCGAAAGCCGTCTATCACGGAAGAAATCATGGCCTACATCGAATACCATTCCGACACGGCAACCCTCAAGAGCACGGCGGCCCGCTTCGGCTACCATCCGGTCTACCTCTCCCGCCTCTTGTCCGAAAAAGAAGGCCGCACCTTTTCCGAGATTCTCCTGTCCATTCGCATGAAAAAGGCGGCCATTCTCTTACAATCAACGGATCTCTCCATCGAAAAAATTGCTGCCATGCTGGGCTACAGCAATAACAGCAATTTCTACAAAGCTTTTAAAGAATATTACGGAACCTCACCGAAGGCCCGCTTCCGATAAAAGTCCTCAGCTCACACGCTGGACGAAGTCAAAGAGCAGCTTCAAGCCGTAAAAACAGATGACGCCGCCGCAGACGATGTTGATGGCCCGCAGGATGCGCGGACTGAAGCGGCTGCGGAACAAAGAAACGAGGCCGCTCAAGAAGATGAACCACAGGCACGAAGCGATGAGGACGCCGCTGAGAAAGGGCGTCTGCTGAGATGCGCTCAAGGTAACCTGAAAGGAACCGAGGAGCATCGTCCCGTCGAGGATGGCCTGGGGGTTGATCCAAGTGACGATGCCCGCTTCAGAAATCGTCTTGCGAATCGTCATGGGACGATACTCGCCTTGCGTCTCCGCCTTGGCCCGCATGAGGCCGACGCCGATATAGAGGACCAGCAAGCTGCCGGCACCTAAGATGAACATTTCTACCGTAGGAAAGAGTTCCATCAATCGGCCGATGCCGAAGAAACAGGCCAGGGATAAGGTAATATCGAAAAAGAGGACGATGAGGGCCGTCAAAAAAGCCCGCCGCCGCGTATTATTCAGTGCCGAATTGATGATAAACATATTTTGCATGCCAATGGGGGCCACATAGGCCAAGCCCAAGGTCAGGCCCTGCAGAAAAAAGCTCATTACAAAAACTCCCTTGCCAATATACAGAAGAATAGATCATTGAATGTGTCAATTCGTGCCGATTGTCTTATTATACAGTACAAAAAAGGGGCGGACAACCAAAAAAAACAGCGGCCATTATCGTACTGTAAAAACATATGATATTGTCACACATATTGTATACGCTATCCTTGACAATGATTGGTTCATGCGCCATTGTCTGTTCCAATATATTTTCCATAAAAGCTGCGACGCCTACTATAGCCACATCAAAAAAGGCCATATGGTTCCCCTTGCATCAAATAGCAAAAAAGGCTGACTACTTGCTATCGCAAATAGTCAGCCGTAAAAAACGCCTTGACGATCACCGCTCGGGGCCAAAAAGTATTTATTCCTCGATATCGTAAAATGTAAAGCCTTGTGCTTCTGCTTGTTGTATTAATTTTTGCCGTAACGGAATTGCCTTCTTACCGGCAATCTGTTTCGTAAAGGAATCTACACGTCGATTCGTATCACGCATATCGTAATACTCTTCCATTTCCGCATCGTAATCTTTCAACAATTCCAAATAAGAATCAAATACCCGATAGGAGTCCTCAAATACATTGGCTTCACGAGGCATACGCGGTTTTAACTGCGGTTCCTGATTCGGTATCCCAATGCCGACCCCCACTACCGGGAATGTTAATTCCGGCAATTTCAGAAGTTCAATCATCTTAGGTGCATTATTTAAGATACTGCCAAAATAAACCGTACCGAAACCACCGAGTTCAGCAGCGGCCACCATATTTTGAGCGGCTATAGCAGCATCCGTCCAGCCTTGGAAGAAACGATCGCTATCGCGTTCAACAACACTTTCTACCCCTCGTTCGCGAGCGATACGGGAGTTGCGGTACGCATCGACGATGAAAATAAACAACTCCGGTACCCGTGCTACATATTCCTGGTTGCAAACTTCTGCAATAGCCGCTTTCAGTTCCGGATTAACAATGTGGATAATACTGAAACTTTGCATCCCCATGCTGGTAGCCGTTCTTTTGGCTATATCCAATAATAGGCTCAATTGCTGCGGCGGCACAGGGCTGGATTTAAACTCACGAATAGTACGATGATTTAATAACACGTCAATAGGATTCATGGAATCATCTCCTTTACCAAAATACGTTGAGTACACTATTATTCACCACATACTTCCTTGCACATAATATCGAACTTTTTCTTTCTACAGTAGCACTAAATCTACACCTTGTCTAGTCATTACCATGGTCCGGCTTCAATGGCTTATGCAAATTGGTCACCCCTATTCAATGAAATTCCTACCGATTCAAAACCGGATAACAAACCAAGGAAGATATATATTCCTTGGTGCTTGACACAAAAAACAGCGACCATTACCGTACTTTTTCGGATGGTCGCTGTTTCATTATCACATGTCTCTTATAAGTTTCGTTTTGCCCAGTCTTTGATCGTCCCTTCAGAGGCGACCGTTTCGGCGCCGTGAATGGCCAGGCCTTCACCGACGACAGCACCGGGGCAGTATTTTTTAAGGGCTGCCGCACTTCCGCCAAGGCCGCTCCCTTCATGGGTCATGAGGGGAAATACCGTCTTCCCCTGAAAATCAAGGGCTTTGAGCTGAGTAAAGACGCCCATAGGGTACGTACCCCACCAGCAAGGTCCGGCGACGACGATGTTGTCATAGGCGTCAACCGATTCGAGCAGCTCTGTAAGTTCCGGGAACACCTTGTTTCGCAGTTCCTCTTTGGCTTCTTCCGTGCACTTCGTATAATCTTCAGCATAGGCCTTTCGGGTCCGCACTTCAAAGATATCGGCGCCGACGGCCTGCTGAATATATTCGGCAGCGATTTCCGTATTTCCCTTGGCCAGGTTTTCAATGCTGCCATTGACGTAATTCTGACCGCGGCGGGAATAATAGATGACTAAAGTTTTACTCATACGGTTCTCCTTTCTCAATCTAAGGTCTTGATGATCTTGGCCGGTACGCCGACGGCTATACTGTTGTCCGGTACGTCTTTGGTGACGACGCTGCCCGTGCCGACGATGGCATTTTCACCAATGGTGACGCCCGGCAGGATACTGACGCGAGCACCGATCCAAGCGTTTTTCTTGATATGAATTTCCTTCGTTCTCAGGACGCGGATATTCTTCGGTTCATGATTGACCGTAAATAAGCCGACTTCCGGCCCGAGCATGGCCCCGTCTTCGATGGTCACCGTCCCCAGGGACATGACGGTGAGATTGTGATTGACAAAGACATTTTTGCCTAAAAAGACGCGGTTACCGCAGTCGATTTGGAAAGGCGGCGTCAAAAACGTGCCTTCCGGCAAACTGCCGCCAAACAGCTCGCCTTCAAGTTTGCGCAGGGTTTCCTTGTCCCGCGTATCGGTCTGGTTAATCTGCTGGCACAGGTAATTGCCTCTATCGATTTCACCGCGGACCTGCTCCTGATAATCTTTGTCGCCGATGTCATAAGCCTTTCCGCGGCGCATTTCTTCAAAAATGTTCATATCTATACCCCTCTTATGAAATGCAACTTGCATCGATCTATTTATCAAGGCCTTTTTCATGGAGCCACGTAAGGGCCAGTTCCATAATCTGTTTATTGTTCTTTTCCGGTATCAAGAAATGGGAATTACCCTTAATGCCGATATCGGGCAAATGGACCAGCGTCGCATCGCCGCCGTGGCGGTTGATGGTATCGACGAACTGCCGGGCCATGGCGAATTCCGTCCCCCACTTGTCTTCGCCTACATTATCGGAGCCGACCTTGATATAGTCGCCGTAAAACGAATAATCCCGCTGCGACCAAACGGCGCATCCACTGCTTTTAAAGTTTCATAGTGTCCTCCTTTTCTCACCTTTCCGGTGTGCACTTATAAAACCTGCTTCTTCGTAATGACAAAATGCTGTTCCCGTTTGGCGATTCTCCACTGACCGTCGTGACGAACCAAGGTATCCGTATAGCGTATATAGTTGTCGGAAACGATATCACGGCCGTCTTCTTCGAGGACCAAGGCAGCACGGCAGTAATGGACGTCGACAGCCTTATCGCCGTCAAGGGTAATGACCTGCTGGCCATTCATGTGGTGCGACGCTTTGACACTGCCCGTAAAAGCACTGAACTGTTTTTCCAGTTCATCCCGGCCGTGGATATCCATGGCCAGCTTCCCTCCCATGTAGACCGTAACCTCTACGTCTTCCGTGAAAAAGGGCATCTGGGCGTGAACGTCACATTCTAAATTGGCAAATCCGTCGATGACTTCGCGGATGGCTTCTTTGGCTTCTAAGATGTCTAAGGACATGATCATCTCTCCTTCTGTAAAAAAATATACTGGACTGTTTTGATGACTCTATTATATCTGGGAGACAATAAAAAATCTAATTGTAAATCTCTATTATTAATTGATTTATTCTATCAACAAGAATTATAATATATAGATAAATAAGAAAGGAGATGCGCCATGACGACCAAGCAGATCGAATACATCTTAGAATTGGCCCAGACCCTCAATTTCAATCGAGCCGCGGAAAACCTTTACATTTCCCAGCCTACCCTGACCTATCAAATCAAGGCTGTAGAAACGGAAATCGGCTTTGCCATCTTTGAACGCTCCGGCAAGGGCGCGGCCCTGACGCCGGCAGGAGAGCAGTTCCTCATCTCCTTGCGCACCATCTACGACAATCTGAAGGAAGCCATTGAACAGGGCCAAAACTTCAGTTCTCAATACCGCTACGATATCCGCATCGCCCTGCCTTACCGGGCGGCCATCCACTTTCTGCCCCAGGCCATTATGGCCTTCAACGGCATCCACCCGGACATCTCCGTTTCCCCCGGTTTCGGTCAAAAACAACAGGCCTTCCTGAGAAATGAGTGGGACATCCTCTTTGCCATGGAGCATGAAATGAAGCGCGTCCCCGACGTCGTCGAGCACCACCTCTTTGACAGCCGCTTCTATCTCATCAGCGAAAAAGACGATCCTCTGGCCCAACAAGAAAAAGTGACGACACCTGACCTTACGGGCCGCACCCTCATGGTCGGCGGCGGCTCTCCGCCCGTCCTTAGGGCTCTGCAGCAGACGATCATTCAAGAAATCCAAGTCTCCTATTTCAACAGCTACGACCACGATACGACCTTGACCAACGTCGCTGCCCACCGCGGCGTCTGCATCGCCCCGGGATTTCTCAACGACCACTGCGGCGCCTTTGCCTGGACGCCTTTCGATACGGAAAAAAATATTCCCTGCGCCCTCTATACCCATAAAGGAGAGTCGCGAAAACACGTACAAGAATTCGTCGATATCATCCAAAAGATCTATCGCGATAATCCCGACTTTCCCGTTTAATTCTTTCATACAAGCAAAAAAGCCGCTCCGCCGGGCATAGCCTCCTTTATCATTACGTCAATAAAGGAGATTATGTCAGGAGAGCGGCTTTTTCGTCATGCTCTAAGAGTTGTCGTAACCGTTACTTATCCGTTCAAACGGTTCATGATATCCTGCATCTGTTTTTCAAGGGCTTCGATGCGTTTGTCCTTAGCTTCGTTTTCCGCCTTCATGGTGTCGATTTCCTGCTGCTGCTCGGAAATGACGCCGACCAAAGCATCTTTCGAGTAGCCGGCATAAGGACTGCCCTGGCCAAACTTGAAGCTGACGCCGGCGTTGAACATGTTTTCCCCGCCGCCGAGGCTGGTTCCGATGGAGAACAGGACGTCATTCGTCGGCCGATAGAAGGCGCCAATAGCAACGGCATTCGCCGAATTGTAGTTGCCGTAGCCGGCAGCAAAGTCCCACTTCGCCGTCGGATCGTAGTCCTGCGGATGAAGGGCCGCTAAGGCTGCCGCACCGGCACCGACGCGGTTGATGCGCGTATCGAGCTTGCTGACGCGGCTGTTCAAGTTGGTCACGCTGCCGGAAATATCCGTTACCTGATTCGAAAGATTGGTAATATTGGCCGTATTGGTCGTGATCTGCGTCGTATTCGAAGCTACCTGACTGTCCAAGGCCGTCAAGTTGTCCCCGGCCGATTTCGATTTCTTCACATACGTGCCGTCTTCAGCGACCCGTGTTTCATTGTATACGGTACCACCGGTGACGATGCCCGTGTTACCCGAAGCTACCTTGCCGTCCGTATTGACCTTGATCTTATAATTCGTTCCTCCGATATTATTCTTTTCCGTGCTGTCAATGGTGATGGTCGTATCGCCGTCGGCATTGGCAATGGTATTTCTCGTGTCGACAGCAGCGGCAATGGTCGATAAGTTAACGCTGCCTGAAATAATTTCCGTCCCTTCCGAGTTCTTAATGGACAGGCCTAATTTATTGTCATTGAACGTTAAGGCCTCATCACTTTCCTGTAAGCCCGTGCCGGCTGCGTCGACGGCTGCTTTGAGCTGAGCCACGTTGACGGCATCGGTGTCATTGGTGCCGGCTGCGACGTTGGTAATTTGACGAGTTAACCCCGTTTCACTGTCACCGACAGAAACAGCTGCCGCACCGGACTGCCAAGCCGATGTAATCTGTGTCTTTTCCGACACAGCTGCCGTGTAGGCCTTATTGGCATCGTTCATGGCGGTTTCAGAAGTATTCAGGGCTGTTTCAGCGGCATCCAAAGCAGCTTTAGCCAATTCAGTTTCCGCCAAATCCCCCGATTGAACTTTCTGAGTATATTCCGCACTCTTTATCAGATAATCATTGAATTTACTTTCATAATCAGCTTTGGCCGTTGAAAGAGCCGATTCCAAATCAGGGATACTGCTATTTAATTCAGCAAACCTATCTTCTTTGCCGGCGAAAGCCACAATAGCCGCTTCACTTTCAAAGGCTTTGCCGGTAATCGGGTTATACCCAAGGGCGCCTTTGTCGACAGAAGATACAGAGTTGCTGCCGATAGCCACGCCGCCATCATTCTGTACATCTGTATTGTAGCCGACCATGACAGCATTGCTAATGTTCTCCGTATGAATCTTTACCGGTATTTTTACTTTTGTCGTATAAGGAATAGATATGCCAGAAGGACCTGCCTCTGGAGTAAATAATTGTGTCGTAACTCCATCTTTTGTTTCCATTGATCCGAGAATAATGTTATTACTCCCGCCAGACAATGTATGATAATCGCCGATGACGACATCCGTCGCTGCATCACTCAGTTTATTTCCGGTCCCCATGACAGAAACATGATTCACATTAGTTCCTGTATTTTGATAACCTGCAAAGGTGTTGTAATCACTTGCCGCATTTTCAGTCCCGTTCAAAGTATTATCCGATCCAATGATAGAAGATCTTCTAGCATAATCCAATCTGTTGCTATTCCCCATGGCAAAAACAGATCCTCCATAAAGAGAAGCATAATAACTATATATCTCGGACATATGGTCTGAGTATCCATCATTCTGACTGCCATGCATCATGAACTCTAGAAAACGGTAATCACTAGTAACATCCATGTTTAATATATCACCCATACTGCCGTTAGAATTCGTCACCCAATTTCCTGCGCCCCAAACCATAGAATTCGACGAAAAATCGACCTTGTTCATGGTACCAAAAGTCCCGTTTTCCATAGTTAGCCCATATTCTAAACCAGTAATTCTATTATCAACACCATAAATAGTTGACCAATTAGCATTTATCGTACTAACAGAGTTAAACCCTGTAATCGTACCATAGGCCCCTGAACTAATGGCTCTATTTCCGACTACAGTACTTCCGGATGCACCCTGTGCATGATTACCAATGACAGTCATACTCAATCCTCTAATACTATTATTGACAGCGTTCTTTTCTTCTGGTGTTAAGGAACCAATAATAATTGAATCATTAAAATCATCTTTTGTCTGATTATCGCCAATGACAATACCGTTAGTCGGAGCGATAAAAGTATTATTATTACCAATAACAGTCAACGACTCCCACGCTTTAGGCCAACTAGTTGTACGATTAATAATATTGCCACTACCAATAGTTAAATCTATAATATTTTCATTTCTACCCTTATTCGTTCTATTGGTAACTTTGTTATTATCACCTATCACAATCTGATCCGTACTGTTGGTTACTGTATTCCCGGTTCCTACCACACGGGCCGTCGTATCATCAGTTACGGTATTGGTTGTTCCCGTCGCCGTACCGCTGTCTACGACGATGTTGTCCGCTGCATAGGCCGACAGCCCCATTCCGGACAGGCTCAAACCGGCTAAAACCATGGCTGCCATGGCCGTCTTTTTCACGATGCGACTGCCATTGCTTTTCGTACGGCTTTTGGCCATTTCCGACACGACGACATAGCAGTTCTTTACCCGACTCCAAATAACCCGATAAATCCTGTTCATCAAAGAATCTCCTTTCTAATCCATTAACCATTCGCTTTCACCTTACAATATAATTATACATTTATTTTATATAACCGTAAAGTTAGTCATTTTATGGCCAGTATTATGTATTTTTATAGTCAGTTTAGACAGCACGGCGCAGTTTTATCCTGCCGTCGATGATTCGCCGTTAAATATGATACAATAACCCTAGAATACATGGAAAGGAGAGGATGCTTATGAAGTTCAGCTCCACTTATATAAGGCCTGTAAAATGGGCATTTTTAAGCGCCTGTCTGCTCTCGTTGATTCACGTCATCAGTGCCCTGGCCGTGCCGACTTTAACGGCCAGCATCATCAACGAAGGCGTTCTACACGGCGATATCGACGCCATCAGCCGTCTCAGCATCGCCATGCTGGCCGCGTCTCTGGTGACCGTAACCGGTTCCTTAGGTGCCGTCTATCTGAGCTCCCACATCGCCTCCCGGGTCAGCCTTACTATGCGCCAACAACTGGTACTGGCCCTGCAGGACTTTTCCCTCTCCGATTTTTCTAAATACGGGACGGGTACCCTGCTCATGCGGGCCACGCGAGACGTCGAAAAAATCCAGTCCGTCCTCTCCGAAGGCATCAACATGATTCTGCCTATGCCTCTCATGATCCTCGTCGGTCTGGGACTCACTTTTTATAAAAGTTTTGAAATGGGGCTCATCATCTTGAGTCTGATGATTCTCATGGTCGGCCTCATGATTTCCATTCAAAAAAAGGCTCTGCCCATCGTCATGGCCGTCCAGCAGCAGTTGGACAAGCTCACCGATCTAGTCCGCGACCACATCATCGGCATGTCCGTCATCCGGGCCTTTAACCGCAGCCACGATGAGAAAAACGCTGAAATTCAGATGTTTTCCGATTTATCGGCCAAAGAAACGAAGCTGGCCCGGACCTATGCCATCGGCCTGCCTACGATTCTCATCATCTTCAACATGAGCACCGTCGTCATCCTCTGGATCGGCGGCTATCAGATCGACTCCGGCGTACTGCAGATCGGCGATATCATGGCCATCATCGAGTATGCCACCCTCATTCTGATGAATCTCATCATGGCCGTTTTCGTCCTCCTCGACGTGCCCGAGGCCCTCATCTGCTATGGGAGGATTCAGGAATTACTGCGCCATGCCGAAACTACCGTTACCCGTCAAAATACGGTGTCCACGGCCTTTGGCCAAGGCCGCCAAAATACGCAGGCCCATCATAATTCAGCCTGCAGCGACTCCCATGGCCACGCGCCGCTCTTAGAGTTTCGTCACGTCACCTTCCGTTATGATGACGCCGAAGAGGCGGCTTTAAAAGACATTTCCTTTACCCTCGAAGCCGGGGAAACCTTGGCCGTCATGGGCGATATCGGCTCTGGGAAAAGTACCCTGGCCAAGCTCATGTTAGGCCTTTATCCCATTGAGTCCGGCGACATCCTCTTTGACGGGAAGTCTATTTTTTCTCAGCCCATGGAATCCCTTCGCGCTCAAATCGGCTACGTGCCGCAAAAAGCGTACCTCTTCACGGGCTCCATTGCCATGAACTTAGCCTTCGGCAAGCCCCAAGATGCGACGGCGCCCGCCTCTTTTGAAGAGCTCGAAGAAGCGGCCAAACTGGCCGGCGCCCATGAGTTCATCAGCCGTTTTGACGACGGCTACGATCATGAGCTCTCCCAAGGCGGCACCAACCTCTCCGGCGGCCAGCGCCAGCGCCTGGCCATGGCTCGGGCCTTAGTGCGGAAGCCTCGTCTCCTTATCTTTGACGACAGTTTTTCCGCCTTAGACGGCATCACCGAGCAGCAAGTAAGAAAAGCCGTAGCCCGGGAAATCAAAGAGGGCACCGAAAAAACGGCGGCCTCAGCCGATACGGGCCGCCAAGGCAAAGGCCGGGCCTTCATCTCCATCGAGCAGAAAGTCAGTGCCGCCCAAAAGGCCGATAAAATTCTGATCATCAATCAGGGCCAGGCCGTCGGCGTCGGCACGCACGATGAATTATTGGCCCATTGCCCCATTTATCAGCAAATCGTGACGTCACAGGAGGTGGCCTTATGAACCTCGTCAAACGCTTTCTCTGTGACTCCCGCGATCAATGGTGGCGTCTCGTCGTCCTCACGGCAGCCCTGATGTTGGCCGCCTGCTTTGAAATCATCGCGCCTCGCCTCTTGGGCAACATCGTCGATGCCATCGTCCACGGTCTGGAACAGCAGCGGGAAATCACGGCCATCTTAGATGGCACGACCGATACGGTCCTGCTCCTCGTCGCCTTTTACACCTGTCACGCCGTCTTCACCTACGTCAGCGAATTCATCATCGCCGGTGCATCCCAGCACATGGTACTGGCCCTGCGCAGCCGCGTAAGCCACCAGCTCCACCACCTGCCCATGGCCTATTTCAACCAGCACAACCGCGGCGATATGCTGAGTCGTCTGACCAGCGACTTGGACTCCGTCGGTGAAACCCTGCGCGAAGGCATTCCCGGCCTCATTTCGTCCTTCATCGGCATCGTCGGCGCCGTAGCCATGATGATCTGGATCAGTCCGCGACTGTCGGCCATCATCCTCAGCGTCATCGTCGTCGGTATTTTAGGCTTGACCATTACGGCCAAAAAGGCCCGTACCATTTACCTTCGCAAACAGGAAGCCTTAGGCGCCGTCAACGGCGGCATCGAAGAATTGATTTCCGGCAAACAGATTGTCCAAGCCTTCGGTCTGGAGACCGTCACGACGGACCATCTGAGCGACTTGAACACCCGCCTCTTTACCCGCGAGCGGCAGTCGGGCTTTATGGGTCAGCTCATCATGCCCCTGGTCAATTTCATCAACCAGATCGGCTACGTCCTCGTCGCCATCCAAGGCGGCCTCCTCGTCCTCCGCGGTCAGATTACCCTCGGTGACATTCAGGCCTTCTTCCTCTACGTAACCCAAGTATCGGACCCCATTTCCCGCAGCTCTTACGTATTGACCCGCTTTCAAGAAACCCACGCCGCCTTAGGCCGCATCTACGAGATTTTAGACTATCCGACGGAAGACGATTCGGGCACTTTGGAAACCTTGTCCGCTGAAAATACAGTTCGCCAAGAACCGTCTTACGATGAAGCACGGCGACAACCGGCGACGACCTCAAAGGACAACGCCATTGAATTCAAACACGTCACCTTCGGCTATCGTGACGACAAGACCCTCATGGAAGATGTGAGTTTTGCCATCCCCAAAGGGCACGTCGTCGCCATCGTCGGTCCTACAGGGGCCGGAAAAACGACGATCATCAATCTTCTCATGCGCTTTTACGAAATATCGGCCGGCACCATTACCATTCACGGCACCGATATCCGTGACCTTCGCCGTGAAGCCCTGCACCGGCAAATCGGCATGGTCCTGCAGGATACGTGGATTTTCACGGGCACCATTGCCGAAAACATCGCCTACGGCAAACCGGACGCCACGCGCGAAGAAATTATACAGGTCGCCAAATTGGCCATGGCCGACCATTTCATCCGGACCCTGCCCCTCGGCTACGACACAGTGCTGAAAAACGGCGCCGACGACTTGTCCCAGGGCCAGCGTCAATTACTGACCATTGCCCGCGCCTTCTTAGTCAATCCCAGTATCTTGGTCCTCGATGAAGCGACGGCCAACGTCGACACCCGGACGGAAGTAGAAGTTCAAAAAGCCATGAATCAGCTGTTAAAAGGCCGGACGGGCATCGTCATCGCCCATCGCCTGTCGACCATTCGCGACGCCGACTTGCTCCTCGTCGTAAACCACGGCCAAATCGTCGAGCAGGGCACCCACGGTGAACTATTGGCACGGGGCGGCTACTATAAAGAATTGTACGAAAACTACGCCAAAGGCATGGCCCTGTAAGCCTAACATTCGGCCGAAAGGACTTGCCCAATCCCATACAACCTTCTGAAAACGATAAAACGGGACTGCTCCGGGGAATCATTTCCCGGGAGCAGTCCCGTTTTATATGATCTGAGCATAGCGCTCGCTAAGGCCGTCGGCCTTGTCACGCCGCCCGTGACTTACTTGTTCTGAGCCAACTGGCGGGCGATTTCCTGAACCTGCGTGCGCAGCGCTTCATTTTCTCGAGCCTGTTTTTCAACCTGTGCCCGTAATTCCTGATTTTCCTGTTCCTGTTTTTCCATGCGGGAATTGAGGGAGGTAATGGTCGAAGCCTGTTCCGATACGACGGCGGCTAAAGAAGCTTTGGAGTAGTTTGAATATTCGTTGCCGCTGCCGAATTTGAAGCTGACACCGGCGTTGAACATGTTTTCCCCGCCGCCCAGGCTGGTTCCGATGGAGAAGAGGACATCATTCGTCGGCCGATAGAAGGCACCGATGGCAACGGCGTTAGCCGATTTATAATTGCCGTAACCGGCTGCAAAGTCCCACTTCGCGCTGGGATCATAGTCCTGGGGATGGAGGGCCGCTAAAGCTGCGGCACCGGCACCGACGCGATTGATGCGCGTATCGAGGCTGCTGACACGGCCGTTCAAATGGGTCACGCTGTCGGAAATATCCGTTACCTGATTCGAAAGATTGGTGATATTGTTAGTGTTGGTCGTGATCTGCGTCGTATTGGAAGCTACCTGGCTGTCCAAAATCGTTAAGTTATCGCCGGCCGATTTCGACTTCTTCACATACGTGCCGTCTTCAGCGACCCGTGTTTCATTGTATACGGTACCGCCGGTGACGATGCCCGTGCTGCCCGATTCTACCTTGCCGTCGGTATTGACTTTGATCTTGTAATTCGTTCCGCCGATATTATTCTTTTCCGTGCTGTCAATGGTGATCGTGCTGTCGCCGTCGGCGTTGGCCAAGGTATTTCTCGTATCGATTGCCGAAGCTATGGTAGATAAATTAACACTGCCCGTGACTTCTGTTCCGGCCTTATCTTTAATCGATAAGGATAAGGTATTGTCTTTGAAGGACAAGGCGTTTGAGTTTTCTTCTAAACCGGAACTCGATCCCGAAGCGGCAACGGCTTCCTGCAGTTGGGCTACGTTAACGGCATCGGTGGCTTCCGTACCGGCAGCAACCCCGGTAATTTGACGCGTGAGATTATTGGCGGTGTCGCCGACAGAAACAGCGGCTAAGGTCGATTTCCAAGTCCCCGTCGTATCTCCCGTTCTGTCCGTACCTTTGGGATCATAACCTACGGCACCGGCTGCTGTACTTGCCGTCGATTGAGCCCCTAAGGCTACGCCGCCGTTTTCCGTAACGTCCGTATTGTAGCCGATCATGACGGCGTTTGTAAGGTCATCCTTATGCGTTTTTATCGGCGATTTTACGGTCAATTCATAAGTCTTCGCATCGCCGGTCCACTCAGGCTGATTCATCGGTTTACGATAAGGAGTATAGGTTTTGGTAATCGTTTTATCTTCTGTAGCCATGGAGCCGAGAATGACATTATTGCTGCCTCCTGACAATTCATGATAATCGCCAATGACAACCGAAGAATCTTCCTTGGTCACCACATTCCCGTTGCCGATAACAGCCGTATGATTGATGTTATTCCCCGTATTTTGATATCCGGCGACTGTATTGTAAGTACTGACAGCTGATTCTGTACCATTCAAGATATTTGCGGAGCCTAAAATTTGCGAAAGCCGTGCATAATCAGAGACATTGCCGTTCCCTACGGCAAAAACGGAACCGCCGTTTTCCGTCGCCCAATCGCCCATTAATTGCGATGAATAGTCCATATACCCATTTTCATGTTGACTATTATAACCTAATATATCAAAGGCGCGCTGGGCAAAACCTAATTGAAAGGAATTTAAACCGGAACCCGTAGTATCTCCGATGGCATTCGTAATCCTATTGCCGGAGCCGACTATCATCGATGTATTAGATTCTTCAACTTTGTTCAGAATCCCAACAATACTATTGGCCATAGCCTGACCCGAACGATTCGGTGTAGAAATATTATTATCAGCCCCATAAATATTGGACCAATAAGAATCTTCACTGCTGAAGGAGTTGTGTCCGACAACGTTTTCTTCCATACCTAATGCCTTTGCACTATAGCCGACAGCCACTGTTAAGCCTACATTTTGACGGTCTGTACCGCTTTGTGCATGGTATCCGACAACAACACTCTTAGAGCGCTGTACCGCTGTCTCCTGCTCATCAGCTGACATCGATCCGATAATAACACTTTCGCTTAAATCGCCGCCCCTTTGATAATTTCCAATTAAAATATTGCTTCCCGGATTCGCTAGGTTATTATGATTCCCGATCACAGTCAGACTGCCGCTGTTATTCATATAGGTATCATTACCATTAAGAACGTTTCCCTTTCCGATAAGTATATCCATTACATTATCCGTTCGTTTGTCTTGATTTTCTGATACAGTCCCCTTGTTTCTATCGGTTACACTATTTTTATCGCCAATAACGACTTGACTCTTACTGTTGGCAACGGTATTTCCATCACCAATGACCGTAGAATTCTCTGCCCCTGACACCGTATTGGCCGTTCCAGACGAATTGTTAATCACAAGCGGATCCGCCGCATAGACACTAACGTTCCCCCCCTGAAAACAAAGGCCTGTCAAAACGAGGGCTGCCAAGGCCGTTCTTTTAATGACCCGGCTTCCGCCTCCCTTCGTGCGGCTGTTAGCCATTTCCGATACGACGACATAGCCATGCTTTACCTGACTCCAAATAACCCGATAAATCCTGTTCATGAAAAAGCCCCCTAACGTATTGTCCATTTCGAGTGATGCCCTAACCGTCATAATTCTCATTACATCCATATCACAATTATGGCATTTTGTTGTCAGTCACGAGTATATACCCATTTTTTTCTGTTTTCAAACGTCCTTTTTCGATATGTAGATACTTATACTCTATATTATAAATTTAATCTAATTATATATACATTTTATGGTTTTATAATTCTAATTGTTATCATTTTCTCTAATTATTAGGTCAATTTGTTTTTCTCTGATTTTTTAAGGCCTCATAAAATCTCCTGCACGCATCGGATTTCCTGTCATTGAGAAATTCCTGCTTCTTTTCTTTTTGAATGAATATAAAAAAAAATTCATGCTGTTTTTTTTAATTTTACCTAAGCCTCAGAAGACGCCCGAAAGACCTCTTGAAAAGGCGATGCTATAGTCAAAAGATAAATGGAGTCTCCTATAAAAAGAACCTCCTTTATCAGTCATTCGATAAAGAAGGTTCTTCCGTTATATTCCTTCGAAGGTTACTTATTTATTCAAGCGGTTCATGATGTCCTGCATCTGTTTTTCAAGAGCATCGATGCGTTTATCCTTGGCTTCGTTATCAGCCTTTAAAGCCTGATAATCAGCTTTGACAGCAGCATTGTCAGCCTTCACCGTATCAATTTCTTGCTGCTGCTTGGAAATGACACCGACCAAAGCGTCTTTCGAATAACCGGCATAAGGGCTGGCCTGGCCGAATTTGAAGCTGACACCGGCGTTGAACATGTTTTCCCCGCCGCCCATGCTGGTTCCGATGGAGAAAAGAACGTCGTTCGTCGGCCGATAGAAGGCACCGATGGCAACGGCATTGGCCGATTTGTAATTGCCGTAACCGGCTGCAAAGTCCCACTTCGCGCTGGGATCATAGTCTTGCGGATGAAGGGCCGCTAAAGCTGCCGCACCGGCACCGACGCGGTTGATGCGCGTATCGAGGCTGCTGAGACGGCCGTTCAAATGGGTCACGCTGCCGGAAAGATTGGTAATGGCGTCTGTATTGCTGTCTACCTTGGCATCTACCTTTTTCAGTTGGCCTACGTTGACGGCATCCGTATCGGCAATCCCGTCGGCAACATCGGTAATGCGCTGATTATTGGCATGGATTCCGGTATCGTCGATATACGTTTTGCCGCTGACAGACAGTTTGCCGTTAATCGAAAAGTCGCCATTGGTTATAACGTCCCCATTAATGATGGCTCGTCCATAGACAAAGGAATCGCCCGACGTGGCATAGCCGGTACTGATATAAGAATTTCCGCTTCCCGGATAGCCACTACCCCAATAACTGGCATTGGAAAGCTCGTTTTCCTCTAAGGTGTAGAGTACGCCTTGGAACAAGGCCCCATCATAGTCCCCGGTATTCTCATAAGACTCCCAGGCAACACCCGGAAAATCAGAATATGGATTGCCATTGTCCATCGCGGCAATATTCTGATCCAACTGAGCCCGCAAATCCTGCACTAACTGAGAGTTTTCCTGAATTTCCTTCAGTGCCTGTTGGGCAAAGGCAAACTGATTTTTGACAGCCCCGCTCTGATTATCGTCAGCGGCAAAAGCCGGACAGATCGACGCAGCCGTCATACCGGCCGTTAAAGCCGCCATTAATAATTTTTTCTTCGTAATTACCATAGAATCACCTCAACATATAATTTAGGGAATACATCCCTTATAAACAACGAAAGAGCATCAACAAGCCGCTAATGCCCTTTCGAGGTTAACAGTGTATTGCTATCGTTTTGCCCATAATCGGCCCATGATGTCTTGGACCTCAGTCCGGAATATTTAGTTCTAAACAACACGATAGCCCTTTATTGTAAAAACATTTTTACGACTATGTTATCATTTTCACTTTATGTTATAAGTATATATGATTTTCATATAATAGTAAAGCTTATTGTTATTTGTCAGTATGATTATTTTTTTAAGTCATATTATTCGTATCGTAGCAACCTTCCAAATTCTTCTACGCGTTTATGGCCATATGGATTGGAATGCCCCTCAACCTACGGGCGATTGCCATGAAGGAAAAAATGCATACCATAAAAATAAAGAAAGAGCACCGACAAATTGCCGATGCCCTCTCGAAGTGAACTGTCTATTCTTTTATCGCTGTGCCGATAATTGGCGCATGATTTCTTGGACTTGAGCCCGTAATTCCTGGTTTTCCTGTTCTTGTTTTTCAACTTTGGACTGCAGGGCTTCAATCGTCGAATGCTGTGCTTCCAGTTGTTTCGACTGTTCCGATACGACTTCCGCTAATGAAGCTTTGGAGTAGTTTGAATATTCGTTGCTGCTGCCGAATTTGAAGCTGACGCCGGCATTGAACATGTTTTCTCCGCCGCCCATGCTGGTTCCGATGGAGAAGAGAACGTCGTTCGTCGGCCGATAAAAGGCACCGATAGCGACGG